>Ga0255154_1000003_pt1 | contig 185161 bp, 254 predicted proteins | sample Atl_Atl_RepB_8h_FD_188419 | JGI IMG/M metagenome (GOLD analysis project Ga0255154, IMG submission 188419) | Freshwater microbial communities from Altamaha River, Georgia, United States - Atl_Atl_RepB_8h | ecosystem: Environmental > Aquatic > Freshwater > River | place: USA: Georgia | collected...
TGACAATAATGTCAGTTTGACCTTCTAACTTTTTCTTGAGCCATTCTTTAACTTCAAGACCAAGTGCCTTTTCTTTAGCATCAGTTGTTCTGCTCTCTGGGGTATCGACACCAGCAAGACGAATTCTTTTTTCTAAACTTATAGAGAACCCCAGATCAATAGCAGCATCTATTGTATCTCCATCCACAACTTTTAAAACAGATTTAATTCTGTAGATATAAGGATCCTTATCCATTAGAAGGGCAACTTAAACTTCTCACTATTTAGTTTTGGAATAGGTAATTTTTCAAATGCTTTATTGACTTGGTTCTCTACAACCTTACCAACAAACTGTTCTGGGTTATTCAGAATCTTCTGTGCTTTTTGGTAGGTGATATATGCTCCTACACCAATCGCAGCACTAATGCTCAGACTTGTGAGTGATAGTATCAGACTTAAATGCTTCATCGTTCATCTCCTTATGTGCTAAATTTAATATGTAGTAAATGCAATATGCCGTAAAAGCAAGACCGCAAGATAAAATTATAACAACTCCCCAAGGAAAATCCATTAATACTTACCCTCAGTACAATACTCTACTTTCTTATTTGGATAATAAGGATACTTACCTTCTTGTGGTTTCATCCATCCACAACCAATCAACCAATCCATCGTCATTGGTGTAGGACGAATTTGATCCCACAGAGGTCCCTTGGAGCACATCTCTAACTTTTCAGCAGTAACATTCGATTGTTCTTCTGCCCAGTTTGCATCTGCTTCCCAAGGAATTGCACGACTTTGCATCATTGATTCATAAGTTAATCTAGTTTGCTTCATTACCCAAGCAGGTATTTCACTATCTTGATGCACTTGTGCCATAAAGGATGTTTGCAATCCACCACCCATACAGTCTTGAACCACATGCCATCCTTCATGCCTCATCGTTCCTAGAAACTCTCTAGGATCTTTGAGAAGAGTTTCATTTACAAAGAAACGATTATAGTTTGGTTTATATAATCCTACTGTTCTTGGTGTAAAATATCTTTCCTCTGCGACATATACAGGGACATTTACACTATCAAGAGCAGAAATAATTCTTTTTAGTTCTTCTCTGAATGGATCAAAGTCGGGATCATTTAATAGTTCAGAATCTACCGTGAGTTTTTCTATACCCTCAGTGCATTCTAGGAGTATCATACAACCCATTGCCTCTGCACTATAAGGTCTTACTGTTGGTTGTTTTGGTTCTAACGATGATGCTATAGCAGGAAATGCTAAAGATAAAACTAAACCAATTGAGGTGAATAACTTTTTCATTCGTTCCACCAACCTTCTTCTTTGTGTATCCAGATTTTCAAATCTTTGACATATTTTCTCAAGATCTGGGCCTGTTCTTCATGCCAAAAATCACCCGTCTCCATGTGAAGACGGGTGTGATTATCTATAGCTTTGAGTATTTGGTGGATTGGAGCATTCCAACACTCTCGTTTAGGAGTGTTCCATTCTCTTGGCATGGGTATGTAAATGTGTAAATTTGATTTTCACTTAAAAAATCAGTTTGGCATAAATCAGAACCAACTATCACATGCCCAACAATAGTCAAAGTCACAAACTCAATCATTTTTTCTTTCCACCATTCTTTGCCTTTTTGGCAGTTGCGTTGCCTTGATTTTGTTTGGGTTGTTTACCAGATCCTTTCTTACCTTTATTTGCCGATTTTGCCATCAGAGATCTCCTCTCTGAAATGGTTTTTCTTCATCAACCTTTGCTTCAAGTGCTTCCACTCTCTCTTCAAGTGATGCATCAGAATCAACTAAAGGTAATTCTTCAGTTCTCGTTTGAATTGGTTCTTCCCAAACAAGTTCTGGAGGAGAAGGAGGAGAAGGAGGAGTTTCTACAACCTCTTCTCTTCTAGGTTCTGGTTTTTTTTCATCCTCATCATCACCACCTTTTTTCATAGTATTAATACCAAAGGTAGCAGCAGATGCGGTGAATACAGTAGCAATAAATGTTGGGTCCATCTTAGAAAGAGCACCAGCATAACTTGCAGTAAGTAATGCAGCAGACCATCCAAGAATAGCAACACGAATCACAGTATTCATACATGTTTCCCTTTTCTTTTGTTTATCCATCAGTCCGTGTGATGATGTTCTACCTGATATTTAGGTTAATTAGAAGTGCTATCAACTCCCGAGTTGTTTCAACTAAATGGTTGAAACTATTTATCATCCCTTCTTCCAAGATTCACCTTCTGCTTTTCTTCTACGAGCAAGACCTGCTTCCACATTTGAACCAGGATTTCGGTAGAGATAAAGAGCATCAGGAACTAAATCCCACTCTTTATTTTTCAGGCGTTTAGTAATAGTATTAAAGTTATCACCACCGTAAAAACCGGCACCAAGATTATAAGCAAAGCTGAGCAAAGCGCCTCTTTTTCCATCTGACATCTCGTTCCAATGTGGGATTTTGCGAAGTGATGGAAGGAACTGATTCTTACACTGTTCAATCAGAAGTTCATCTGCTTCTTGCTGAGTTAAAGTATCACCAAGTTTAAATGACGAACCATCTTTCTTACGGGTTGATCCCCAACCAATTGTGATTGGAAGTCCTCCAGTTAGGGGATCAGGATAAGCATTTAAATGACATCCTTCAAACTCTTTGATTAGTTTAATGCCCATCATTGGAACATCATCACTACCTGTTTGGGCAGCACCAGTAGAAGGAGCTGCCCCTCCTACTTTCCCAGTGGTTTACCACAATGAGGGCACACCTCTGCAGCAGCAGAAGCAGAGGCTGGTTGTGCTTTCTTGCCTCTGTAAATCTCTGCCCAATCCACATTGTCTTCAAGATAATCATTTGGAAGATTATCTTCTAACCACTGAACTGCTTTAACGTGGTTGGGGTTCTTCTCGTCATAAAATTTGAAGAAGTTATGTAAGTCGATTCTTGCCATTGTTGTCTCCGAAATACCGTTGATAAAGTTCGTTTGCTTCTATATGCTTACCATTATTTGTAAGATCTTTAATCACTTTAAGCATCTTTCGTTTAAAATTAATCGAAGATTCGTCCCCATCCGTCAGACCCGTTAGGGGCCCAACGGTGCTTAAGAACTGCTTTTGTGTAAATAGTCTTCTTACCATTTTCAACTGGACCACTATAATTGTCATTTAATGATCCGTATGGATCATTAATATAATACCCCTTACCGTCTGGAGTTTTACCAATCACAACACACATATGCCCACCAGTAGGTGCAGAAAGAGAACCCCTATGGAGTATGCCAATAATAACGGGCTTCCCATCGTCCAAACTTTTATCGATATCATCAAAAGATAAATTGTAACTAAAGTGTGACTTAACACCATAACTTGCCAGAACCTTCGTCTGTACGGCATGGTCAGTCGTATCACCAATTGCAAATACTTTCTTAACGTATTCATCATCACCTTTAATTGAACCTGGTTTCAAATAAGCAAGGCACATTGCACAGGAAGATGAGTTACAAGTTCTATGTGCATCTCTGTAGTTATCTACCTGATTAAAATAAGGAACAGGCAACACTGCAGGTGTAGGTGGAGCAGTCCTAAAAATACCCACCCAATCGGATTGCGAATCATCCAGGAACTTATCTGGAAGATTATCCTCCAACCACTGAACTGCAGCAACGTGGTTGGGGTTCTTATCATCATAAAACTTAAAAAAGTTATGAAGATCGATTTGCATATTAATACCTAAATTATTATACTATATCTAGTAATTTATATATAATTAATTGATTTTTAATTGAGTTAATTGATCTGGATCTCCAAAGTTTCCAGATATGAATGTATTAAAAGATATACTTATTCTATCATTATCTTTTTCATTTTTTGGAACATAATGTTCAAGGTCAGATGAAAAAAGAACAATATCATTTTTTTTCACTGGCAATTTCCACTGACTAGAATTATATCTAGTCCATTCCTGTGGAATAATTTGAATCATTTTATGATCAGATTTAGAAAAAGTAATTATTTCTTCATCACCACTTAAATATAAAACTCCACTAATAAAACTATTAGGATGCTTATGTGGATGATGTGACTGATCTTTTTTTGTAATGTTAATCCAAGATTGTGTTATGTATATAAGTACTTTATCTAAAGGATTTGGATCATAAATTTTTTCAATAAACTCTTGACATCTTTTAGTAAGTTCATGTTTTAAAATTTTCAAGTTTTCATGATTTAAAACATAATTATCTTCACTACAAATATTATAATAATTTGATGTCATTTTAAATGATTCAAATGTATTCTTTTCAATACCTGTAAAATTTCTATTCAATTGCGTTTTTCCAACTATAGTTGGAAAAAGTTCAATAATTTCCATATTTAAAATTAAATTTGTAAAATATTTTATCTAATATCTAAATTCTTCTATCTTATCCAATAGTTCATTTAAATGTTTATTTGCAAATGTTTTTGGGTCTGAAGTGAAGTATGGTTGATTATTTAATTTATGTTTTTGTTTTAAAATTAAATATTTAATATCATCTTTTGTTATTTGATTTCTTGGCATAAAAAAGAAAACTCTGCGACCTATTTAGACCGCAGAGTTTTAAATTAAATATACTGTATTATTTAAAAATTATATTATTACTTATACAGTTGTACCTACCTTGACAGAAGATGTCACATATTCAAACACTGAATCTGGAGTTGTTACTTCATATGGATCAGTGTCTGCATTATCACTTTTATTATTTTCTACAAATAGTTTTTCAATAATGCCATTATTCACAACAGCAGCATAACGCCAAGACCTGTCACCAAATCCAAGATTAGACTTATTGACGAGCATACCCATAGAACGTGTGAAGTAAGCATTTCCGTCTGGGATGAGTTTTACTTTCTCAATGTTCTGGTCCTGTGCCCAGGCATTCATCACAAACCCATCATTAACAGAGATGCAGTAAATATCGTCGATGCCACTACCAATAAAGTCGTCGTATTTCTCTTCGAATCCAGGTAACTGATAGGCACTGCAAGTAGGAGTGAAAGCACCAGGCAGGCTAAAAATGACAACACGTTTGCCATTGAACAGATCAGCAGATGTTTTATTTACAAATTCACCAGATTCACGAAACACAAATTGAACTTGAGGGATTTCGTATCCTTCTCTACGCATAGAAACTTCCATATTTTTATTTGTCCTATTCAAAAATTTATTAATAACAGTATTAAATTTCATCACCAAATTCCAGGAATTACTTGACCAGTCAGAAGATAAGAACCTGCAGCTGCAAGAAATCCCATCATTGCAAAACGACCATTCCAACGTTCGGCAGTTTCAGTAAAAATTTTACTCATTTGTTTTTCTCCTTTAATTAGTTTACTTTAAAATAGATAGATGTTTCACCAATGCTTATAAAGTTTAGGGGCAAGGTAAGGTTGAGTGAAAACTTGTTTAAATGACATAGTTTTCAATTCTTCTTTTTGTTCTGGGGATAAAGATCCCCATCGAAGATAGGCAAAAATATACTTAAGCATTATATGGATGTTTTTGTTTTAGTTCAGGATTTGATTCTGAAGGAACGATTGGATTCCTTGATTTATTTTTAATTACAATGAAAGCATCGTTTTGGTAAGATACAGTTCCAAATGGTTTTGCCCATTTTGGATTTGCATTTGGACTAGTAGCAGTTCCTGTTACTGCTACTCCTCCAATCTCTACAGAGATATCATCATCAAATCCCCATCCAAGTTCTTGAAGGGCAATTCCAAGTTGCCCAAGCATTCCAGGACTCACAGGTTTTCTTCCTGCTCAGTAAGAATCACACAGTCACTGGTCGGGTATGCTACACAAGTGAGTACCCATCCATCAGAAAGTTGCTCATCATCAAGGAAAGATTGCTCCTCATTATCTACAGTACCACTAATCAGTTTGCCAGCACAAGCAGAGCAAGCACCTGCCTTACACGACGAAGGAAGATCAACTCCTGCTTCTTCTGCTGCTTCTAGAATATACTGATCATCAGCACATTGAATAGTAGTTTCAGTGCCATCAGGGGATTGGAGAGTAACATTAAAAGTGGTCATTAGTAAGTTTCGCAAATTTTTTCAACGGATGCTGCCAGTAAAACAAAAAAGGCAACTGATGTTATTGTAAAGATAGTTGAAGTCATTGTCAACCCTCAGAAGATCCCGAAGAAGAATTTGTCAGTGAGAGCATAAGAAACAAAACCAGCAATAATGCCGACCATTGCCCAACGTCCATTATACTTCTCCTTTACTTGGTTAGGTGTATCCATACCATAGTTCTCGTAGTACATGGTGGGTTCTTTTGCGAACATATTCTGCTGACCATGTTCATTAGTTGTAACTGTCATGATTGTGAAGATTTATTAACTCTGTTAAATATATAGGAATTGTTAAGATTTGTCAACTTCCTTGCTTTCAGTAATCCGTCCTAGATACGGATCATAATCAGTCAGTCTAGTGATATTCATTTCATGACCTTGAGTTTTCCAAAAATTCAAAAGTCCATCATGACTTTGTTTATGAAAAATATCTACATGTTCAGGGTGAATAGAAGATCCTAATGAAATTCGATACAAGAATAAAGGAATTGAAAAAGTATTTCCAGAATTGTAGATAAGATCATCTGCAACTGCACGAGGTTTTACACCGTTATCAAGTTTATATTTTTCATCTTTACAGTGCAATTTAACTATCTTTTGAGCATGATGACGAGTAATCATATATGCTGCTGTTGAAAAATCATTTACAAATCTTTTATGTAAAACTACATGAAGTGGTCCAGTGCATATAATTGCAAGTTGAATTACATCCCAATCATAAGGAATTTTTGAAAAGAATTCACTCCAAGTAAAATTCCAATGAGAAACAGTTTGGAGATCTACATCATCTTCCATAATAATTGCATATGGACTATCAGATGTTTCCAACCAGTGTTTTATTGCTTTTAGATGTGATGTAGTGCAACCAATTTCTCCAGAACTCATATTTTCTGGATATCTTCCTTTAATAATGTCACTTAAGTCATCTTCTCGTCCATCATATGCAGAGATTCTTTCATAATTTTCAATTTCCCAATATTTAAATTGGTTTTCCATATATTCTCTTCTATCTTCTTGATCGTCCAAATTTAAGTAATAAATTGGTCCTATATTTTTTAATTTATATGAAGATTTGTTTTTATCTGTTGAAAATTGAACTGTCATATTTTGCTTCTCTTTTTGAATAACATTTTCTATTGATGGAATGTAATACTCTTCTACTATAGTTTTCCATTCAAACTTTTTAGAGTATTCTTTAATTTCCTCCCTATGAGATATTGAATATTTTCTATTTTTAATTATTTCTTTTTCTACATACTCAATATCATTTATTTTATTTTCTGGAATTACTGTAATAAAATCTTTGGTTACATCTAAATTTGCCTTAGCATATTCACTTACAACTAATCCAAGTCCTGCAGATAGGGCTTCCATACAAACGAGTGGATGTGCTTCACCATCTGATAAAAGAACTAGATTTCCATAGTCAGTCAGATTATTATAAAGGGTTTCCTTATTCCACTCCCCAAGATAATTTTTTTCTTTATCAAATTCATCACTGGCAATATTTCCAGCATAATATAAAGAATCTATCGATTGAAATAAGTGCTGCCTCTTTCTATAATCTATTTTTGCTAAGTATATACTTCTATCAGGATATTCTGGAGTAGTCTTATATGTAAAATTAGAAGAATTAACTCCATTAGGAGTTAGATAAAGATTTTCTTCAGGTATAGAAACTAAAGAATTATATACATTTACTATTTCCTGAGACAAACAAAAAACATTTGGTGAATAAGTTTTAAAATGATTTAAAACATTAACGTATGATCCTATTTTTTCTGGAGTTTGTAAGTATGCAAAATGAGTTGTTATTGCCTTTGGATATTGAATAAATGGATAGGCAACTATCATATCATCATATTCAAAATGAACAAAATCTGGATCAAAGTCTTTTATTTGATCTATAATTTCATTTAAATTTTGTGTGTTTACAATTTGAACTTGATGTCCAAGTTCTTCATATGCATTTTTAAGATCCCAAATAAGAATTTCTACCGCACCCCATCCAGTAGGGGGAATTGGCATAATACCTGGACCAACTATTGTAATTTTCATTCCATCTCCTCAATATTTTTCACATATTTTTTTACAAGAGTTTCCCAAGAAAAATTTTGTATTCCATAATTTCTAATTTCATTTCTCATAGATAATGAAATTTTTCTATTTTCAATTAATTTCTCTTCAACATAATTTATATCATTCCAATATTCATCATCAATTACAGTAACAAAAGGAAGATTTAAATCCAAATCATGTGCTGCATATTTAGAAACTACAACACCCAATCCACAAATCAATGCCTCTTTGATGACTAATGGTGTACCATTTTCACCATCAGATAACAAAAGCATATTTGCATAATGTGTAACCTGCTCTAATTTATGCTGATGGTCCCATTCTCCAAGATAGTTCTTTTGAATATCAAATGATGTAGTTGGAGTATAGTGTCCAACAAAATCAATAGTATCAATAGATTGGTAAATGTCTTGTCTTTTCCTAGGTTCAATTTTCCCCAAATAAAGAGTCCTATCACTCTTTTCTGGTTCTAGAGTGTAAAAATAATCTCTATGTTGTGCACCATTTTTACAAATTAAAAGTTTTTCTTTTGCTGCATTATCTTTCAAATAAGTATTATAATCCTTTTCTGAGATGCAAAAATTATAATATTTTTTGTTTGAAATTAACCATTTATAAATTCTATCATATCCATCAAACTTGTGCCTTTCAGGTTGGTCAATATATGGATAATGTGAACTAATAGCAAGTTTTGAATTTGGACATACTTTTCTAATATCGTCCATCAAATCATAAAATACATCATAGTGAACATGAATGAAATCATATTCATCTTCTTGAAGATCTGACAAAATTTGAGATCTATCTGGGGTGTTAATTATTGCTCCTTCATGACCAAGTTCACCAAGTTCTGTTGCATAGTCCCAAATAAGACTCTCAACTGCACCCCATCCTTTAGGAGGTATTTCAATAATACCAGGACCAACTAATGCTATTTTCATTTTTCTAAATAACAAACTTTTTTAAAATTATCAATAAAACTATCAGTTATATCAGATTGCCTATCTCTAAAATAACTTAAAGTTGGTATTTCTTGAATATCATTATGAAATGCGAATACTTTTTTATACTCTTCGTCTTGAGGATTTTTCCCATAGAAGGTTTTCTCATCTTCATCAAAATACAGAGGCATCTGTTCTCTTTCAGAACTATGATTCATAGATCCATTAGTAAACTTATATCCCCCAGTTTCATTTAAAGTTACCGATAATATAAATTCATCAGTTATCCCTTCTATATCATTATAAGATTTTACATTCTCAAAAATGGAATTAAAATTTTCAGAAAATTTTTCAAAAATATAGTTATGTTTATCTTTTTGAAACAAAAACAACCCAGAAGAAACATATGGAATTTTATCTGGTTCTGAGATAAACTTTGCAGATGATGTTCTACTGACTCTAACATTAGAAATGTAATCATTAAGTGTAGGAACCCACCAATGATTACATATCAGGAAATCTTCAGAAGATTCTTCAATTAATTCATCTACTCTATCATTAATTATTACAGTATCAGTATCCATATAAAAACAATATGGAGTATCAAGATATTCATATAAATGATATCTCATTTTCCAATAATGAGGTTGGAACCAATCATCATTTGATTCATTTTTAACTGGAAAATGGATTACTTTAACATTATCTAACCCATTTACATCCAACCTATTGTCTGCATCCAATACTAAAATATTGTATGGTTGACTTATTTTTTCTAAGGATTCAATAGATCGCAAAAGATTATTATAGTGTTTATCTTTTCCACCAACGATATATCCAAATGTAATTTTATTCATAGAATTTCTTATATTGATGTATTATAGCATAATTATTATTTTCCCAATTGGGATTATGAGTTACCTCAGTATGAAAAGGATTGACTGTATATTGCTTACCACAAATATAATAGTACACAGTCATAAAAAAGTCTACCCATCCAAATCTATGGTCTACTTCTTTTTTAACATATTCAATTTCCTTTTCAAATATAGAATAAATTCTATCATAGTTTTCTAAAAATGTTTTAGTTTTAAATATGGATCCTCCACCAGAACCATACCAATCATTATGAAATACTGCTCCATATTTTGAACTAAAATATTCCATCAACTCTGGATTAAATTTATTGCCAGGAAAAGACATTCCAGAAAATTCTACATTTTCATTTACTTCCAGAGTATTTCTAATGTGAACATCATCTTCCATCATAATTAAATGATCAGATTTAGTTACTTCACACCCCATTTTAAATCTAGAGATCCACTCCAAAACTTCATCTGAAGTATATCCATATATCCCAGATGGATCAGTATGATGCCTATATCCAAGATTAATTGGAGAGTGATGATAAATGCAATTATATTCCTTTGCCAAATCAGAAAAATCATCCCCACCATCAGATACTAAGAAGTAAGGATTAGTAGGATGATATTTTCTAAAACTTTTTATTGCTTCTTCTGTAGCAACTTTATTTTTATAAGATTGATGATAAGCACCTAATATCATTTAAATGTCCTAGAGAAGTTTTAACATTCCATTTACCCTATTGAGGTAAGTATGATTTTTTCTTACATAATCCATCTGCCTCAGGATTAATTTTTTATCGTCTTTATATTTTAAACCTTCCTCAAATAAATCCGAAATATTTTCTTTATATATTACTTCAGGTCCTGCAAATTCTGCAAGCAAGGATGAATTAGTAAGTCCCAATTGACCATAACTAATACTTTTAAAAATTCTACAACTTTTCAATCCCCATTTTTTATGAGTTTCATTTCTTAAATCTGGAGATAAGAAGGATCTTTGCATATAATCCATCATTATATCATCATCAAGTGGACTTTGCCAAGGGTTAGACCATCCAAATTTTACACCTATTTTATCACAACATTCTGCAAATTCTTGTATCATTTTAGCATTTGCAAATCTACCCTCATTAGAAATGCTGCCGATAAAATAGTAAACATTTTCTCTCTCAATGTTGACCCATTCATCAATTATCTCATGGGGAAGTAAATTAGTTGCCCATGCAATGTATATTACTTCATACCCATAGTCTTTAGACTCTTTTGGATTATATAGAACACCACAATCTAACTCTTCACAAGATTCTTCATCCAAAACATACTCATAATTATCATTGTCCATACTTTTCTGATGATATCTTATATCAATCAATTTCTTAACTTTTCCAAGATATTTTTCAGGATTTACACAAACATGAACAAAATAGGTGCTAGTTTTTCTTAATGGAATATTTTTATCCGCATATCCTTCTGTAATAAAAACACAATTGTCATAATCAAAATCATCAGGATAATTGGAATCATCAAACCAATATACTTCATGATCCAAATAATCCAATGTTTTTTTAAATGAATCGTGAATATATGAGTGAGTATGAGAATGTAAAGGATATCCCCAAATTATAAATTTCATGTTATTTCTCCAGATTAAAGCAAAGTATGATGAATATCAAGTAGTTTTTGTTTTTATTTTTCCTAACATATAATCTTCAGCCTTTTTAGTTTTATTGCTTATGCATTTTAATTCAGAAATTAAATTCATATCTACATGATCGGGATGAACCCACCAATCTTCAAAAGGATGAGAATCATCCACAGAGATATTGTTTACCACTAATTCATATCCATGCTTTTTAAAATATTTCCTAGATGCATCTCTAACTTTTGTATTTTCACTATTTTCATCTTTATGATTATAGTAATCATGTTCAAATACAATTACTGAAAATGTATACTTATCTAATGGAATTTTTTTAAGTGCTTTAAAAGTAGTAGCAGGAGGTTCACAATCTACTTGAAGAAAATCAAAATGTGGTCCCATGTTTACCACACGAAATAAATCATCATAATCTACTTTAGTAGCATCTCCCTGTGCAATTGCATTTTTACGTTCATCATTGAACAGGTTAGCATCAGATTCTTTTATTTCCAAAGAAACACCAGTCCACCCAAAACCTAATTCCAGTAGGGCAGTATTATTAGAAATAAATGGATGTCCAGATCCTATTTCAACATAAGTACCATTTCTTTTCCCATTTAAACAGGAAAGGACAAACATATCCTGATAACATTGAGAAAAATTATGCTCTATTGTTTCAGCATCATTAAATTTAAATTTTAAAAGATCATACTTATCTTTAGTATAAGTTGTAGGCCAATCCCAGTTTTTCATAAAAATTAATGGTTAGTTTTTACATAAAAAATTATATACTTAATAATCTAATGATATTTTAAGTATGATATTTTGAATTATTTTTTGCTAAGTGAACAATTTTAGGTTCAAATTCACAATAACCAGAAAATACTTCAGGATAAGCATACTCTGGTCTTAATGTATTTACACTTTCTTTTTTATCAATAAAAAATTTGTTGAGGTGACTTTCATCATGCCAAATTGCAATGACATCATTTTCAAGATCTTCATTAACCATGTTATTAAGATCCTCAATCATTCCGATAACATCAGGAACTTTACCTCCCCACAGACAACCTTGATAATAAACTGTTGGCATCTCTTTTTCAACGTCAACATATGCAAGTGACGATTTATTTGTTTCAAATGCCCCTGGAAGTTCATTATGGGGTGGCATTCCTAGATTATGACATGGATGCCAAACACCAAAGAATGGTTTAGTATCATCAAAAAATTCGTTTTCTGAAATATGATCGACAACTAATGCATCTGCATCAATAAAAACAAACCAATCATTTTTTTCAATTATATCTTTTGCTTTTAATATAATCTTAAATCTCTTTAACGTGACATAAGGCCATTCAAGATGCTCTTGATAATATGGAATAATATCTTCTGGAAGATCGTCAAGTTCACCATCAGTAAAAACTAAAAAGGTTTTTTGACAATCTGGAAGAAAATATTTTTTTATATTTTCATAATAGTTTGGAAGAAAATTGAGATAATTTCCAGTTCCAATAAAACAAATTGCAACATTCATTAAATTACTATCCAAGTTTCAGGAATAATGTCTTTAGTATCTAGGTGTTCATTATTAGACCCAGAAAACCACCCAGAAGGTGCTACAACCTTATTATTTGAAGATAACCAAGCACCCCACCAAGAAAATGAAGAATTTGCAATAATATGACCTGAACATAAAGTCATTAAACACAAATCCATATAAGTATCATTAGTTTCCGATACCATAAATCTATCAGACTCAAACAATTTTTGATCCATACACCATTTAGGTTCATCTGAGAAAATTATTACTTCACAATTTTCATCAAATAATTTTAATGCTTCTTCATAATATGAAAGATCTAAAACTGTATGATTTGGATCTATAGTATAATCAGTTCTACGAATATGTAAAGCAATTGGATTTTTCCAATTCGATATTGTTTTTTTAGCAGGTTCTAAAATATCATCAATAAATTCAAAATCTTCTAAAATATTATTTCTAATATGTTTAAAATATTTTTCGGTTTGAAAATATCCTTGAATTGAAACATCATCTGGACACTCATTGAATAATTTTTCATCAAAAGAAAAACTATTTTCTATGATTGTTGGTTTACTTACATCAATAAATTGAATGTTTTTTTCCTCAACATTTTTTAATTTAAAAGGATTGAATAATTGATGATCAGTCCATACATTTTTATTTCTTGTTGGTGGCAAACAATATTCATACCCATTATTTTGGGCAATGCCTTTCAGAGCAGCAAATTGAAACATTTGATTTCCCAAACGTCCCATTTGCCCTAATGCATTAAATCCTATCATTTTTATACCATTCGTAAGTTTCATAAATTCCTTGTTGAATCCCAACCTTAGGACTCCAACCAAGTTCTTTAATTTTATCTACATTCAATACCTTTCTGGGAGTTCCATTTGGTTTAGAAGTATCCCACCTAATTTCACCATTATATCCAATAATAGTGGAAATAATTTCAGTAAGTTCTTTAATGGTTAGGTCTTCACCAGTTCCAACATTAATAATTTCAGAACTATCATATGAAATCATACATCTAAAACATGCCTCTGCTAGATCATCCACATGAAGAAATTCACGCATTGCAGATCCATCCCCCCAACAATCAACATAAGGAGCATTAGATTCTTTTGCATCATGGAACTTTCGAATCAATGCAGGGAGAACATGTGAATTTTCAAGATCAAAATTATCATTTGGACCATAAAGATTTGTAGGCATTAATGAAATGGCATTAAACCCGTGCTGCTGACGGTATGCTTGGCACATCATAATACCAGCAATCTTAGCAATCGCATAAGCATCATTAGTTGGTTCTAAAGGACCAGTCATTAACTGATCTTCAGTAATAGGTTGAGATGCAAACTTAGGATAAATGCAAGAAGATCCAAGAAATAAAAGTTTTTTAACATTAAAACGATTAGAAGATTCAATAATATTAGTTTGAATTTGGAGATTTTCGGTTAGAAAATCTGCCTTATAATTGTTATTTGCCATAATGCCACCAACTTTTGCGGCAGCAACAAAAACATATTCTGGTTGCTCCGAAGCAAAATAACTCTCAGTATCGTATTGATCCGTAAAATCAACATCATCACGAGTTCCTTTGATAATATTGGTATAACCTTTATTTTCAAGATTTCTCACAATGGCAGATCCAACCATTCCGTTTGCACCAGCAACCAATACTCTAGAATTACTGTCCATGAATACACATATCCTCAACTAATTGTTTAAATGAAATCTTAGGTTCCCAACCTAATTCTTCCTTTGCCTTGGAAGAATCACCTAATAAAGTCTCTACTTCAGCAGGTCTAAAATACTTAGAATTAACTCTAATAACTTCTTTACCGGTAAATTTATTAATTCCTACTTCATTCAATCCTTCACCTTCCCAGACAATATTAATTCCAAAGTAAGGTGCTGCCTCTTCAACAAATTCTCTCACTGAATATTGAGTCCCAGTAGAAATCACATAATCTTCAGGGTTATCTTGCTGAAGCATTAGCCACATTGCTTCTACAAAATCTTTTGCATGTCCCCAATCACGTTTTGCATTTAAATTGCCAAGTTCTAATACATCTTGCATACCAGTAGAAATTCTAGAAAGTCCTCTAGTAATTTTTCTGGTTACAAAGGTTTCACCTCTCCTTGGAGATTCATGATTAAAAAGAATTCCCGTGCAAGCATACATTCCATATGCCTCACGGTAATTTTTTGTTATCCAATATCCATAAAGTTTGGCACAACCATAAGGGGAACGAGGATAGAATGGAGTTGTTTCTTTTTGAGGTATCTCTTGAACCAACCCATAAAGTTCACTAGTCGATGCTTGGTAAATACGAACCTTTTGCTCCATACCCAAAAGACGGACTGCCTCAAGAATACGAAGAGTCCCCAGAGCATCGACATCAGCAGTGTATTCAGGCATCTCAAAGGATACCTTGACATGACTTTGAGCACCAAGATTATAAATTTCATCAGGTTGTACTTTTTGAATGACACGAACAATATTAGTAGAATCTGTTAAATCACCATAGTGGAGATTTATTTTTTCATAGATGTGATCAATACGATGAGTATTGATCAATGAACTTCTTCGTACAATGCCATGAACTTCATATCCTTTTTCTAAAAGGAGTTCTGCAAGATACGATCCATCTTGTCCTGTAATTCCAGTACAAAGAGCAACTTTTGCCATAAAATAATTAAACCATCAAAATTATAATAATATGCTTTTATAAAATTTGCAATATTTTTATTTTTTTAACTGGAAATAAAAAACCAGGCGGGATTACCCCATCCGCACCAACAGGCATATTTAAAGTCCCTTACCCTGTGGGGACAAATAGGTCAAATTGGCTCCACCACTCAGTTTTAACTAACTGAGAAAAGTTGAATTAGTTTTGTTATTTCACTAACTCCAAAAAATGCACATAAAAATAAAACATCCCAAAGTTTGAGCTTAATTGCAAAGGGTACGGTTAACATCCCTCCGATAGATTTTAGTAATAAACCATTTTTAAAATCACCCCATAACATGATTTGATAACCTATTATGAGAAATAAATTTCCAAGATATCGTAAGATACTTGTTTTAGACATTAATAATTTTATCTATTTTTTATTTTTGATTTATAGTGGTTCAATCCATCCTCTTTTTTGAGAAATTTGAATTGATTCATCAACATTATTTGTTAAAATAACTGCATTCCCATCTGGCATTTTAACAATAAACTTTTTTCCTAATGAAACTTCTTTCAATACAGATTCAAAGTTTACTTCAAAATAAAAAGAAGTTATTTCAATCATTGTTACTAACTACCGATAGAACTTTTGACCATCCAGTAGGAGTTTTATATTCAAGATTTACATCTTTAATATATGTATTCCCGTTTGCATCTCTTGAAAATTGCTTTTTTAATCTTAAATTAGCAATTAAATTTGAATTAATCGTAAATTTATTTTTTTGTTTTTGATGTTCATACTCATCAAAATATTTCGTTTCACTCATTATTATTTGATTTTGAATGAACTACCATGATACCTAAAATAGGCACCATTGTCAACAAATAACATATCATAAAAAGAGATATTTGATTGGTTAATAATTTTTTTACAAGATTAATCATTATCGTAATCCTCAGGGGGATCGTAAGGTTCTGAAAATAGTTCTTGCATTTTCATATCACTAACTCTTTTATAAATTTGATCAAATTTGTCTACAAAAATTTCTTGAAAATTTACAGTCAACAATTCTTCACCGTCCTTAACATTTTTCATTTCTGGATGGATGTTTTGTTCTGAATTTTCCATTTAAATTTTATTTAATTTTTTAAATTGTTTACAATAGTTATCACTCCATGAGTATAAAATCCCAATAAAAATGTTCCAATTAATGCACTTATTAATGATGCAGTTTTATTATGTCTATCAATAGCTTTTTCAATTGATTTATCTATCATGTTTTGAATTTGATCAGAATTCATTTGATATCACCTAAAAATTTAGCAAGTGGATCTCTACCAGTTTTCATAATTTCACATGCTCTTTTATAAAACATATTATCTATGTTCCCCGATTCTTCCATTACCTCCTTAATTTTTTTCCAATTTTCGTAGGTGTGGGTATCCATTAAGTTTAATGCGATTTGATTTTATAATTAAAAAATTAAAATCACCTGATTTCAAATTCTAATTTTCTAATTTTACGATTTTTTCTTGCTTCTTGAAAGGCAAGATCTTCCTTTGTTAGGACAGCATTTACATTTTCACTTTTCTTCTTAACAACTCCAGTAATAATTTCAACTAGTGATAGATCATTTGCAGAAATAACGTCATCACGAATTGTAGTCATATTTACACATCCACAAGATTTTGTAAGAGTGGAGTGCCCTTGAATTTCACTATTGCAATTTTTACATCTAATTTTTAACATTTATGTCACCACTAGCAACAATATCTTATTTATGGTTATAAAAAAAGGGTACTGCAAATACAGTACCCTGTCAATATAAAATTTATATTTTTAATATTCTTTTAATATATCAGAACTTAAAGGTCGTCTGAATTACACCACCCCAATTAGAGGAGTTTTCAGCAAGACGTTGGTTGTCACTTCCGTAGATGATAGCAGGAGTGACACTGATGTTATCAGATACTTGATACTTGTAGAAGATTTCAAGCATCGTGGACTTTTCAAGGTTCTCACCAGTAGGTGCCTGACCGATAGCAACACCAGCAGAGTTACCCTTAGCAAATACATCTGCCCATTGGAGACCAGCCATCCAGGACTGGCTGTTGGTAGCATCACTTTGAGTACCACTTACAGTGTTCCAACCATAACCTGCCGAGATTGAAGGTGCCCAACCAGATTGGGAAGGTTGCCAGTAAGCATTCAGTGCATAACCATTAGAGGTTTGACCTGGAACAAGAGAACCAGAAGCACCATTCAGACCATTGTAGGTGCGAACACGAGTGCCTTCAGTACCATAACGATAACCAAATGTAGCACCCCAGTTAGTACCACGATAACCGATTTGTGCCAGAGTATTCAGAGCACCAGAACGATCAAACTCACCAGTTGAACTATCTTGACCATTTTGTGCAACATAGTTTACACCAGCAACAAGACCCTTCTTACCATACTGGATACCGAAACCAGAACCAGTTGCCTTGTTATAAACACCAGGAGCACCTGCTACCTGGAAGAAATCAAGGATCTTGGACTGATATGCTGAAGGAACCCAAGCAATTTCAGTGTTACGAACCAGAGCACCAGCAGTCAAGGTTGCTTTGTTGTTGAAAGCAGGGAACTGATAGTACAGACGGTCAATTACTACGTTGTTGCCGACTTCACTAACAGTGCTATCTGCCTTATCCAGTTTAAAGATGGAAGAACTGGAACCGAAAGGATTGCTGCTGAAATTAGATGAACGTAGACGGGTGCGAAGCAGATCTTGACCAGTAAACGAAGTATCCAGGTTCAGACGTAGATCATAGTTAAATGCAGTGTGAGTTACATCACCATCTTTGGTCTGGTAGTCATCAACACCACCAAGAACAAAGTTTGCTTCACCACGGAGTTTAGTTGTGGTGGAGAACTGAGTTGCTTCCAGTTCACCAACCTGTGCTTCCAGTTTATCTACACGACCACGGAGAACAGCAAGTTCAGCAGCAAACTCGTTGGTAAGACGCTTCAGTTCATCGGTAACTTCAGTCACACGATCCAGACAAGCATTCAGAAGTGCTGCTGCTTCATAACGGGTCATGGCACTACCACCACCAAAGGTGCCGTTAGGATAACCAGCAACGCAACCATAACGTTCTACAAGGTTGCTAAGTGCTTGATATGCCCAATCGGTAGGACGAACATCAGAGAATTGAGTGACACTTGTGACCTGCTCAGAGGAAGCATACTGGGTTACTCCATTCATATTAAGGTCTGCTGCAGTCGCAGCAGGAGCAACCATTCCGAGAGCAACAGGTGCAAGCATCAGTTGTTTGAAAAATTTCATATAATTTGTTAAGAATTACAACTACGAAAATTATTTATGTTTTTTAAAAAATTTAAGAAACAAATTGGGTAAAACCTAAAAGTGTATTTAAGTTTTACCCATGTTAATTAACACAATAGGTCAATTAACAGTATTTGTCAAGAAGAAATAGGAACTTCTACTTGAACTAAACGGGAGGCATAATCATATGCATATGAAGTGCGGGCACCATGATGCCCCCAACCAATCCAACTATAAGCATAGTCCATGTAACGATCAATAGATTTACCAGGAACTTTCATCCTATCTTCGATTCGTTGCCATTGAACTTCAGTTGTTAAATAACGAAGTTGCGTGTGAAGGTCTGATGGTGACCCACCATACTTCTTAGCAAAATCACCCAATCCATAATATCTGTTGGCAGATGTCCATTCCAATTTTATTTACCAAGTTCTACTGGTAATTTAATATCGTTCAATTCATCATAAAGAAGTTTAGCAAAAATAAGATGTGGTTTCTGTCTTGTTTCTATTGCTGAACTTGTAGCAACACTCCACATAATATCAAGTTGTAGTTTATCAGGTAGTTTCTTCATCAGGTAGTTCCTCATTCAAATCAACACCATCTAAAATTTTATCTGCCCATTTTAGTGCTTCAATATTCCCAATAATAGATTTGATTTGTTTGAGATTATCATAAAGTTCTTTATTGAAATCATAACATTCAGTCAAATGTTCTATGTTATTGTCCTCAAAGTTAGTTTCCTCACGGATTTCCCAAGACAAACCATCCATATCTGCTGCGGTTTCTGTGAGAAAGTATTCAAGTGTTTCAAGTAAAGTCATCAGTTTTCCCCACAGATACTTCTACTTCCATTTCATTCATAATCATTTGAAGTTTTTTGACTATATTGTTTCGTGTTTCCTCTGTGGAAGAACCAGTCCAATACTTACCGTGACTTATAGAGTGTAGCACAGTATCTGTGAGAATGTATAAGTCAAGTGCTGTGAGTTTAGTCATTTTGCTCCTGTCGGTATTCTTCCTCTTTATCCAATCGTGCTTCAAGTTCAGAAATTTTAGTGTAGAGTGTATCCAAGTGTTCGGTGAGTTCATAAACATTCACAATACCTACATTAAGAGATTTGTAAATCCCATCCCAAGTTGGTTGTTTGTCAGTCATTTGTTTCTTCTTCTTTTTTACATTCCCACAAGTATAGGTGATAATGCATCATTTCTACACCTGTTTTAGTAATCAACATATCTGGATTATCATTTTTTTCAATCTCATCCCAATCAATTGGATTTTTTTCACACCATTCTTCATAAGTCATCTTGGGCATCAGTTTTCTCCACAGTTAGTTCTACTTCCATATTACTCAAAATTGTTTGAACCTTATTCGCAACATTTTCTCTTGCTTCTTTTGTATATCCACCAAGAGTTCCCTCAAATCCTGCGATAGAAAGAGTTCTATACAAAGTATCTGAAATTACCATCAAATCAAGTGCTGTGAGTTTATTCATCATCAGAACTCCATTTGGTGCTTACATTACTTCTTTCCCAACCTTCATCATAACCCACTTTGAAACCTTCTGTGTAGATTAAAGCAGCAAACTTTAAGAGGTCGTCTTCATCACACTCCCAGTAAATATCGTTTGTTATTTTACTTATATGTCTATCAGCACCACAGGTTTTAGCAAGTTTTAGGATTTGTTCGTTAGTCATCGGTTTGGTTGCTTATGAGAGTATTATAAGGCATCACAGGGGCATTTGGAGTGTCCCTGTGCCAGTTCTTCAAGTGTCCTCAAACAACTCTACCATACCAAAAACCACTTGGAACTTCATCAATAGAGTTTATGTATTTGTTTTCATTTCCATTTGTAATCCACTTTTTACCATAACAAGGATTTTTCTCACCAAGTTTTGCCTCAATATGTTTTCTTTTTGTTTCTGGATTTTGATGAGATTTGAGTGCTGCCTGTCTATGGTTCTCAACTACTTCTGGACGATTGTGTGCTTTCTTTCCAACTCTACTTTTTAGTTTTCTCATTTCTGGATTACTCAAAGTTCTAATCAAGTTTTTTCTTGCTTTCTCTTTGAGTTTTGGATTACTCATAGGATTGTATTCTGTTTTCATCAACTCACTTCTTTTCTTGTTTGCTTCTTCACCAGCACCTTTATTACAATAAAATCCAGTAGAAGTTTGTTTTGCCCTATTAGCAAAGTGTGGATTTTTATCTACTTCATAAAAATCGTGGAGAGCACATTCTGCTTCAAGTGCTTCTTCAACACTCCCAAAAGTTTCTAATATTATTTTTTGAGTTGGATTGAAAGTTTTATCTTTGAAACTTCCAAAATAACTTACATCTTCTTCTGGAAGACATTTACATTCTCTTTTTCCAATATAACCTCTTCCATATTCCTCATAGGAATAATACACATAAAAGTGTTTCATACTACTCTAACTTGCTGACATTACTATTTATACAAGAAAGGAGTGCCGAAGCACTCCAATCCCACCTGAAAAGTGTCAGCAAGTCAGGTAAAGTTATTTAGACATCAGCAAGAACCAATCGTTTAGCATAGTCATAAGCATATTGTGTTCTTGCTCCATGGTGTCCCCATCCAATCCATTCGTAGGCATAATTCATATACCTATCAATAGATTTTCCAGAAACTTTCATTCTGTTTTCAATACTCTTCCATTGTGGTTCAGTAGTAATATACCGAAGTTGAGTATCAGCAGTAGAAGGATTACCTCCTATTTTTTTAGCAAAAGCACCCAGTCCATAATAACGAGAAGCAGAAGTAAATTGTATCAAACCATAACCTCTTCCACAATTATAGTATGAGGTTCTACTACCACCTTCACAAATGTTAGGCACGAATGTTGATTCCTGTCTAATATTGCCCATGATGGTAGCAAGGGCGTTTCTGTCTCTAATACCACGATCCTGGAAAAATGCCAGGGTAGCATTCTCATGTTCATTACACCCTTTACAAATTAGTCTTTTCTCTTTTGGCTTTGGTGGTGCAACCTCTAGGATTGCTGTCTTCTCGGGTTCAAACTCTTTAATAATAGAATAAGGTTTTTCATCCACTGGGGGAGGAGGACCTTGCAGTTTATAACTAGAGAAAGGCAGTGATGCCGTATTGGTTGTAACCATTGCTAAAAGAGGAACGGCTACAGTAAAGAAGTTTAGCATTAAAATTAATTGAACTCTACATCCGTATAGAAAGGGGGTACACCCTTTTCTCAAAGGGCACTTTCCACGGCTCTAATTGTCACTCAAAGTCTCATTACAAGAAAACCCACCTTATGGTGGGTTATAAACATTATAAGTTTTTATTTAGAATCTGTCAAGATTCCACTTCTTCAGAAGTTTCTTTGGATTCTGGCTCTGGCAAAGTAACTCCAATTTGTGTTAGATACTCAATAGCTCCTTGAACTTTCCAAAAAAGTTCTCTGTTTTGATTAATTTCTGATTCAAGTTTAACTCTTTGTTCTAAAAGTTGTTGTAGATGTTGCTGCTGTTCTGTCATTTTTTTTCTCAAATTTTATTAAAAGTTTATTTAGTAATCTTCAGGTTCTAGAGAGACAATCTCAAGTTCATCATCTTCCGGTTCAATCCACTCATAAAACTCAGCAAGAATTGCGCGTGCATCCTCTTTAGGAATGCTCATATCAGCGGCACGGTCAAGAGACCATGACCTAACATGAGCAACAATATCTTCAGTCGTTGCGTTCATAATAGTCCTTTCGGAAGTACCTGTTGAGGATGTTGCTATTGTAGTATCTGGGCACTCCACTGTCAAGGGATTCTGTGAGAACATTGTTGAAGAAGAGTTGCCTTGTTTCTTCAAAGTTTGTTTTGCCCTTTGTTTTATGTAATGATAAAATAGTGCGCGTAAAATTCTCCCTACCATATTTCTCTATATCTTCTTTGAGTTCTGGACATGAACCATAGTATTTTTTCCAATCAGATTCTGCCTTAACCTTTCTAGATTTTCCTCTCGGTGTGCGGAAGCTCCAGAAATATTTTCGACCAATATAGTCACGATTAGTTTTGTTGCAATGAATATGATATACGAAACCAAAATAATCCTGAATATCACTCGAACCAAATTCTTTTCCATTGTAGGTCCAAGGATTCTCATAGTCAATATCTGTACTCATCAATAATATCAAGAACTTCGTTCAGATATTTATGAGCAAGTCCTTTCATATCCATTTCGGGTCTAATATGATCTTTATAAAGATTGTCTTTTAATTTCAAAACACGAACTTTAATTTCATCTTTAGTCAGTTGATTTTTAGACATAAAAAAGGGGAAGGATAACTTCCCCTATCTATATGAGATTAAGTATTCTCACCTAACCATTCTTTGCAAAAGTCATAATCTCCAAACATAAACTCATCACATTCTGCTGCTTCTTTGTATGCGTTCAGAATTTCCTGTTCACACCATTCATCATAATTGGAATCCTGCGAAAGTATTTTTGGTAACATCTTGTTTGATTCCGCCGACTACATAACTCTCGACTTCCGTTTCCTGGGGAGCAACCTGGAGACCTTTAGAGGAAATCCAGTGCTGTGTCCAAGGAAGTGGATTATTGTTTGCTGAAATATCGTATTGGGGTTTTAGTCCAATTGCTTTAAGTCTTCTATTTGCTACCCATTCAACATATTGTTGAAGAAGTTTGTCGTTTAATCCAATCATGCTGCCATCTTTGAACAGATAATCTGCCCATTTCTTCTCTTCGTTTACAGCACGATCAAACATCTTATAAGTCCATTCCTCTTCTTCTTTCATAATCTTTTGCATTTCTGGATCATCACCTTCTCTCCACTTATTCAGAATGTTCTGAGTAAGTGCTAAGTGTTGGTTTTCATCTCTTGCGATAAGAGAGATGATTTTAGCAGATCCTTCCATAAGCTTAAGTTCACCAAAGGCGAAACTACAAGCAAAACTAACGTAGAAGCGAATACCTTCAAGAATATTAACGTTTGCGACTGCTCTGTACAGTTTTCGTTTGACATCATTGAGATTTTCCCTTGCGTATGTGACTCCTTCAAGTTGTTGCTTCCAAGTTTCGGAAGTACCATAATTCTGTGCAGATTGAATAAAGTCATCATAAGACTCTGTGACGCTCTTAGCACGTTCCAGAATACGCTCATCACCAATAATAGTATCAAACACCTCAGATGGGTCTGAATATACGTTCTTGATAATGTAAGTGTATGAGCGACTATGGATCATCTCCATAAATCCCCACACTTCCATACATGCTTCTAACTCAGGGAGTGAGCAGTATGGAATGAATGCCATACCAGGACCACGACCCTGAACAGAATCAAGCATAATCTGATACTTCAGGTTAGAAGTATAAATGTGCTTCTGTTCAGGGCGAAGTGTTTGATAATCTCCACGATCCTTCTGGAGAGACACCTCTTCGGGTCTCCAGAAGTATCCAAGTTGCTGAGTGGTTAGTTTATCAAAAATAGGATATTTGTATGAATCGTATCTTTGAACCCCAAGTGGTTTACCAAAAAACATTGGTTGTTTTTTGGTGTCAACTTTTTCAGTATTAAAAACAGTCATTCCTTTAATATTTGTTTGAGGTTCTTCTGTTGAAGAAATTTTAAACTGCACAGGATTCACACTCTCCCTCCTCTACTGAACTTAACTCACTTAACAAATCTTGAAGATTGGGTTTCTCTTCTACTACCTCATCAGTTTTAATATCATAAGTGTTTTGGTAGTAAGAAGTCTTCCACCCGTACTTGTATGTAGTCAAAAAGTCTTGTGCCATCACGGACACTGGGACTTCATTATCCGTATAATTCTCCGGGTTATAGGACCAGTTGCCTGAGATTGCTTGGTCAAAGAATTTTTGCATCACAGCAACAATATTAATATAACCACGGTTACTAGGCATATCCCAAAGAAGCGTATACGCATTCTTGAGGGTATGATACTGTGGAACAATCTGTTTGAGTGGTCCCTTTTTACTTTTCTTAACGGACAAGAATCCGCGAGGAGGTTCAATTCCATTGGTTGCATTTGACACAACGGAACTGCTCTCCGAAGGCATTTGTGCGGACAGTGTTGAGTGCCTGAGACCGTGTTCCAAGATGGATGCTCTAAGAGTTTCCCAATCATGCTGAAGTTGAACAGAAGAAATTTCATCTACATCTTTTTTGTAAGTATCAATTGGAAGAATTCCATCAGCATACTTAGTGCGACCAAAGTATTCGCAATATCCTTTTTCTTTAGCAAGTTGATTAGATGCTTTTAGAAGATAATACTGGAATGATTCGGATAAACCATGAACTGCATCCCATGCTTCTTGGGAATCATAATTAAACCCAAGTTTTGCCAAATAGTGCGCTAACCCTATAAACCCTATACCAAGAGAACGACGCGCCTTGGTGGCGATTTCTGCCGCATCCACGGGGTAATTTTGATAATCAATCAACTCATCCAAACCGCGAACAGAAAGGTCACAAAGTTCTTCAAGTTCTTCATCAGACTTTACCTTTCCAACATTAATTGCAGAAAGAATGCAAAGTGCAATCTCACCCATCTTGTCATCAATATGCTGAAGAGGGTCTGTTGGAAGAGTAATCTCTTGACAAAGATTACTCATATTAACTTTGTCTTTAAAAGAAGAATGAGAATTGCAGTGGTCAATATTCATAATGTAGACTCGACCCGTCTCTGCGCGTTCTTTAAGAAGGCTAAGGATGAGTTCTTGTGCTTTAATAGTTTTTTTCGCAATGGACGGATCTTTTTCATATTGTACGTAGAGAGAATCAAACTCAGGGAGTCCAAAGCTATCATAAAGTCCAGGGACATCATGTGGAGAGAAAAGCGTGATCTCACCGTCTTGAATAAATCTTTCATAGAACAACTTGCTAATTTGAATGGAGTAATCAAGTTTGCGGACACGATTATCTTCCGTTCCCTTGTTATTCTTAAGGACTAAAATATCTTCTATTTCTTGGTGCCAGATTGGGAAGTGGACTGTCGCGGATCCACCTCGTATGCCATTCTGCGTGCAACATCTGACAGTTGCTTCAAACTTCTTGAGAAATGGTACAACACCCGTGTGTTGAACTTCTCCCCCTCTGATTTTGCTGTTGATGCCACGGATCCTACCAGCGTTGATGCCGATTCCCGCCCTCTGTGCAACGTATCGACCAATAGCCATATCACTGCTAAAGATAGAATCGAGGGTGTCATCAACATCAACAAGAACACAACTAGCAAATTGTCGAAGTGGCGTTCTAACTCCTGCCATGATGGGAGTTGGGATGTTGATTTTGTGTTTGGAGATTGCGTCATAATACCTCTTTACATATGACATTCTAGTTTCTTTTGGATACTCAGCAAAGATAGTCAAAGCAATCATCATATACATGAACTGCGGAGTTTCATATACTCCACCGCCGCTTCTATCTTGCACAAGGTACTTATCAACGACTTGACGTAAACCCGCATAAGTGAAGAGATAGTCGCGGTCATGATCAATATATGAATCAGCCCTATCAATCTCTTCTTTCGAGTACTTATTGAAAATGTCATTATCATAAACTTCATGATTAACACATTGGTAAATGTGTTGCTCTAGAGTTGGGAGTTCTTTCATCTTTCCATAAAGTTGCTTACGAACAGCAAACAAAAGAAGACGAGCAGCAACATACTGATAATTTGGATGATCCAAATCAATCAAGTCACTAGCAGAGCGAATCAAAATTTCCTGAATCTCCCCCGTAGTAATACCATCATAAAATTGAATGCCAGAAGTCATTTCAACTTGACTCGCAGATACACCTGCAAGACCCTTACATGCCTCTTCGACCATCAAATGCATCTTGTCTAAGTCAAGAGACTCAATTCGACCATCACGCTTTTTAACCTTTGTACCGTTGCTCATATTTTCTTCCAGGTAGTAAATTTAAGTTTTGCTTCTAATCCAGAGTAAGTATTTGATTCTATCACAGACTGAACATCTAGTCCAGATAAAACCATATCATTAATATCTTTTTCTTTTATTCTTGAGGGCCAGATGACAACTTTTTGTCCACTACTAATAACTCTGGAGATTCTAGAGTGGATTTCTGCATTACGTGGTTCGTTATCGTATATCCAAACACAATCGCGAATATTCCACTTAGTAATATCACCGTCAGCTCCGCAAAGAGCAATCGAGTTGCGAATGAAAGTTGAGTCGAATGGACCTTCGGTGATGTAGACAGTTTCACTTTTTTGGACTTCATCGAGACCATAGATTTTTGGTGCGTCATCGTTAAGCATTACTGTAATGTATTTTACCTTGCTGGGACCAAGTGCTCTTCCCTGAAACCCGACTAGATTATTTTGATAGAACAAAGGAATGATAATCCTTGGTTCATCTTTATCTGTGCTGTCGAATGTTTGGTGAAGAGAGTTAGTCCACTCCTTAAATTTTTCGGCGTAATAATAGTTATCTGGATTTAATTTTCTACTTTCCAAATAACTCTTTGCGTCAGTATTTGCTGATGCTTTAGGTAGATTTAATTTTGGTTTGAACTTAGGTGCCTCAAATTTAAATACTGGTTCTTCTACAGTAAAGTTTTTTCCAGTATGACCTTCCTTAAACTTTTCAAATGTATATTGTTTGTATATTGCAGTATCAATTTGTTTTAAAAAGTTATTAAAGGATATATTGAGACCGCAATTGTGACATTTAAAATTTGTATTATTTTTTACCTGATACAAATATCCCCTTGCTTTATTCTTATTCTTTTGAGAATCTCCACAAATAGGACAACGAAAATTATAAAGGTTGTGCTTTACCTTTTTAAATTTTTGAAATCTGGAAGAAATCAAATTGATGTATTTAACATCAACAAAATCCATGACAATACACTTAGGAGTCTACTTATTCTACCAGATTATTGAGTCTTGTCAATACACAAAACGGTTATGAGAGCGGTCCATTTTATAACCGAATTTGTTATTTTTTGGAGAGAATAAATCGTCGTCTTATTTTTAGTTTTCACTGGCATCTTGTGCCAACACTCAATTATTTATTTCTTACTTGTTCTGTTAGAGAATTTACTGAAGAAGTTATAAAATCTGTTACAACTGGAACAAATAATAAAGCAACAGCAACTATACCTGCTGCCATCCATTTAAATCTAGAAAGTTCGTCTACTTTTACTTCCAACTTACCCATTTTCTCATTGATATCTTCATCACTTCTGACACAGTTAAAAATTCTTTCGTCATGTACCGCAAGCATCTTACAAATGTTTTGATTAGTTTCACTCAAAGTTTGGATGGCAGCATCTACACGCTCAACCATTTCCTCATGGATTTTTACTCTTTCTTCAAGAACTGCAACCTTGATCTTTGAGTCTTGTCCAAACATTAGTTTACTGCGATGGTTTGTTTTTCATCCAGCGTTTGCGGGATCCCACTCCTAAAGATGCATATTTTTTTCTTCTCGTTAAACCCATAACAGGATCAAAACCAGCAGTTGGACCTTTTGGTTCAGCAGATGCACTAAACCCAGGAGCACCAGCAGAAGAACCAGTTACCATCTGCTCTCTAACTATTTGAATTATCCAGTCCAATTTCTTCTTTTCCATTGTAGATTTTATAGAGTTCAGAGAGGCAGTTTATGTCAACTTGAATATCATGTATATAACATTTTGGATATTCGGGTAACCTATTAAGAAAAATAATGAAGGTTTTCATGGCAGACCACAACTCTCTTTCTATTTTATAGAAAAGCATTGGAGTTGCTGCCTCCCCAAAAATATTATAAAGAATAATAAAATGATTAAGAAGAAGGTGAGTTTTTAACTGACCAGTATTCTTATATCGTTTCAATAATCTTTTAATATATTTGAAATGATTTAAATCCTTTTCAAAATCTTCTTTGGTTACTGCTTGAGGATTTTCATAATGTTTAATAGCGAATAATATAAAATTATCCTCATTCAACTCATTAAAAATCATAGATTATAGAGCAGGTGGATAATTTGTATTTCCAGTAGTAATTCCAGACATTGCAACAAGAACTTCCTTCCTAACTCTCAGATTACCTTCACTATCTTTATATGTCGTAATACCGACCCAACCACCATGAGTTAACTCATAGCGAGTTGCTGATGCCGCAGTAACAACAGTTCCATTAGCACCAATAACAGCAGTCTCACGACCACCAGTTACCCTTGAGAAAGTAACTAAGTTTCCAGCAGTAATTGCAGTTGCGATGGTTGATGCAAGAGAAACTGAAGTTGATCCAACAGATGCGACAACCTTAGAAACAGCTCCACTGGCAAGAGTATCTCCAGCAACAACACCAGCAACACTATTAACTAAAACTATATCAGTTCCAACACCTGCAGTATAAGTTGCGGATGTCTTAAGGAAGGTATAGTTTTCAGTTACTGACCCAGTTGACTGATTTAAATGACTATCTAAAACTGCATACTTAGGCGATTCGCTAATTTCAAATGCAACTCCAGAAATAGCAGACCCATTTAATCCTGCAGTTGATGCAATAGAAAGACTCGTCGTACTTGCAATACCAACAATTACAGCATCACCGTAGTGAACACCAAATGCAGTACCAAATCTAATCACATCTCCAGTTGCAGCAGCACCTACTTGACCAAATGTAGTTCCACTGCCAGTTACAGTAAGGGTTGCATAATCAAGAGATACTGTACCACCAGATCCTTTAGCATCATTATTTCCCCAGAGTGCCATGTTCTTTCTTCCGTAAAGTTATTTGCTAAAAATTATTTATAAAAAAAAGAGACCTTACTTTTGGTCTCCCTTATGTAAAACAACTCTCAAAAAATTAGTTGTTAAATCAAGCAATCCATTCTCCTCAAATCTTTTTGTTTTTGCCAACCACTCGGATGTAGTTAGTAATAGACCAAGAATAATGGTTACTCCCCAGTTAGTTACAAGGCAGGTAATCATGCTTGTGGTGTAAAGAGTTTATCCTTTACTAAATCATAAACGACATTATCAATACTGTTATCGGTGCTATCAACATACTTTTTAAGTAGGTCAAGAACAAGACCTTTAACAGCTGGATGAGTTGCAATCTGAATAAGAAGTGGTTTTACCACTGCTACTACTGCGCCCATAATGTCCTCCGTAAAAGAGTATCCAAAGATATTTAGGATTTTTATATAACAGATTCACTTCATATATTTTTGCATTTCTGGATTATCTCTATAGTTAATCCTTCTATCATACTTATTTGCGACATCTGCAACATTTCCTAAAAGAGGAACTCCCTTGAGACCTTTAGCAAGTGCTGCAGATGCAGTTTGTGGTTTAGATTTAGCAGTAGCAGGTTTTGCTACTGGTTTTGCTGCAGGAGGTTTCTTATCTGGAGTTACGCCAACAGTAGTTTGACCACCACGTTCTTTACCCAAAAGTTGATTCATAGATTGTTTATTTGGTTTAATCTGTGAACCAGAACCAACTCTTTGATTATGTCTATTTACATCGGACTGAGAAACTCCTGGTTTAAAACTTCCAGGAACTGTCTTACCAAAAACTTTCTGAACCGTTCCAGCCTGTGTAAATTTTGATCCAGAATTATATCCTGCTTGAGTTTTTCCAGCAACAACTCTACCAGTTCCTAAGAATTCGTTAATATTTTGCTCTGCGATTTTCTTTGCCATTTTAGTAGCAGTCGCATACATTACTTCTTTACCGCGACCAGGATATCTCTTCTCAAAGTCTCCTGCCTTGGACTTCATTGACTTAACGATTCTTTCCTTTTCTTTAGTCTCCGCAGAGGTTAGGGTTTTTTCATCAATTATGTTTCCATCAGGTTCGTAATGAGCAACCATTGTAGAAGGCTTTTTCTTTAAACTTGCCTGAGGTAGATTTAACCCCGGTGTTGGACGAGGAACATCTCCAGGAATTCCCCCTTCCCATGCACCAGATCCACCTGTTTTTTGTGCATCTTTTCTATACCACTGCCCACCAGCAGTTCTACCATATTTATTAGGAGCATACTCAGCTTCATCAATATGCACTTCCTCACTTCTTACACTTGCAAGAAGATCATCTAACTTAGACTTTCTTTTTGGTTTTGCTTTTGGTTTTGTCTTTTCTTTAGCATCAATTTTTGCTTTTACTTCAGCAGGTGATGGAGATCCTTTTCTTGCTTTTTTAGCTGGTCTCCCCTCTTCTTTTTTGGGAGGAGTTGTTGCACTTCCTTCCCATGGGTCAGCGGGTTTTTCTGCTTTCTTAGGTGCTGCCGTTGGTTTTGGTGCCTCTTTTTGTGCTTTTGATTTTGAAGGTTTGCCACCTTCAATCTTACGAGCAACATTTCTTGCTCCTCTTGATACCGACCTTGCGGCTTTTGCAAGACCTCTCTTCAATTTTGAACCAATTCTCGAAAGAAGACCTGGTTTTTTATCTTCTCCATCTGAAGTTGATTTACCACTACCAGAATCTGAAGTAGTTGAAGTTCCTGAAGTTGTAGTTGATGATGAAGAAGATCCACTTCTACCTCTCTCATAACCTTTTCTTGCTGCAGAACCCAGTGCTCTTGCTCCTCTTACTGCAGCACCAGCTGCATATCCAAGTCCACCAGCAATTGCTTTACCAACTTTCTTTACAGCACCTTTGACTTTTTGAAGTCTATCACTCTTAATATCAGTGTCGTGACCATAAGTAACTTTTGCCTCATTTAAAAGTGCAGAAGAAATTTCAAGAGATTCAAGTAACTCATTTTCAATATCATTGATATCATATCCTTCTTCAATACACTCATAGAAAAATTCTTGGACAACTTCTTCAATTAAAGAATCTGACAGTAGGAAAATTTCCATGTCTGACATTTCATCAAGAACTCCATTGAAATCTTCAATCTCATTCATTTCAAGAAGAGTTCCACCAAGTTCTTCAATTTTTTCCCCAAGATCAAGTTTTGGATTGATGTCAACTTTATTGTTAACTTCCTTTTCAACTACTCTTGGTTCTTTACCTTCACCTTTAATCTTATCTGCAACTTCAATTAAATCATCTCTCCAATTTGAAAAACTCTCTTTTCTAACGCCAATTGCTTTTCCACGAACTTTTCTACGATGCTTCAGATATTCATCAGACTTATCTACATCACCATCATTGTCAATATCCGAATCTTCTTTTCCTACAGGATCAAGTGCTTCTTTTTGGGTTGCAATTGCTTTACCAATTGCTTTACGACGCTTATGGAGGTACTTATCTGACTTATCTACATCACCATCATTGTCAATATCCGAATCTTCTTTTCCTACAGGATCAAGTGCTTCTTTTATTTTTTTCTTATCTCTCATTGCCTTTGCTTTAGCAAGAGTTCTTTCTCTTGCAGCATCCTGCTCAGACTTAGGAATAGCAGTCACTGCACCAAGTCTCTCGGCGGGTTTACCGGGAACCGCAGATTCGACAACCTGCTCCAAATAAAGTTTGGAGATATCTTTTAAATTATTGGAGTTCATCTTAAAAAGTACTTGCTTTTTTTGCTTTATACTTATTTATGAAATTGATACCATAAGCCTTGCCACCCTTCTGCAAATATTGTTTATTAGTTCCCACTGCACCGGGAGTTTTTGATGCATAATGCTTAAATGCCCCCAATGTACCAACAAGAGTATTTGGATGCTTTTCGTCTCTCATTGGACTATCCATTTGAACTTCGGTATATTCCATCACATCTTTAATCCAAGACTTAAACATATAACCCTCTTCAGTCACACAGATTAAATGATTGGTTCCCCTACGCATTACTTCACCAATCAAACCAGTATTAAGGTTTTGAACTTTATCACCGATTCTGAAAATTTTACCTCTCACATAATTCTCACGAAGATTTCTCATATCATACTTTGGAGCAATCTCCCATAAAGCAAAACTTTCCTTTTTGATTGCTGACTTTTTAACACCCATTCCCTGACGAACAGCATTGAATAAACCTTGAGTTTCTGCATCATCAAGAGACTTTGGAGTGCCTCTTCTAAAAGATTTAAAATCGCCATCAATAACTGCCTTTCTCATCTTCGATGCCGACATTCCCTCAACACCCTCAGCATCAGCATCACGAACACCAGCAGAGATTACCCTAATTTGATCAAAGGTATAAAGTTCTCCATTATACTTTTGTGCCAGATTTTCAAACTCTGCTTGCCTATCTGAACCAACAACAATATTGACATTAGTATACCCGTCTTCATTAGCGGTAATGAGAACATTAAAAATTGTCTTCATTTCCTTATCATTAATAATGTTCTCCTCGAACTCAGGGAACATTTTCTTCATATAAGAAACTTTACTATCAGGGTCTAAAGGATTCTTCTTTGGATCTTGAGACCTTGAAGGATAAATCTTAATATCTCCACCGGCAGAAATTCTCTTTGCTGACTTGAGAAGTTTTTCGTGCCCCACTGTTGGTGGATTGAAGCGACCAAATACAACAGTGAGTGGTGGAAGTTCTTCTGCAGGTTGCTCTTCGGGTTCTTGTCCTGGTGCTGCTTGAGGTTGTGGTGCAGGTTCTTGTGCTGTAGCGATTGGTTGAGGAGATGGTGCTTGTGCTGCTTGAGGTGCTTGTGTCTCTGGTTGTTTTGCACCTTTTGCTTGGCGACCATCAATATATTTAAGTTTCCCCTTCTCCGTTCTCGCAATGACTTTACCGGAACGGTCAATCCATCCACCATGACCATCACCAACCAATCCAAGTTTTTTCGCTTGCATCGCTGCTTGCGATTGTGTTGCCTCAGACAAAAACTGAAAGAAATTTTTCATCAATGTATTTTAACGCACTTACCTGTCTTTTAGTTATTTATTACTTTGCATATTGTGCAAGTAAAAAATCAACTCCTTTATCAATATCATACTTTGATTTTGGTGGTTTATTTGTGATTTGCAATGCGGTTGTAAATCTATAATTATAGATTGTTCCACTCCCACCTCTTTTCAACCTCAATCTAATTCTCAAACCAGGATTAAATTGAGGAACTGGAAGACCGGCAGGGTTTGCTGCCATATAATATAATCCATATCCACCAATTTGAATATAATAAGTTTGTTTAGAACCATAGTAACCCCATAAAGCACTTGATTTAATTGGTAAAAATGCATCAGTAAATCTCGCATAGTCAGATTTTACCATATCATCAGTCATTGCTTTATTATCAATGATTCCTTTATTTGGTGGTCCTTTAGGTCCCCATTGCTTATTTGCAAAATTTTCAATGCCAACAGTTCTCATTAAATTTCTAAGTTCTTCAGCTGCGGCAGTTTTTGCTCCACCAAGAACCCATCTTCCATTCTGATATTCTAAGGTTCCTTGACCATAATCGGCTTTCAAATCAAGTTTTACTTCAAGTTTATATGGTTTTTTATTATATAAAAACATTGCGTCTGGTGCATTAGAATCAGAACCTGCTGGAGTAAATCCCGGAGGCACTAATTTTTTAGACAACAATTTTCTATGAATTTTACCTTCGTAGATAAACCCCTGTTCGCCAGCCATTTATACAAATACTCTTTCAAGTATTTATTATTCTGTATGGAGTGTAAGGAAATCGAATCCTTATTGCTGGAATGCAAATCCAGAGTAATAACCGTTATACGAACACCCCGTGTTTAGATATTATAAAACCCCTCAACTGAAAAGTCAAGGGGTTAGAGCAACCTTCCGACTTATTTATCAGTCGTGCTCACCCATTGCTTTTTGCTTACGGAGTTTCTTAGGATTCTTAGTAATTCCACCAGGACCCTCTGAAGGATAATCGTGGTCGGCACGAGTTCCTACACCGTGAGCAGAACCTGCTCTTGCTCTTTCTCTATCATCGGCAGTTAGACCCTTTCTTGGAGAACCATAAGCATCCTTTCTGTTGGCAGGATTGGTTCTCCTTTGCATTGCTTTTAAGAATGGCTTTCTCTTTGCAGTCATCTTGGTTTTTAATGCTGCACTATATGCTTTTGGAGTTTCGCCGTATGAACCTTCTGCTTCAGAAATAATTTCAGATCTCCACTCTTCACTCATATTTGCCATAATAGCGATTGCTGCCTCTTCAGTTTCAGCATATCCTTCATCGAGCAAATATCCTTTTACAATATCGAACATATCAAATCCAGAAACAATACTTCCTGGCTTTTTGGAACCAGTTGCCTTATTTACTGGAGCAGGGGCTGCTGCTGGGGTTGGTTTTAGTGCTGCAACGGCACCACTCTTTACAATAGCATCAGCTTTTGCTTTTTGTTGATCTGGAGCATTACCAGTTTGATATCCAAATGTCTTTTGCATTAAAGGATTTGGAGTTTTTGGTTTGATTGATTCTGGACCTGCTGCCTTTGTTCCAGGAGCTGGTTTTGCTGCAGCGGTTGGTGCTGGTTTTGTTGCAGGAGCAGTTGGCGCTGGTTTTGCTGCTGCTGGTCTTGCTGCTGGGGTTGCTGCTGGTCTTGCTGCTGCTGGTCTTGCTGCTGCTGGTTTTGCTGCTGGTTTTGCTGCTGGTTTTGCTGCTGGTTTTGCTGCAGGGGGTTTTGCTGCTTGCTTTTGGAGATATTCACCAGTTGTAGAGACTCTTCTGTTTGCCTCAACACCACTCATTCCAGTTTTCATTAATTTTTGAACTTTTGCTTTACCACCACCAGCAGAAAATGCAGTCATTACAGGTGCTTGTGGTTTTGCTGCAGGTGCAGGTTTTCCACCCATCTGTGTTGATGTGGGAATTTCGCTCAAATATGCCTCATACATCTCTTCCCAAGTATACTCACTCAGGTCATAACCTTCTTCAATAAGAGAATTGACCCAGTTCTCAAATTCTTGCTGCTCTTTAATCTCTTGGCGGAGTTCCTCATCATAAACTGCTTGATATGCAAGAGCTGCCTCTCTAAAAATTTTAGAATCCATTTTTACAAATACTTTTTTAGTTATTTATAAAAAAAGACCCCGAAGGGTCAAACACCAAGAACGGCAGCAATATTATCATCCAGTTGTTGAATAACTCCACGAATATCAGAGACGCGAGGAGGAACACTTACTTCATCATAAGTATATCCTTTTTGTGCGTCAAACAAAACTTGACGAACTGCTGCTGCTGTACGAGCATCCATTTTAATTGCTACTTGTTTTTCTTTAGTCACAGGTCTCCCTCCTTACGATTTTCAGAACGATAAACATCAAATGCTCCTTCAGGATAACGAGCACTCAGTTTTTCATAGTTCATCTTAAGAATTTCTTCGAAGTTAGTATCGAGTGCCATAAATGCTTGAGACAGATACCAACAGATATCTCCAAGTTCACGCTTCAAGTGAAAGGCATTCTCTTCATTGTATGGTTTACCTTGAAGGATGATTTTTTTTACAACCTCAGTAAACTCCCCCGCTTCAGCACTCATACCAAGAGCAGCAGTAAGAAGACGCGGAACATCAGCATCATTAGTTGCTTCAAGTTCAGTCATACGAGCAAGTAGTTGAGCAAAATCACTGCTTGCTGGACTTGTAGTTTGACGAACGAATTCAATATATTTGTTTGTATCAATAACTTGAGTCATATTAGAATTTAAATCCTTCAAATGATTTTTTAGGTTTTCTTTCTTCATAATCATACTCTTCATCCTTTCCATTGTCAAGGATATCTTGTTGAGCAGATTGTTCGCAATCATAAAGACGCATTTTAGCACGGTCAATACCAATCACAAATCTTTTATGAATGGTAGGATCATTATAACGATTCTTAAGTTGTTTTACAAGAATCTGTCCAAGACCTTCAAGTTCTTCGGTAGAAATCAACGCAAACATTAAGTCAGCAGTTGCAGGAAGACCAAAACTCTCAGAAGTATCGGTCAGTTCCACATCAGAAGAACCATAACCAGAACGAGTAGTCTGTGTAGCACTAACAATAGGAACATTAAACTCTACAGCAAGACCACGAAGTTCTTCTGCAATTGCCTTTACAAAGGTATAAGAGTTGATATTACTATTGCCCTTATACCTTGAAGATGAACAAATGTTCAGATAGTCAATGAAAATAATATCTGGTTTAAATGATTTCTTAAGTGCAAGTTCATTTAAGAGAGACTTGAAGTGCCCAGCATGTGCAGAAGCAGTTGGATACTCTTTAATGATTAGAGTTCCTTGAGTTTTCTTTGCAAGATTCGTGACCTTGTTCTCAAACATTTGCTTGGGGAGGTCTACAATATCTTGAATAGGGACATTCAGGAGGTTTGCGTCAATTCTTTCAGCAATGCGTTCTTCTGCCATTTCCAACGTAATGTACAGAACGTTCCTCCCTTGGAGCAAGACGGAGCTAGCCACATGGCACATGAATAGAGACTTGCCGACGCCCGTACCAGCAAGAGCGATGTTAAGAGTTTTGTTAGGGAGACCACCTTTCGTGATTTTATTAAAGTATTCAAGATCAAATTCAATTTTATCCTCCTTTTTATGATAAGATTCGTAGCGTTGTTCATAATCCTGAAGATAATCGTGCCCTACATGATTATCAAAACTTACAGCAAGAGCATCAGAAAGAATAGAAGGAATACTATCACGATTCTTCTTTTCATCATTTCCATCAGCAATATGAATAGATTCCATAAGTGCCAAATAAATGGCACGATCCCGACACCACTTTTCAGTTGTGTCAACTAACCAATTAAACTCTGTAGGAACATCTTCAAGACAGGAAATGATTTGTGCAATTTCCTTAAAAGATTGCTCATTTATATCTGTTCTTTTTTCTACTTCAATACATAGAACTTCTTTTGTTGCTGGTTGATTATATTCTTGAACAAAAGAAAGAATTTCTTCAAATACAATCTTTTGATTACTATCTTCAAAATATTCTGATTTAATGAAAGGTATTACTTTTCTAATAAACTGCTCATTGTGTAAAAGGTTTCTAAGAATTAGAAACTCAACTTTCTCCATAACTGAATTCCTTGCGTGCGATTTCGTCCAACTGTTGCATTACTTCTTCGGTGAAATATACTTCAGGTTCTTTTAGAATCTGTTTAGCATAAATTTTCTTACCATCAATCTCATAGCGACCCGCTACATTCTTCCAGAGTCCACCAATCTCACCAAGTTCCAAAAGACCATAGTAACGATCAAGACCGCGCTCATCATAATACAGACGGACTTCAACATCTTTGTTCTCCTTACTCAAACGCGACTTAGCAGTCTTAGCTTTGATAATATTGCCGACCACTTCTGTTCCATCCTTTTCTTTCTTTTTGCTGAGATAAATGATTGAAGACGCTGCGTATTTGAGTCCGCTGCCTCCACCCATTTCTTTAGTTGGTACGTAAGCTCCGATAACATCATAAGTGTGATTTGTTACTATCATTGGAATTTTTGCTTGACCTAGTTTTAAGGTAAGCATACGAAATGCACCTTTGATTAGTTGTGATTTAGTCATATCACGAACTTCTTTATCATTCAATGCATCATTAATCTCTTTGCTGGTAGAAAGCATTCCCAAAGAGTCTAGCACAAACATGCAAGGATTGCGCTCTCCTTCAGGTTTTTTCATGTACATATCTACTGCTTTGAGTGCCGTTCCACGAAACTCTTCAACAGTGACAACATTAACAACCACAAGACGAGAAGTATCAATTCCACGGGATTCTAGAAGAGATTTAGTTATAGCAGCTTCAGTATCAAAGTAGAGGCAATAACCATCGGGATTATTATCCAAAAAATTCTTAACAACGGCGAGACTGAAGAAAGTCTTTCCAGTAGAAGACTCTCCAGCAATAGCAGTAATCTTATTGCCAGATACACCACCAAATATGCTACCTGAAACCAGTGCATTAAAAATGTACGAACCTGTGTCAACATACTTTTCAGTTTCATCAATATCCGAAGCAAGTTGTGTGTACTCACCACCGATTTCTTTTACAATGTCTTTAAGAAAATCCATTAGGCAAAAAATAATTCAAGGTTTACTGTTTTTTCAACGCTCCACCCAATTGCATCAAGAATGATTTTGAGTGGCTCTAGAAATGCTTTCTCAAATTGTAGTTCATAGTCTATGTATTTGTCAAGATTAAGTTCCTTTGGAAATTCCTGAATGAAAGAAATAATATTTTCATGAATACTATTAGGTTTCTTCAGATAGATAAACTTAATTTTTTCCCCATTTTGGATAAGTGAATACTTATTTGTAAGTTTATTTTGTTTAATGTAATGATTAAAGAGAAGTGCTCCACGAATATGAATTGGAGTTCCCTTGATATAAATTTGAGACGAAGACTGATACTTAACTACATCAGAGGCAGAGCGAGGGAATGAAATTTGCTCTGGTGGGAGGTTTTTAAATTCTTTGCGAGCATTCTCAATAAAATCAATTACTTCATCTTCTGTTCCACTCATCATAAGTTTTAATGCATCCTTAATCATTTTGCGACAAGGAGCTGGAGTAGAAGATTTAACAGCTTCAATACCCATCATTTTCAGTTTAGGTTCTTCATAGCGAACACCCTCACTATCCCAAACGTTAAGAATGTATCGTTTCTTAGCGGTCCAAATTCCACGGTCTGCAATGTTCTCCCGCTTCATTTGCATTTTTTGATCATATGCATTTACATAGTCCGCCAGTTCTTGGTAAGAACTTTCAATATATTTTTCAAGTTCCAACGAAGCGACCTTATCAAGGAACGAAACAACGCTTTCAGTAGTTTTCTCTCTTCCTTTGAATACAGTTTCAACCAAAGGACCCATATTAAGATAAATGGAATCAGTATCTGAAGCAATAACATAATCTACATTATCTGTTTTAAGAATTTTATTGAGGTAAGAATTCATTTTACCTTCAATCCAACGAATAGAAACCTGACCACTTAAAGTAATTGCTTCAGCATTTTCAAGTTTGTAATAACGGAAATACTGATTACCAATCGCACCATAAGCAGAGTTCAAAGAAATCTTCTTTGCCATCTGAATATTATTACAACGAGCAATCTCTTTTACAAGTTCCTTGTTCTTAGTCTTCTCATATTCTTTTTTCGCTTCAATCATTTTCTTCTTGAAGATTACTCGGTCTTGATACATTTTTTCCATTAGTTCAGGAAGAAATCCACGAACGTCTTTGCGGAACATTGCACCATTTGCACATACTGCATAATCTTTATAGAGTTCAAAACTGATTTCTTGATTCAGAATTTTATCAACAGTTGCTGTGGGATGCCTTTCATCCACCAGAGTTTCTGGTGAGATGTTATATTGCATAATCAAGTGTGGATAAAGTGAATTAAGGTCAAAGTTTACAACCCAATCATACTTTCCAGGAATTGGTTCTTTTACATAAGCACCAGCATACTTTTCATTTTTTTGCGTTTTATTTCTTGGCGGAATTACAATGTTTCTTTTCTTAAGATAATTGTAGATGATGTTGTCCCACATCCGAACTTGATAGAACACATCGGCATAATTTACTTTGGCATCATATGCCATCGTAAGTGCCAACTCAATCAGTTTCATCTTATCTTCTAAACGGTCAACAAGTTCTACGTCAACGATGTTGTACTCAATAAATTTCTGCCAACCTTGGGTATAGAAATCTTTGAAGGTATCAAACTCAGAGTGGTCAAGTTTCTTCTGACCAAGTTCTACCTCAGCAATATAATCAAGACGATATGATTCCTGTGCCTTATAAGTAAACTTCTTATAAAGATCAAGATAGTCAAGTTGAGTCATTCCACCCACATCAAATGTGGTGTGTTTGCGTCCATTAATAAACACTTCACCTTCTGTGACAAGTCCCCAATTAGAAAAACGTTTCATCAGTTTTTCGCCAAGAACACGATTCAGACGCTTGCAGATATAAGGAATATCATATAATTGAATATTCCAACCAGTCACAACATCTGGAACATCAATCATCCAATAATTAATAAAATTATTGAGAAGTTCATATTCAGATGGGCAGTGATGATACGTTAAGTCACTACGATTATGCTTGAAAGGTCGAACCCCCCAAGTAATAATTTTTTTAGTTGTATAATCTTGAATTGTAATTGCAAGGATTTCTTCGGAACAAGATTCTACATCAGGGAATCCCTGCTCCGAAGCAACCTCAATGTCCAGAGTTACAAGTTTAATTTTATTGATATCAAACTTAATTTCATCCTCCGAATATTTTTCAGAGATGTATTGATAGATATATCGATCATTTCCATAGATCTCAAATCCATCAACTTCATCATATTTTTTATAGAACTCTCGACAGTCCTTTACTGTTCCAGGATTAATTGGTTCTACCGATTCTCCACTTAATGTTCTATACTTAGAATCTTTTTTAGTTTTTACAAAGAGAGTTGGAAAGAACTCATCTCTTGTCTCAAATCTTTTACCATTTTCTACTCCACGAACCAAAAACTGATTTCCAATCAATTGAACATTAGTGTAAAATCTCATTCTTTAATCAAGTCCTCATATTTTTCAAGTAGAGTTGGAGTTGGATCAACAAGTGTTAGAATCTTATCCGAACTCATCATAAACGAATCTTGTTTTGTATATCCCATCAAAAAAGGTTCTAAAACTTTCTGAGAACCATCTCTTATTAAGAAAGGTTTGATAAGTTTACAATCAGGTTCTCCAATATCAGCGCCTACTTCTTCAATCTGACTTATCAGAATTTGATTGTTCAGTAGAACTATTACTTTGGTTATCGTTTCCATAGTTTATAACATCGTTTAAATACATATCTTTCAGTTTATCACTTGGATTGACCATAGTGACCACCCATTCCTTTGTTAAAGGAATAACACTATCTTTAGATAGTGGCATCCACGGGAATAAGGTAACTCTAAAAGAAGCTTTTGAAGGGTCTTCTTTCATTTCCTCTTCATCAAACTTTTCTGGAACATTTGATGGGGGTGTCATTTTAACAACGCATGGTTTATTCAAGAAATATCCAACCATAACTGGATTTTCTTCGTCACCAACTACCATTTCTTTTACATCTGCAATCAAGTCTTCACCAGACTTAAGCAACATTAGTCTTACAGTCATTTTTACTCCATACCTCTTACTATTGTAGCAACAAAAAAAGGAGGAGTCAACCTGGATTTTGCCAGGTGCTCCTCGCGCCGACGATATTCAATACTATTTATTCCCCACCGTCACCATCTCCATTACCACCAGCACTTGAACGACTTCTTACAGGAACTGCTTTTCCTTTTGGAACTTGCTTTTGTTTTCCTTGAGAATAAACAGTATGTGGGATTGCTCCCTTATATGCAATTGTTTTGAACTCGTCAAAAGATTTCATTTTTTTATTTTTATTTAGAGATAATCCTTTCGTGCATGGTGCTCAGGAACAATCTTACCAAGAACAACGGTTAGCAATCCATCCTCGAATAGAACTTCTTTAATGGTTGTATCATCTGATAATGTCCATGCTCTCTTGAAAGATCGTTGAGCCAATCCCTTATGGATGTAGTTGGTATCGGACTCCCTATCTTCCTTCTGTCCTTCGACAAAAAGTTTTCCATACTCCGTGTATACATGTACTTCCTCCTTCTTAAATCCGGCAAGTGCAAGTTCGAGTCGTGATTCTACATTACTAACTTGAACAAGGTTATATGGGGGGTAATTAGAAGTTGTTTCATGAAGATTAAATAGACGATCAAAATATTCATCCATTCCAATACTATTGCGGTTAATCCTTTCCAATAGGGCAGGAAGATCCGACGCGGTATATCGCATGAGGTTAGTCATTATAGTAGCTCCTTTGAAAGCGAGGTTTGATTTTGTGATCCCAATAAGGCGATCATTAATAATTTATAACAGTTTTTATTATTTTTAAAGTGTGGTTTCTACTACATTATTCTTAACTGGTCTTCCAAATGTTCCAGGAGGAAACTTCATACCTTTGTTCCAAGCAGGTTTCCCCTTCATAGACATACCGGTTTTCTGTCTTGACGCTTTATCTCTTTTTGATCCAGAAGTACCTTCACCACCATCGGTTTTATTAACCAATACACCACCACTATCTTTTTTACCCCAAAACTTTATGAGTGCTATTTCCAAAGATAATGCTTCTTGTTCTGTTAAGTTTTCTTTTATTCTTACTATTCTATCTCTATCAGGAGGTCGTTGAGCTAATCCTAACTTTCTTTTATTTGTGTCTCTAAATCCAGAACCTTTCCCAATGTAGTAAGGAGAATATCTATCTTCACGCAAATAAGCGTAAACGTAATACCTTTCCATCTGCTTTGTTTGTGGTTATAGTTATTTATAAAAGAAAAGGAGCATTTCTGCCCCCAATCCTTTGCTTGAATAACCACAAACAAGCACTAATATTTATCAACCAATAATACTCTCTCTCCACTCTTCGCTCATATTCACCATAATTGCTTCTGCTGCTTCTGGTGTTTCAGCATATCCTTCATCAAGTAAGTGTGAGAGGATAATATCGTAAAGGTCAAAGTTTTCTCCAATCTCACCCATCGCTTGTTGCTTACGAAGTTTCTTAGGATTTTTGGTTACTGTTCCAGAACCTTCTGTATGTTTTTTATATTTTGGATCATAAGGAGAAAGTCGTCTAGATCTTGTTGCTGCTGCTTCTCTGTTTCTGTCTCTATCCGATTGAGTCATTCCAGTTCTCATATGCCCACCAGCACCAAAAGTACCTCCCCCCTTATGTCCAAGAGATTGATGTCGTTTTATAGTTTCTGGTTCTTCTTCTCTTGATCGTGCTTTATTTTTAAGTTTCCTATACATCTCCTGTCTTTCGGGAGTTTGTCCCTTTTTTTGCCTTTCAAGTTTTGCTGCTCTATCAGCAACATCTCCTGAGGCACCCTCAACAACTTCCATATATGCTTCTTGAAGACTACGAAATTCTTGCGCGTCCATTTTTAATAATACTTTTTAGGTATTTATAAAATACAAGAAACGAAAAAAAGAGGTATCGGCAAAACCGAACCTCTTTTTAGGGTGTTCCGACTTTTGTAGAGTGCCGCACGAATGGCACACTACTATTTATTCGGTTTCTACTGCTTTTCCTTTCTTACCAATATTATACTTCTGTTCTAAAATCCAATCTCCCTTATCCTTATAAGCAAGGACTTTGATTTGATTCAGGGGAGCAATATCATTTACAGAATCTGGTTTAATAACTGTAATTAGACCCCAATCAGCAAGAAGACGGACGATTCTATTTCTTCTCTGCACATCATTAACAGTAAGATTGGCATGTTTACCATCAAGAGCAAATAATTCTTTAAAGTGAACAATATAATACCTACCTTGCTTATGTAAAATATGGCAAGACTGATAGAGTTTTTTCTCCTTACGTGAAGCAACTCCGATACGGGTCAGGGTTTCACGAACTTTAAGGAAGTCGTCAGGTTCATTAAGAATTACTTCTACCATTTGGTCCTGAGACCATTCAACAGTAGGTTCTACCGTAGTAGTCATTTTTTTCCTCCAATATCAAGTCGTTTTTTGATGAAAGTTAGTTGTTCTTTTGTCAGGATTTTCAGTGCTTGAGATGCTTTTTCATTACTATAACCATAGTATTGTTTAACACATTCTAAGTCTGTAACCTTATCCTTTCGGAGCCAGGGAGAAAATCTCTTCTTTTTCCTCAAACTATTTAGATAAAACGAATATTGCATATCCTTGGAAAGATGATGATGCATATTCATTTCATTAGAAAAAAGAACACAATCAATGTGACCAGATAAACACCTATTAATAATAAAAGGTGGATATGAACTAATATCTTCGGATAAATCTTCTTTTGTAAAATTAATTGAGTTGAGCCAATCTTTGAGTTCCATAATTAAATAGCAGCAATTCTTTTCTATCTTTTTGCTCTCGCATATATTCACCAACAGAACGCATCGTATAAGTCAAATCAAACTCGGCAGCGTTCCAATCTTTAAATCGGTCTTTTACGAGTTGGTCTGAGTTATAACTAATCAATTGATGCATATTAACACGAAAATCACAATCAGCAGCAAACTTATCATGATCGAATCCTTTGTGCATTGATCCCTTACGCCCATAGAGATTATCCTTAATATCATAAGGAGGATCGAGATACACAAAAGCAGTAGTGTCTCCATCCAAAAGATAATCGTATGAATAGTTAGTTATACGCCAATGCTTAATTATCTTAGAATACTCAGGCAGTTTTTCAATCCCACGCAAACTGAAGTTGTTGTTGGATGCCTGTGGTGAAAATGATGAACTCTCCGTGAGACCACTGAAACTACACTTATTGACAACATAGAAAGCCACAGCACGATCAATGCTTGGCAAATCCTTGTCATTTACTTGCTCCTTTGCTTTAAGAAAAAGTTCTTTTGCCAGGACCGGAGTATTATTTGTCGTCTTAAGATCTACAAGTTTATCTTTAATATCCACCCCAAACATCTGGAGTTGTTGCCAGAAGTTTACAAGAGGTTCATATAAATCATTCACCCAAATATCTAGGTTAGGATACTTCTTTGTGATATAAATCGCAACACTTCCACCACCAAGAAATGGTTCACGGAACTCACGATAATCACGAAGGTCTGGAAAGTATGGTCCCATCTTTTCACATGCGCGGGATTTACCACCAGGATATCTTAGAGGTGTTTTAAGAGATTTCATTCTACAATACACCTCACAGATATTTGAGTTGTTTTAGTTGCTTCTGCCATCTCACGATATCCAGATCCAACATAAATTTGACCCCCAACTACAGCAACTGCCATAGCACCCCAAAAGATGTAATACCATTTAGATTTTACTTGATGTTGCTTATTTTCCATTTTCACAACACCAATTTTTTCTCGTCTGGAGTAATGAGTTTACTTCCATAAATCTCATTATATTTTTTCTTAACTCCAGAATCAACTTCTGCAATATAGACAATATGATTCCTAGAAACAATAAGTTCAGGATTATCTTTATCAATAACTGTAGCCCAAGGAGCAAATCCAACGCTTTGTCCTGTAGGAAGAACTACTAGACCATTCTTTACGGTTACAAAGCTATCATCTTCAGAAATAACTTCTGCGATGATTTCTTCGCCAGTTAAAATACGAAACAGTTTTACATTAATCATTTGAATTCACACTCCACCATAATTTCAGTAAGGGCAGCAAGAAGATTTATTTCCTGGTCAGCAACGAACGCACATTGGTATTGATACTTAGCAATAACAAGAACGGCAGCAGGGATAGATGCGGGAACAAGGCAATCGTAAGCGGCGTCATAAACCCTGCGAAGAAGACTAGAAGCATCGTTGTCCAGGTTGGAGACCACCCACTTTCTGACTTCAGGAAAGTTTTTATCTTTGAGGTTTTTAATAAGTTCATTTACAGAGATGTCTGAGAAAGATGCAAGAATGCCCGAGTCAATTTTTCCTCCTGTAGAATACCTCTGGCATTCGTTGAGGACCCTACGAAAATCTGGGAAGTGTTTTGTAACCAATTCTGCAACGACTTTTTCATCATACTCAATCCTTTCAGAATCCAAGATTGATTGAAGTCGTTGAAAGAAACTTCCCGCAAGTTGAACTCTTTGCTTCCCTTTGATGGTGAAGTCGATGACGGCACATCGGGAGTGAAGAGGTTCGATAATCTTGTTCTTGTAGTTACAGGTGAAGATGAATCGACAGTTGTTATAAAATGCCTCAATATTCGCCCGTAGTAGGAGTTGAACATCGTTGCCCGTGTTGTCAGCTTCGTCAATGATGATGACTTTGTGTTTAGAAGATCCCGTAAGTGAGACGGTCGAAGCGAAGTTTTTCGCTTGGTTCCGTACAGTATCCAGGAAACGCCCTTCGTCGGATCCGTTGATGACATAATAGTCTGCCCCCAATTCATTACATAATGCTTTTGCGATGGTGGTTTTACCAATACCAGGAGGTCCTGCTAGAAGGAGATTAGGAATCTCACCTTTTGCCACAAACTCCTTAAATGTTTTTTTAGTTTCATCAGGAAGAATACAATCCTCAATTACTTGAGGACGGTATCGTTCCACGAAAAGGAAATCACTGCTCATAATTAAATCCACGAAGGTCGTCTTTCGGGCATACGAAGATAGTTATCAGCAACCCAAGGTTTGGATGCAATATATCTTTTGTATGCTTCAAATGTATCAATGGTGTCGTCAAACTTCCATTCCTCAGGCATAGCACGAGCAAATGGAGTCACCTCCGTAATCTTACCCTTGGGAAACAAATAGTATGCATCCACAAGGGTTTTATAACAGGAGTGAGTTTTATTATACCGCAGGCAGTATTCATCAGACAAGTTCAATCCCCACTTGATTAACCAGTAGGCATTATGGATACTCTCCATAGCCCACTTTGTGCAGGGGTGATTGCGGAATGCTCCTTTCTCGGTCTTGTAGGGGGTTCCATCTGCCTTAGGGAGGGTGCCATACCCATATCCCCACTTATCAGATGCCACGATAGAAAGCATCTGACAACACTCTAATGGCATCTTAACAATATGTTTATCGGGGAGACAGATAGCACTTTCAGCAGGCCATGGTGATGTAACAAATATATTCATAATCAAAAACAATACTTTTGAAGTACGTAATTCACTTTATCTGGTTTATCTTCCATCCAGAATGCTTCATGTTCCATTTGTTCGGAAGCATTAGATAATCCAACAGATTTTTGAACATCTTGAAGTTTTTCTGGCAAAAGTGACATATCTTTTAATGAAATATAAAATGGTTTATAACCATTACACATATGGGCAATATGTGTTGCTTCATGATAAACCGTTTCATTTACATAATGTTTTAGATCATAACCACCTTCTTTAATATTTTTGGTGCAAATAACCAATTTATCAAAGTCACTATAACCAAAATAATTTTTATCTCTACAATATCCAATATTTTCTTTAACTGGATAACCTGCTTTGATTACATTATTAATAATTTTATTGGCAGTAGGTGTGAGATAAAGAAGAAATTCCATCAACCAAAAGTAGAATCGGGTTCCAAAGCAATATAATAGGTCACATCAAATCCAGTATTCTTGAATCGTGACAAAAGTTTGGAAGAAATTACAACTTCATAAGCACCAGGAATAATCTTGATGTTTTCTACCTTAAAGTTGAATGTGAACACTTCATCAGTTTCACCAACAACAACAGAAAAATCATTGGAGGTATCGTTCTTCTTATCACGAACAACCAGTTTCACCACACCTGCTTCGCCAACCACAGACAAGTCAGGAAGTTGATACACAGCAGCAGCTTTAAGGAGTTTATCAAGTTCCTTGGTATCAAGAATGAAACAAACATCTTCGGAAGGAAGAGAAATAGATTTATCGGGAGGAGTAACGATTACATTAGGGTCTGCAAAGAAATACTTAGAACGAGACCGACCTTCCTTAATAACTACATAACCATCATTCTGGAAATCAAGTTCAGCATTCTGATGAAGATTGAGACCATTCAGAAATTGATTGAGATCGTAGATACCAAAATCTTTGGGAAGTTCTTCTTCGATTGTTGCTTCCGCGAGAATATTCTTCATTACAGAAATAGTACGAAGATTATTTCCTTCTTTAAACAGAATAGACTGGTTAATAGAAGAGAAGTTCTTGAGGAGCGTGAGAGTTTTATCAGAGAGTTTCATAATAATCAGCGAAATTCAGAGAGACCGTTATCTTTACGAGTGTAGTGTCCATCAAAGTGGAGCAGAAGCATAGCATAGTGAATCACTTTAAGCAAATCACGCTTATTGCGTCCATCCTTGTCACCGTAGCGACTACCATACTTAATGATGTTTGCTTGACAGAACCCAGCAGCAAGTTCTTTTGCTGCCATTAGGTCAATTGTCTGAACATCTTTGTAATCTTGTTCATGACCACAGTAGTGACTACCATAAGTGCTGGTTACATAGTCTTGAATATCTTTCAGAATTTTATCTTCATTGTATTTCCAAAGATGATTAGTAGGTTCGTTCATATTCAAATGCTTTTTTGTGAGTTCAATAATATCTTCACCATCTCTATAAAGAGTGAAGTTGTTGTAAGGATACTTGTCCATAATTAAGAAAAGGGAAGGCACAATTACCTTCCCCAATTATATCAAACAGACTGGTATGTGTCAATGGACTCTTCAACAGGCATCTGGAAGTCAGCATCCACTTTGTCATAAAGTTCAAGGAATGCTTGCTTGGTTTCATCATCAAAGCGGTTCACACACACTTGGATTGCCTTTGCCTTGTCTTGGAAGATGCTGTAAGCACGGATGATGTGAACCAGACGGCGGGTGCTGATGATTTCCTCAATACCACCATCGTAGAAGGTCTTGCGGATGATATCTGCCCAGTCAACCAGGCGCTTGCAGAAATCACGGTCTTCCACGCCAAGGTCCAGAGCGATGCCTTCCAGAATCTTCTGCTCAGTAGCAGGAGCAGGGTAGGACTGCTCAAAGGTCACAGGGAAACGCTCTAGGAACGCTTCGTTGAGCACATTGGTGCCAATGAAACGTCCGTCATCAGAACCCTTACCCTTAGTATTAGCGGTGGCAATCACATTAAAACCAGCGGCAGGTTTTACCCAGCGACCAATCTTTTTCAGGAAAACACCTTTACCTTCGAGAATAGATTGCAAACAAAGAATCTTGTTAGAAGCAAGGTCAATCTCATCCAACAGAAGAATAGCACCACGCTCAAGTGCTTCAATCACGGGACCGTTGTGCCAAGCAGTATTCCCATCAACAAGACGGAAACCCCCAATAAGATCGTCTTCATCAGTCTCAATAGTGATATTGACGCGAATCAGTTCACGCTTAAGTTGAGCACACGCTTGCTCAACAGAGAACGTTTTACCGTTACCCGAAAGACCCGTAATAAACGTAGGATAAAAGAGACGGGACTGAATAATTTTTTTAACATCAGCAAAGTTACCAAACTTGACGAAGGTATCATCTTTATCGGGAATAAGGTTTTGTTCCACAGCAGGAATCGCAGCAGGTGCTTGGAAAGTGCGTTCAATTTCTTTTACTTTTTGTTGCGTAACTTCAAGATTCCATTTACCACGACCCACTTTAAATTGGTCAAGTTTTTTTGTAACAGTTTGATAGTTAGCATCGTTCAGATTACACCAAGCACGAATATCAGCACCAGTGATAGTGCTACCATACAGGTTTTGAAGAGAAGTGCGGATGTAGTCAGAGGAGAGTGCCATTTGTTTGCTTTGTTTCAACATAGTCATTATAGACCAAAAAGGGGTCCTCTTGGGACCCCAGTGGTCAGTTCTCCAATTGGTTCTTGAGTTCTTTGAGATACTCTTCGCTGGCAATATGTCCAGTATATCCTGGATAGTATTTATTAACTAAAGAAGGAATACCAATAGCAGTTGTGCTGCTATTGCATTTAATCCATACTTCTTTAGTATCATATTTTACTACATGTTCAAATGGAAATTTAGTTTTCATTTTTTATTTCGTTCTTCTTGTTTACGCTTTGCAAATTGCATATAAGTTTCACCTGGTTTTAGGCGATTACTATAATCTTGTTTTGTTTGTGCAGATGTATTTTGACCTCTGTTTTCTCGAGCTCTCATCTTGTTGCCAGCGCCACTAATAGCAGCATCTTTTTTGGGATCTGGATGCCACCAGTCACCCGCCTCACTCATATTCTGTTCATAAGTAAATGTCTTGTTTTTAACTTTAGTATCAAACTCACCAGTTCTACCTGGATTCATTTTACCGACTTTAACACGCTTACCCTCTCCTGGCCAAGACTTATTAGTTCCCACCAGTTGAGCAGAACCCTTTGGTTTTTTTTGAATTAAGACAGAATCTTGATTATATTTTTTACCAAGTTTAGTGATTGCTTTTTTGAACTTTTTCTTACCCATTTTACCAGAAGAAACTACATGTGATTTCTCACCTACTTTTTTTTCTTGAGGAGTTCCTGGGTTTTCAGTATATCTACCAGATACCTTAGTAGGTCCTGGAAGACCAGCACCTCTAATATCTTTCTCCAATTGTTTTGAACGCGCTTTATTTTCTTTCTTTGATTTATCGCCTCTTTGGGCAGACATAATTGCCATACCACCTTTTTCTGATTTTGAGCGAACTCTATTCAAAGATGTTTCTTGAATAGAGTAACACTCTACCACAAATTCTTGGAATGTTTTCATGCTACCAAAGAAATAAATTCTCCTAATACTTTTTTATTTAGTTTTTTAGTCTTCAAAGATTTCACAAAAGCAGATTTGATTTGAGATTTGGTTGCATCTTCAGCAATTTCAAATTCAGTATCTTGAGAAAGTGCGGTTGCAGACATTCCAAAGTATGCATCATATCCAGAGTTAGTAATAGTGAAACTCTTCAGTTTTTTCCAATCACTCAGGATTTTATCATACACCTTACCATCATTGATAGAGTGATAAAGACCAATAAACCGACTTGCATTGCGACTTTCAAGAACACGAATACCAATAAAGTTTGTATTAGAAAACTTATCTTTCAAGTTCCTGAGAAGAGCATCAGTAAACTCATGATAACCATATCCAATCTTATAGGTAGTTCCAAGTTTGCGGTCACGCAGGAAGGTTAGTTCTGGATTAATATATCCAGTTCCAAGAAATGGTTTCTTTTCCCACTGGCGTTTGACTTCTTTGTGATAAACAAGTTGATTTGCCTCACCATCAGTCAAAACAATACACTGCACCTTCTGAAGTTTATTTTCTTTTTGAAACTTAGGAAGAATTTGGTTAAGAGTAATCAGTGCCTCATTTAGAGGAGTTCCAGAAAGACAAAGACGACTCGGATAGGTATAAGAAGAACTATAAGTCCTACCAAAACAATAAGCAAGACGCCAAATGTTGAGCATTTGATTCTCAAGAACTTTACCAGAAACTTTACTAGTAAGAATGTTCATCATCGAGAAAGTTTCATCTACAACCAGAAGACCATCTTTCTTTTGATAATGTGGAGTACGGTCTGCAGCGAGATAACGATCATTCTCATAATCATACTCACCGCGACGCCACTCACTAGTAAAAGCATAAACCTCAAAAGGAATGGAAACTTTCTTACAAAACCAAACAATGTTAAAGAGTTGTTTACAAGTATCAAGCATCACATCGCACATAGAACCACTCCAGTCCAACACAAATACCAGACCATGATTTTTGCCATCAGGAATCACAGATACTTTCTTGAACAAGTCTTCATTGTACTTGTAAGTATGAAGACGAGTTGTATCGAGAATACCAGTGCGAGCAGTTGATGCACGAGCATACTGGTCTGCTGCCTTACGGCACTCAAATTCTTTTACAAGGTAATTGACTTCTTTTTGGGCAGAAGACTTGAACTTCTTGAACTCAGTATCAGATTCTTTATAAAGATTTACTGGAGTATATCCCTTTTCTTGTGCGTGTTCATTATGAATTTTTTGTTGATGAGCAAAAGAATCATCAATATCTTTATGAACTTCAGAGTTCTTACCAATAACAGTATCAAGATTTACTTGAGGAACCTCAATATAAACATTTTCATATCCATCGTTACCCACAAGGTCACGAATCTTATCTTCCAAAGACTCTGCAGTGCGAACTTCAGGTTCTTCTTTTTCCCCAGAAGATTTTACAGGAGTTTCATCACCTTGAGCAGTGCCGCCATAGGACTCAGAAGACTCTTTTTTGGAGGAGTTATCACTCTCACCTTCTTGCTCAGAAGAGGAGTCATTAGTCTCTACAAAATCGCTTGCAGGAGACTGCGAGTTCCCTTGAGTTTCTTGCGAATCAAAGTCAGCAACCTTCTGCTGTTGTTCCTTTTCTTTTTTACAATACTTATAAAGTTCTTCAGCAGCAATCAATGTATCTGCAAAACTTTCACAAGCATCAATGATATTAATGATTTCTTTTTCCTCTGGAGCAAAATCAAGAGTCAAAAAGTTACCAACTTTAAAATAAAGGTTAGCACGATCGGCAAGATTAAAAGTAGAAATATCTTCTTCTTTAAGTTGAAAGAAATCTTCTTCGTTCAGTTCCTTATAACCATTGAAGAAAGTCTTAGCAAGTCCAGCATACTTACGCTTCATCAGTTTCTCAATGCGGGCATCTTCTACCACATTCACAAACTGCTGAGGAACCTTTGCAGTCTCAGTCCAATCTTCATCAGGAGTGAAGAGAGCATGACCCACCTCATGACCCACCAGAAGGTCATACACAAGACCACTTGCCTTTTCCCACAAAGGAAGGGTGAGAACACGAGTATGAACATTGAAGCACGCTGTAGGAACTTTCTTGTGCTCCACTACAAGGTCTTCAGTGGCAAGCAGTTTGGCAAGTTGGGATTTGATTTCGTGAGAGACTGCCATTGGATTTGTTTCGTATGAGACCATCATAAAACGAAAGGTCGCCTTTTGGGCGACCCATGTGACGCTTTTTGAACTGGGCGAGTCGTGCTTTCGCTTGCCTCAGTGCTTGCGGTTTAAGTTTTCGTTTCTGTTCTTTCTTGGAATGGTGCTTCCAGTTTGGGACTTGCATTGTTCTTGAGTGGTTCAGACCACCATACGCGAAAAACCTTTTACTTTCTCAAACTTTATGACACTTTCAAATCTGTCCTCAAGACCTGTCTTATGAGAGATAACAAAAATGTTTGCGTCTTTAATCACATAACGAATAATCTTAAGGAACTCTTCAGTTCCAAATCCATCAAGTGAAGAATCAAACACCTCATCCATAATCAAAAGATTTGTATTGACGGAGTTCTTCATTCTTGCAACTTCTCTCCATGTGAAGAGTAGAGCAAGGTCAATTCTCATTTTCTCTCCTTCACTAAAGGAAGCATAAGAGAAATCTTCGTGAATAGGTGACTGGACGGTTTCGTTAAACTCCTCATCAAGTGTAAAGTTAATGTAGAAGTCCATCATCTGCAAATAGCGATTAACTTGCTGATTGATGAGAGGCAAATACTTCTTGATGATTTTGGATTTTACTCCACCGTCTTTAAGTAAACTATACGAAAAATCGTAATAGTTGATTGTGTCTTTTTTAGAAGCGAGGTCGTCGTATGTAGTTTTTAAGTTGTCTCTGAAGGATTCTAACTTCTCATGTTCAGAATTTCGGTTTGCAAGGTTCTCGGTAAGAACTTGAATTTCTGATTCAAGATTTCGGATTTGTCTCCGCAATCCATTAATCTTAATATTGTTTTGAGAAATGCCATTCGTTAATTTTGAAATCTCCTTCGACAGAGTATTGAATTGACGCTCTCGCTCCTCTTCCTCTTTAATTGCCTCCTCTAGTTCTTTATACCCAGATTGCAACTCCTTTGCTTTAGATTGAGCGTCGTTAATTCTATTTATTCTGAAGGTCTCTTCAATGGATTGAGTGCAGGTGGGGCATACCGTATTCTCTGTGAAGAACTTATGCTCTTTAGTAATGGTAGATACTTTTTGTGAGATTTTACCTTTCAAGTTTCCCAACTTACGAAGTTTATCAGCATATCCAACTAACTTATCTTGCTCTCTAATATACTCATAAAGAGGTTCTTCTAAAGAACCATTTTCATCCATATGTTGTTGAATTTCTTTATCTAAATCGGAAATTTTCCGATTATTGTTATCAATACTTTCTTTTCCGCGATTCTCAAGTTCTTCGATAAACTCTTGTTGCATCTTAACCTTATCGAGCAAAGATTCTTTCTTTAAGTCAAGAACTTTAATATCTTCTTTTGCCTGACGAATCTTTTCTTTAATTACCGCGTTCATTGAAGAGAAAATCTTAATATCAAGAAGATCTTCAATCACTTCACGACGATGAGCAGCAGAAAGTTGCATGAAAGGAACAAAAGTACTGGAACCCAAAATTACAATTTGAGTAAAAGACTTGTAGTTCATTTTAAGAACAGTCTGTTCAAACCACTTTTGTTGGTCTAGAGCAGCTGAAGACTGGTCTAAAGGAGTATCATTTCTCCAAATCTCAAACAGTGCCGGTTTTATTCCTCTTACAACTTTCCAATCAGTGTTTCCAATTGAAAACTCAACTTCAACTCTACAATCCTTCTCATTTACAGAGTTGATTAGTTGTGGTTTATTAATCTTACGAAATGGTTTTCCAAATAAAGAAAATGTAAGTGCATCCAAAACGGTGCTTTTTCCAGCTCCGTTTGTGCCGACGATTAGATTAGTTTTATTTTCAGTAAAATCAACTTCCGTATATTGATTTCCAGTACTTAAGAAGTTTTTCCATCTAATAGTTTTAAATAAAATCATGTTCAGTGTTTGGAGGAATTACAATATCATCAGGAGTAATAACAGTATACTGGTATCCATGCATTTCGCAAGTTTTTACCATTACTTCATCTTCAATTTCAATTACATGCATTTCTGGAAATCCATCTTCCTCTAGCATCATAGCATATCGAGTAGCATCATCTTCTTCCTGAAAGAGATATAAAATGTGTTCTCCTTCATCGTCAATTACAGAATATGCACCCTCAGTTTCTTTGCCATTAATTGTTAAGATAAACATTTAAATTAACTCACAAGCCTCTTGATATATTTCTTGCATCATTTTTTGAATGATTGATTTATCAAGATTTATTTCAGCCTCCTGAATATATCTATTCAGAATGGAGATAGTGTCTTCACTTTCGAATGCTTCAAACTCTACAGGTTCCTGAATATCGAAGTTCTCAATAATTTTGAGTTCTGCAATATTTGAAGCGTAAAGTTTATCAACAAATTTTTCAAACTTCTTAGTGTCTGATTTCTTACGAACAACAACTTTTACAATCTTATTTTCATACTCGCGAGTATCAAATGTTTGATAATTTGTATCCTCATAATAAATGTTATGAAACATCTTATAAGGATTATTGATTGGAGTATGTTCTAAAGTTTCTGTATCAAAGATAGTAAATCCACGAGTATCATTTACATCTGTCCAGTAAATCTCATAAGGATTTCCCAAGTAGAAAACAGTTCCATTATCAGAACGAGTGTGGTAATGACCAGAAAATACCTTAGAGAAGTCCTTAAAAAGATTTGCTTCCAGTCCATGTTCCATAATGATTTGACGGTTTACACGAAAACCTTGGAACTCAAGATGACCCATGGCAACTTTTGCCTTTGTTTTCTTAATCATTTTAAGTGACTGCTCTTCATTTTCCACGCAAATCCAAGGAAGGAGAAGAACATCAAGATTTCCAACCTTGATTTCTGTTGGTGAAGAATATGTTTGAATATTAGGATAATCTTTCAACAGAAGTTGAGGTGAATTTGTGTTGTTGGTATTTTTATAATAACTATCATGATTACCAACAATCATATGGACATGATATTTTTTGAGTGGTTCAAATACTACTCGTTTTGCCCACTCTAAACTTTGATAATCAATTGACTTTCTACTATCAAAAGCATCACCCATGTGAATAACTGTATCAATCCCGTACTGTTCCAGCGTCGGGAAAAACACATTCTTATAAAAAAGTTCAAAATAATCATGAAAAAGTTTTGAACCTTTTCTTGCACCGTAGTGAGTGTCTGTAATAATAGCGACTTTCATTCAATAACGAAGTTTGGAGTGGACACCATCTTTGATGCTATTATAATCGGAATAGTTCCCGCCGTCAATAGTGTTGTCGTCAGCAAACACTTCAGAAAATCCAGAGCGTTCAAGGATTTTGTTTTTGATTTCCAGTTGACGCTTCTCTCTTTGAATACGGCGAAGGAATGCGTAGTGAATGATTTGAGTAAAGTATGCAAAAGGATTTTGTGATTTCTCTGGATTGAAATTGTGAATGTACTGAACGCAGTTTTCAATACCGTCAGAAATCATATCTTCCTTGAACATGTAGTTCACGAAGTTTGGTTTGAAGGAAAGATGATTAGCGATCTTCAGAAAACACTCTCCAATGTAGCGAGGAATGGGAGGTTTTGGTTTATTCTGTAGAAGAGCGATTTCTTTATCTTCTCTATACTTAATGAGAGCAGCAAGAAACTCTTTGTTGTTTACGTAATGCTCTGACCTCTTTCTCTTGGTCATAACTGCTGTGGTTATCATAAGTTTTTATCATTATTATGTATAGATTATACCATTTATGCAAATGCTTGACAAGGTATCCAAATACCTGTACAATAACCTTTGTCGGGGTTGATAAGTTATATCTTAGCTATTTTTATAAAGCTTCTCTAATATCTCTTTAGCATCGTTGACATTGGCAAGGTATCCCATTCTACGATTAAGTTTTGATTGATTCGTACCATCCTTACTTGAGTGGCGGACATAGGACTGGTACATCATGATCATTTCAATATCAGAAGATTCTGAAAGAGTGAGTACGTCTTCTAGATTAATTATAAACATATCTTCTTTGGTTGTTTTCAACCATGGTTCCAGTTTATATCCAACAACACTAGTTCTATTTTTGATTTCACAAATAGTAATTGGATTTGAAATGATTAATATTGTCCTATCTTCTTCTTCGGAAGCTGCTACTTTGGCAAAGATTTCTTCGCCTGTTTTTAACTTGATTGTGCAGTAAAAATCATCTTCTATCATTTTTTCTTAAGTTGTATGGTGATTATTTCATAGTTAAAATTTTCTTCATTATAGATTTTAATTCTTTCAATGAGGTGATTCAGAGTATAATTTTTTCTTGAGTTATAAGTGCAGTCGTCTGAAATATCATAAAGTATTGCTTTTGTTTTGTTAGTTCCTTTTCTTAGTACTCTTCCAATACTTTGTAAATTTCTAATTCTTGATTTGCTTGGAGAGGCAAATATAACATTATGAAGATTTTTGATATTGATGCCAGTACTGAAAGTTCCGTAGGATGCTACGATTATGGCATTGTCTTCTCTTTCTGTAATTTCCCTAACTAATTCCCTCTCTTCAGTATCAACTCCACCATGAATAAAAAATACTTTACGATCATTTCGCTTGTTAGTATTTATCTTTTCGTATAAAATTGCACCATGAGCTTCTACTCGTGAAAACAGAACAAGAGTGTTACCTTTTAAATCTAAAGAAAGATTTGTAATAAATTTATTTCTTTGGTCATGAGATATTAAGTATTGTATCTCATCTTCATAGGTTTCAAATTTTTGTGGAGCATGTTTGAGGACAAGGCAGCGAATATCTAATTGAGAAATATGTCCTTGCTGCATCAACTCATAAGTTCTAGTAACTTTATATGAAGGTCCAAAAAGTCCTTCAAGAACCCATTTGTGTGTTTGAGTTCCATCAAGAGTTCCAGTAAAACCAAAACGATATTTTGCATGATGAAGTTTGGTCATGATATCGACAAGAGATTTGCTCTTGAATAAGTGAGCTTCATCCCCTATGATTACGCCATAATCTTCAAAGAATGGGCGTTCTAGTTTATAGATAGATTGCCAGGTAGTGATAGTGACAGAATGTTTATTTGTCTTCTCTCTACCAGAATAAATTTTGTGACAGTATGACTCAGCATCCCAACCATAGTCTTCAAAATCCTTGTACATCTGCTCTACAAGAGATGTCGTTGGAACAACTAAAAGAATTTTTTGTCCTTTATCTACATAATACCTTACAAGGGAATAAATCATTAAGGATTTACCTGAGGCTGTGGGTGATATCAGCAATTTTCTATTATGCCTTAGAGCATCGTATACTCCCTCTATTTGATAGTCTCTTGGAGAATGAGAACAAATAGATTGCATATAATCTTTTACACCTTCATATGAGATGCCCTCGTTAATTTCAAAAGGCAATCCATAGAATTTATTTTCTTTAAACTCATAGGTGTAATTATGCAGTTTTAGTTTGTCGATAATTTTATCTAACAAACCAGCATATATTTCTCCAGTATGAGTACTTAACAATCGAATCTTGCCGTCCCAGTGCCTGCTTCTATACTGGGACATGAATTTCGCAGATTCAACTTCAAAAGTAAAATATGGTTGAAGTTCGTACAAAATATGAGGTTCACAATGTAGCTTAATGTAAACCTCATTTTTCTTTTCAATGATTACATCACTCATAGCATTAATATTGCTATGATTATTTATTTACCCAAGTCCAGCGTTAAATCTCATAAATTCAATTGCATTTTTAATTTGATAAGTTCTATTTTGAATCATCTTTAGAATACTTTCAATATAAGTCAACATTGTATCGTAGTAATCAATCTTCAGGCATACTGTCGAAAGTTTTTCATCAGCATCAAGATACTTTTGCATTGTGTCTTTATCACGAATCTTTTTGGGGAATGGATTTTCTACATATACCTCTGGATCTGATTTTCCAGAATAGTATTCATATCTTTCGTGACGAATATTTCTTTTCTGTTGCTCTGCTTTTTTTCTTAAAAGAAATATTGTATTGTATAAATCAAAATATTTTGCATGAAGAACTGGAATATTTGTGGACTCTGTGTGCAAATTATCCATATCAATTTTGGAGTCCTGCTCCCACATCTTTTGAATCATATCCAGATCAAAACTCATAAGGGATTTCCACCAAGATCTACTATATTGTAAATAGTATACTTGAAAGATACGTCTGCTGTAAAGTATTGTACATCAGTTTGTGTTGCATCAAAACTTAAAGTTCCTAATGAGTATGGAAATAAATCTTTAAATGTAATTTGAAAATTTGGAATTGATGAACTTGTCAGTACTTGTAAAGTTCCATCGGAATATAATCCCATTTGTTTCTGGGATTCAATCTTTGGATTTATGAATCCGGTTTCTTGGAAATCGTAAATTTGTTCCAAACTTTCTGGATACCCAAGACCCCTCATCCAATTTTGAATTTCCATATAGTTTTGTAGATCTTCATCTACAAGAAATCTAAGAGTCAAATCTCCAAATACAATTTTATCTCCTGGGACATCAATATCTTTTAGATACGATGGTTGAGATGCAAGACCAAGAGTTATTTCTGGAATATTTGCTGAATTGCAGAAGAAAGCAACTTTCGGAGTTCTCTTTAACGTAAATTTAAATCCTGTTGGAGATAGAAAATTCCTATTCTCTGGTTGTCCAATCGTCATGGTATTTTTTAAATATTTAGATAACTCTTTCCCATCTACTGCCAGGACCATTATATTTTATAGACCTGCTTATACTACTTTCCAATACTCCAGTATCTTTCCTTGCTTCTTTCATAGACGAATAAACTTTTTCAGTTTTTTTATCTTTGACTGATACAATTCTTGATTGTCTTGTCGCTTCTTTTACATGCTCTGGGCACGAACGACCAAGAGTTCCTCCGTCTCCTCCTAAAGTGGCATTATACTGTGGTTTTAGTTTATCTATCCAATAAATTTCTCTTTCTCCATTATTATATTCTTCAGTTTGTTCTATTATTTCCCATGTAAAGTTATCTCTTCCATATTTACGTAAAGCATTTGGAAATGGTGCATTACTATTTTTATTAAAAGCATACCACCAGTGTTTATATTCTCTATTTTCAATAGGACCTTTACATCTACCTATATAAAATTTATTATTAATTTTATTAGTTGATTTGTAAATATAAAACATATCACGGAAGTTTTTAACTATAGTATTTATAAAAAAAGAGGACCTTTTTGAGGTCCTCCAAGTAATCTCCATATGAGATTTACATGAGATTTTTGACCGCAACTCTACGATAGTAACGGTTAGCGTTAACGGTAAGACTACCGAGACCCTGGTTCTTGCCTTCAGCGAATGGGTTAGCAACAAGACCGTAGCGGGTCTTAAAGCCAATTTTGGGCTGGAAGCTGTTCTCACCAACGGCACGAACCATTTGGAGAGGAACATATGGGCAATAGAAGAGACCAGCATCATAAGGTGAAGAACCCTTATAACCAACAACATAGTACTGGTTACCTGGAGTCTCATTACCTGAAGTCAGGTTAGATGCATATGGGTCAATATATACGCGGAACTTGCCCATTAGAGTACCAGCAAAAGTATTGCCAGTGTCATCAACGGTTAGGTTAGCGTTGAGTGCAGGGGTGTAATCGAGAACACCAGCCATGGTCAGTGCTGAAGCAACGTCAGCAGAGCACATGATGATGTTGCCCTTTCCGCGACGAGTTCTTTGTGCGATTGCGTTAGCATCACGCTCGATTTGGAATAGAAGACCCTTGAACTTCTCAACGGACCAACGACCATTTGAGTCAATGTCGAGGTCGAAGATACCTGGGGTTGCAACGTTTTGTGCAGCACCCTGTTCAGCAACCTTGTAGATGGTACGAATAACTTCGCGGTTGATCTCTGCAAGAATCTCAGTTGAGAGAATATTTGCGAGTTCCGCTTCAGCATTCAGACCATGGATTGCCTTCAGGTCTTGAGCAAGCTCAAGGCTGTACTCTGCTTTCAGAGCGCGGCTCTTAGCAGTAACAGTGACCTTCTCGATTGAGAAAGCCATCTGATTGAAGTGATCACCATCTACTCCGTCGCCAAGGGCTTCTGCGTCATTAGTACGCATTCCTTGACCGACATTATAAGCAGAAGTGGTTGCACTGCTAACTGGGTTGAGAACAGATGGGTTCGAACCCTTCTGAGTCGTTGTACCCATACCAGCGGCAACATCGCTGAATCCACCGGTAGCATCGAATGCTGAATTGTTTCCGGAGAATCCAGTATCTACTTCATCATAGAAGGTTTCAGAGCCACTCTGGTTAGTGTAGCGTGAACGCATTGCGAAGATAAGACCAGTAGGACCGCTCATTGGTTGAACGCCAGCGAGGTCATAAGCGACCAGGTTAGGCATTGAACGACGAATGAGTGAAATCAGAACTGGATCGAAACCTGCGGTAGGACCACCAGCAGCAGCACCGCCACTGAATCCGTGTGCAGATGCACCAGCAGCTCCGTATGAACCGGTAGCGTTGGTTGGTGCTTCCATCAGGTTGGTAATACCACCTGTGTTAAATGCTGATTCCTCTCTTAGGAATTTTTCTTGGTTTTCGAGCAGGACAGCGGTTACAGCTCTACGATGAGAATCTCTGATTGGATCAAGACCCTGATAGTCTAAGAGTGGTGCCCACTTTTCCTGCAGATGCTCGGAATGGAACATTTGCTTTTACCTTTTTACTAAGTGTTTGTTTTTTTTGGGTTTGAATTATATTAAATTCAATTATTTGCCAAATGCTGAAAGCGTTCTTAGATATGCAGCCATTGAATCCGAATAAGATTCGGGCGCAACGTCAGCACCTTCGGACAGTGTTTCAGTCTTAGCAGATGGAGATACAACTCTTGAAGGGAAATATGATTCCTTCAAAGTCTCCAGTTTTTCACGATATTCTTCTTCACTTTCAAACTCAACACTTTCGGCAAGTGAAGCGAGCTTGTCTTTCTGAGTGTCTGCAAGACCATCAGCGACCTGTTCAAAGATTCCATCAGCAACCGACTCTGCGAGACGCTTGTTGAGTGAAACGTTCTTCTCAATCTGCTCGTTGAGTTTTGTCTCCATTTCATCAAGTTTATCTACCATGCTCTCAAGCACATCATATTTATCTTCAGGGATTGATACATAATGTTCTTCAAAAAGACCCTTCATTCCTTGGAGGAATGATTCGGTCATTTCGGTCTTAAGACCTTGCTCAATAACGAGTGCATTTTCTTGCATCCACTCGTCAGCAACATACTCAAGATAAGCGTCTACACGCTCAGCAAGCTCAGTCTTAATTTCTTCTACTTCCTCTGCAAGTGCAGTGGCATACTGCTCTTCAAGTGCCTCTTGAATATCGGCAACTTTTGAACGAAGAGCTGCTTCGAAGATAGTGCGTGCTTTCTCTTGGAATTCCTCAGAAAGCTCCTCACCTTCAAGTAGAGCATTGACATCTTCTTCGATATCAAACTCTTCCTTCATGTCTTCTTCATCCTCATCCTCATCTTCTTCTTCGTCTTCGTCTTCTTCTTTCTTTGCTTTTTTCTTGGGTGTTTCTTCCTCTTCTTCCGCAGCCTCAGCAACTACTTCTTCTTCCTCACCCTCTTCAATCTCTTCTTCGATTAAATCTTCATCTTCGAGTTCTTCCTCTTCTTTGTGAAGACCCTTCATTGGATCTGCACCTTTAGCACCTTTGTTGACAACATCTCTTACTTGCTTAAGAGTTGCGCCAGGTGTCTTAAGTTTTGCAGAATCGTCATCAGGACGATAATTAGAAGGATCGGGACCACCAAGATCTTCCCAACCAGCAGTTTGACCATCAGGAATTCCTGTGGTTAGTTTTGGCATCGCTTCCGCCGCTTTAGCATTTGCATTAACAGCGGTTCGGGATTGCTTTGTGCCTACTTCCATTTCTTGTAAATCTCCACGAGACATTTGAACTCTCCGTTTAACCTTAGTTATAAACTATATTTATTTATAAATTAACAAATTACAATGAATTTAAAAACTCATCGAACAAGGATAACTTGTATTCTTCAAGGATACCCTGATCAACTAAAGTATTTATTCTACGTTTAGTGTTTTCCGCTACCTTCTCTCTAAGAATACCACCATCCCAAATCCACTCCTTTCCTTCCATGATTCCTTGAACAAAGGCATCAGGTGCTGAAGGATCTGCTACAATATCAGCAGCAGTTGCAAGCATAAAGTCTTCACCAACTTCTCTATAACCTTTTTGATTCTCTCTTAAAGAACCAATACCACGAGAAGAAACGCCAAGGCAAACACCTTCTTTAAGAAGAGATTCTGCAATTTTGCCCATTGGAGTTGAAAGGATTTGTGCCTTACCAATGAAATTATTGCCCTCTTGATGGAGTTCAGTAATCTTGTGAGAAACTCTATCAAGGTTTACGGTTGGTCCATCTGGGTGCCCAAGTTCACCGAGAGCACGACCTTTTTGAACATAGTTTTCGTTATAACGATTGACTTCCCTTTCCATGATTGAAAAAGGATAAAGTCTACCGTTGCGATTTACGCATTCACTTTGAAGGAAAATTCCTTTAATAAACATTGATTTTTTACCGTTTACATTTTCGGTAATAACTTCAACCTTTTCGATTTCTTCTCTGATTAGTTTCATTTTTCTTAGTTGGTAAATCCTACTTTGGAAGCTTTAATTGCGGATGATGTCCAAATAACATCATTTGGAAACTTTTCCAAAAACTCTACGGCGTAACTTGGCATAGTGAAGAAATTTGTTGTTGCTGCACCAACCATTGTGGAAACGCCTACCGTAACAAGACTTCCAGTGTCATTACAAAGTCTCACGCAGGTTGCACTACTAATACTTGATGCTGTACCAGCAGTAGTTCCTGTAGTTACTTCAGATTCAATTATTTTAGTTCTTTGCATTTGTATAATAAAGACTTTATTAGTTATTTATTATTATTAGTCTTCCACATAAATGAACGAAGCACTAGCAGCAGTAATATTAGATGTTGATGAAATTACTGCGGTTATAAAATTATTTGGTGGAACATGAAGTCCAATTTCTGATAAATCAACATCAATCGTTGAGTTGTCTGATACATGGAAAGCAGCAACAGCAGGAATTGGTTGTGCTGCTAAAGTAAATAATCCAGTACTATCCTGAGTTGCATAAAGTGATGCATTAAAATCACTTTGAGTAGTCCATCTCAAATAATTTGTAAGAACTGGGTTCCAATATATACGAATAACTGCTGGGTCTCCTGTTGTATTTACTGATGCAGTAAGTCTTCTGGGAAGTAAATCTCTGGTATTAATCTTACCTTGATAGACTAGTTTATTCTTAAGAGAAATGAGATGATATAAAGAACCAGGAATGTTCATACTATCATTTCTGGTTGTAGTCACTGAATATGGAAGTTTTGTTCTTTCAACAATACCTTCAATTGCTCCCATAAAAGAAGAACCTCTACAAGTAACAACACCCACACCATTATTCAAATTTGCAGCAACATATCCAATCTTCATTGATGGATTTGCTAGGTGTGGTAGTTCGTTTCTATTAGAATAGTGCTCGTTATGGAAGAAAATCATATCCCCATTTAGAGGATTTTCAATCGCATATCTAATCTCACCAGCACCTAACCAACGGAAGTTGATTTGATATACATTTAACTTAGATGGGTCTAGAGTAATACCAGAGTATCCAGTTCCATCAAGTTTATCTAAATTAAAATCTTCTTGGAAAGTCCAGTTTTCTGTTTGTACTACACCTGCCTGTTCTATTTGATTTGTAAAAGATGCTGGTGCGGTGCTTGTGATATTAAAAGTTCCAGTTTGAGGTCCAAGAGATGTTGCTAAAAATCTTAATCTTGATTGATCATACTCAACCAACCATAAAGCATTAAAGAGTGCTTGTGCTCTTAATCCTTGTACGAGTTGAGAAAGATTTCCTGCAAGTGTTCCTGAATTTACTGTTACTGCAGTGAAAGATGTTCCATTGAGAGTGACTGTTACATCTCCATTATCAAGTGTAGTAAAGTCAAATCCTTGAATTCTTGCCTTACCACCATTAGCACGAAGCACACCAAACTTTCCATTGGTATGTGCATATCCAATTTGAATTGCTTGTTCTTGATTGAATAGTCCTGCTCTTTGTGTAAATCCTACTGGGTTATTTGAGAACGAACCAGTAAATCTGCAAACAACACCTTGTCCTGGACGATATCTGATAAAGTTAGTGCTTCTGATTACACCATAAGAATTTGCAGAAGAACCAGCACCAACTATGAATGTGGAGTTTGCATGAGTAGCAACTCCTGTTGCACTAAATGTAAATGTCTCAAACTCTCTTGGGTCTAATCCATAGACAGCATCTGCCTGAATTTTTGGTGTGATTGTGATTGAAATATTTTCACCAAAGGCAGACTTGGAACAAGCACTCTCATTTAGAATATTTCCATACTCATCAGCACGGAGATAAACCTCATGCAAAGTTCTTTCTTGATTTAGATAGTCTTGTGTAGTCTTATTCCACTGAGCCATAAATTAGTCAATCCATTCTAATTTTGATGGGTGATATCGTCTTGCGTTTCTAATGTTTAAATTTTTTTCTTCTGTGGGATATATTTGTTGAACTACTGCCCCCGGATAATTACTTTGCAGTTGTTCTCCCAAATCTCTTTTGGATGGAATTCCATTTTTAGTCATTAATTCCATCCGATATAAGCTCCCTTGCCACAAAACATCTGCAATATACTCTTCACCAACCTGCTGTGGTTGTTCTGATTGAGAATTAATGTAAAGGTTTCCAGTAAAATCACCAGCAATATTAACTGATTCAGATATAAATTGCTTGAATGATTTCATATTATTCCTCTTCTGTTTCGCTATTAAACATTGCGTTTGCTACAGCAGGACGAAAATCGTCAATCTTTTCTGCAGACTTGTTAAAAAGTAGTTCTTTAATTTTATCGCTGATTTGTGAAGGTGACTGATCACCCACAATCATATCCATAAGTTCATCCATTTTAATAACCTATAAGTAATCGTTTTTATTTATATTTCGCCCCCCTTGGGCATTTCCATTGCCTTTGTACTTGGTTCCATTGGAGCAGCATTAATTTCTGGTTCCATTACTGGTTGACCCAAATCCATTCCAGCAGTTCCTTGCTCCATTCCTGGTTGGATTGGCATTCCTGTCATAGGATCGACTGGTGCAGATGGATCTGGAATAATCCCATCTTCTATTTCTTTCTTGATAATTTTATCTTGCTCAATAATTTCTTCATCAGTTTGGCGAAGAATTTTGCGACGAACATAGTCTTGAGAAAAATACTTCCCAACATATGGTTCTGCAATTTGAACCATACCGAGTCTTTCATTTAGCAACTCAGCATCCTTAAGTTCTGCAAAGTGGTTATCATATAGGAAGTCATATTGAATATGTTCTTCCATAATATTCCAATCTTCAGGAGTTATAATATTCTTTAAGATTAATTGTGTTCTCAGCATATCGTGGAACATGTATGAGAATCTCTTTCTCAAACGAGAAACGAACTTACTGAACTTAACTTCATCTCTTAGAATTTCGGATGAACGACCAAGATTAAATCCACCTTCTCCATCCATTCTTGATGGGGGAACATTTAAAGAACGATAGAGTTTTTTCTTGAAGTACTCAATGTCAGTAATTTCTCCAAGATTTTGCCCACCCGGAAGAGTTGTGATTTCAGTTCCTCTACCACCTTCACGACGAGGGAGCCAAAAATCCTCAAGCATTGCCATGAACTTTTTGTCATCACGAATTTCGCCTGTATTTGCGTCATAGACAAGTTTGTTACGATAGCGCATCATAACATCACGAAGATATTGTTCCGCTTTTACCTTGGGAAGATTGCCCACATCAATGTAGAAAATTCTTCTTTCTGGCGCTCTTGATAAACGATAAATTACCAAAGAGTCCTCAATCATTCTTAATTGATTGAGTGATTTAATTGCTTTATGAAGATATGACAGTGTTGATCCTTTGTTTCTATCGACAAGACCGGAAGTGCAGTATGTGATAGAATCTTTGGACATTTTGATACCCTGAGAACCTCCCATAGAAGAAGGATTTCCTGTTGGATATGTCATTTTTGGATTATAAATGAAATATTCCTCAATCTGAGGAAACTCAAAATCCATTGGATTATCTGTATTAATATTTGATAATCTATACTTATCTTTCTCAGTTTTTTTCTGCTGTCTTACATACCGCATTTTCATGGGGTCAATATAACGAAGTTCTTGAATTCCTTCGTGAGGATTCTTCAAATCAATTATTTTATGATAATATAATCTGCCATCAACATACCAATTTCTATAAATTTCATGGGACTTTTTATCAAAGTCGAGCAATGATAAAATATGTTTAAATTCTTGCCTTATTTTCTTCTTAATTCCATCACTCGCATTCAGATTGTCTAAGTCAATTTGGATGGGAGTATCATTTGTATCCGAGACAATCGCTTCATTTACAATATCTTCAATAGCACTATCACACTCTGGATGTAATGCCATCTCACGATATCTTTTAATTAAATCAAACTCTGTTCTATAAACACCTTCAATATCAACATAAGAACCAAAAAAACCACTACTCAAGTAGTGGTCAGACGAGTCCTCGTTATTAGGAGGAACTGGACTGACCACTCCCGGAGACAGTGGTTCTTTATCCTCAATAGAGAATCCAAATAGTCTTGCCATAATTTATTTTTTGTTCTTTGCCTTTTGACTATTTATCAAGCTTTAGATGCGGTTGCTCCGCTAATAATTTCGTAAGACTGAACTTGGAATTCCACAGTAAATTCTTCAATAGTATCTCCACTATCATATGAAAGATCAATGTTAGAAACACTTGTTGGGAAAATGTCAACAAACTTATAAGCAGCTAAGATAGAACTGTCCGAACCTGCGTTAGTGGTACTATTTACTGTAGCACCTCTTCCAAGTTGATAGACAGTTGCATTGCTCATATAAGCTGCTGGATTTGTCGCTCCAAGGTTATTATCAAGTTTTGCAATAAGTTCACTCCATGCTTCAAATGCTCTTCTAAGTTTGAAGTCTTCGTCGTTGATGATGGTTACTGTCCAAGCATCAATGCTTCTATCTCCTGCAACTTTAAATGTTCTTCCTCTAAAAGGAACATCAATTGCTGCAATATTTGATGCCGGTAAAGCGGCTGCTTTACATAGATACTTGAATTTATCTGCGTCCCAAGAAATTCCAGATGGAAAAGTTGTCAATTCAACTTCAAATAGATTGGGACGAGCACCACCACCACTTAGAGCACTCTTAAATTGAGAGATTGTCTTGAGTCTTGCCACGGTTCGTTACCTCCTTAAGGTTATTTATTGAATAATAATCAAACAGTACCTGCAACTTCTTCAAAACTTACACCTGTGCGTGTAGCAACAAAGGTGAGAGTTACATAATTAATAGACTTAGCTGGTTTCAGGAAGATATCTGCTCTGAATTCGTTATTGTCAATAACGTCAGGAGTATTGTTTGTTGTATCACAAACAACTAAGAAACCGTACAGACCTCTCTTCGCTTGAATATCGCGTAGATATGGTTCTACAATATTCTTAAAGTTTGCTCTTGTCAGTTCATCATTTAATTCGAATAGTTGAGCTTGTGCTGCGCTCTGTAGTGCTTGTTCAATTGTTAAGAATAAGCGACGAACATTAATTCTATCAAATGCTGATGCATATCCAAGTGCTGTCTTATCTCCAAAGAGAAGAGTTCCGATTCCAGGTTGAGTAATGACTGCATTAATTCTTGCTGGATATAGTTGGTCTCTTTGTGCTTTACTTGGGTTATATGCCAACTTAATTGCATTATTAATGATTCCTCGTTGCTGACCAGCAGGTGAGAACCAAGGATATGCAATGATATTAGTGCGACACATTAACCCAGCAATATCAGCGTTGCATGGAATATATACAAACTTATTATTAAATCTATCATAAGTGTACTTATATCCACTATCAAATATTGCATATGATGAAGAAGACCCAACAGAGTTAAAGTACTTGATTAGATTTGTTGTCTGAGTAGTAGAATTGCTTTGTCCAATTAGATTTCCTCTATGAGGTCCAATTACAGCAACACAATCCTTTCTCTGACCTGCAATTGAAATCAGATATTGTGCTTTTGCGATTGAATCATTTTCATCGGTTAGTCCAGGACCCATGATTAAATAATCAACCTGAACATCGTCTTTGTTTGAGAATAGATTGTACGAAGTTTGCAAGTCTGCAAGAGTCACTGCCATTGAACCATTGGCACCATAATCTTGTCCGCCATTTAATGCATAAGTTACATTACCTACTGCACTAAATGTTACATCTTGTGCATTTTGACCCCAATCACCTTTAGATGGTGAATTCTCTGTTACATTAGGAATAAATGCTTGAGTAGTTCCATCAGCTTTAGTGAATGAAACTGCCCTTGGTGCTGTTCTCCAATATCCATCGGCAGCAGATGATGGAGATTTGCCTGCATAGATTTGTGACGAGTAATCTGCCAAGAATTGCTTATAGTAAATTCTTTGTGGCGAATTTACTGCCGAAATAGCATCAAGTGCTTTTGATAGACCAACATGCTTTTCAAGAATAGTCCCTGGATTTTGGGTGATTGTTCCCTTATCATCAACAACTACTACGTGAATACCATCACCTTTACCATTTCTGTTTAAAGCGTGAATAGATGTGGTTGGTTTTGGTGCAATTGAACTCCAGAAAATAGTGCTATTTTCTAGACCAAGTTTTTGTTGATTATACCAATCAGAAACAGATACTGAATTGAGGTTTCCTTGATATGAACCCGAACCGTCAATGAAGTTTAATGTTTGTGTTCCTTTAAATGCAGCAAATTCGGTCCCTTCTGCATAATCAATTTTTGTTTCTGTTCCTCCACTGGAAACTCTTGAAACAACTTTAACAGTGATGGAGCTATTGCTACCAGTTACTGCAGTTGTTACTCCAGTGATAATTCCTTTTAGATATCCGGTAAAAGTTCCAGATCCTGGAATTGAAATGCCATTTAAGTTAGCTGTCACGCCATATCCAATAGCGACACCATCAGAAGACAAATCTGAGGATGTTACATTGATGACCTGATCTGCTAAATCATCAATTACACAAACTTTCAGACCATTTGCCCAAGTTCCTGGATTTTTTGCTGCGTATGTAAAATTCTGAGCTTCTGTATGCTCCGCGTTGTAATCATCATAGTTATCAATGTCTAAAGATGCAGTGGATCCAATTCCAACTCCAGCGTTAGCATTGTTTAAGTTTGGTGATTTAGTTCTAATAACTTTTAGAACACCACCATATGAAAGATAGGATGATGCACTCATCCAATATTCATACTGGTTATCATTTTGTGATGGTTTTCCGAAAGTATTGATTAAATCCTGCTCTGTTGCAATATCAACAGCGTAGTTTACAGGACCAATTGGAAAAGGGCCAGCAATCGCACCAATATTATCTAAAACATTATCAGCTCTTCCTACTGTTAAGTCAACCTCTCTGACGAGTACGCCTGGAGATAATTGAGGAGTCGCCATGTTTTTCTCCGTAAAGTCTCAGTTTATCTAAAAAATATTTATTAAAAATATACTTTACATAGGGGAAACTGGAAGTGAACACACTTACCAGTCAGGATATTCCCATGGAAGTGGTTTTGGTAATTTTTTTCTTCTATTTTTTATCCTTTTTACGGTACATTCTTTGCATTCATACGAATATGAAGATGATACTGGTCCCCTATCTTTACGTGTTCTATAAAAACTATCTACTAAATTTTTTATTTCACCACATGTTCTACATCTTCTATCCGAAAGAAGTAAATGTCCTAGGTTTAATTGTTTATCTAAGTCCATTACGATAGATAATCCCACATGTAAGAACGATCTCCATACTCATCAACAAACCATCTATCACCGTCATTATCAACAAAACTATTGCTATCTAATCCATCGGATATAAATCCAAAAGGAGACATGTCCTGTTCGATTTGATTTTTTTGTTCTTCGTATAATCTTTTTCTTACATCTTGATCGGTCAATTCTTTAAAATAATCCTGAGCAACCAACCAAGCATATATTACCAGACACATTGCAAGGTCGTCGTTGCACCCCTCTTCTGCTTCAAAAGAGTTGTGTTTCTGAATAAATGTGGTAAGCTCTGAAATAATTTCGTAGTCATTGAGAAAGAGTTTACTTTCTTCAATCATTGTCTTGAGGTTTAGACATCCAACTTTTTTCACAGTTTTGGACATCTTGACGCCAAGTTGAGTTTTCTTTCCAGAAAATCCTTGCCCAACAATTTGACCTGCTCTACCTCTCATAGAACACATGAGAAGATTATTATATTCCAAGTCATATTGAAGGATACTTGCTACTTGGTCTCCAACATCATTAACCTCACATAAAATATAGGAATTATTATATGCTGTTGCTGCCTCGTGAATTATGCTGGGGAAAAGCATAGGTTTGATTTCATTGTTCCTATATTTGGCAACAACTTTATGGGGAAATTCTGTTATATCAATAACAGTAAATGCAGAGTAATCATTCCCTACGCCTCTAGCAACATCCACAGTGATGAGGTAATCATGATTCTCCTCTGGGTCCACATAAACATCCAAACCCGCACTACGGGTCTTGGGGGCATCGTAGACGAGCGTTCTGAGTTTGGATGGTGCAATAAGAGTATCGACAGAACCTAAGAATTCGCATTCAAACTCAACTTTGAATTGTTGGTCGGAAGTGTTTGCAATAGTTTGCTTCTTCCACTCCTCATCTCTTCCCGGTACTTCACTCCAATGAACATCTGTAAATACATATTCATTCTTACCTTTTTCGGCATCATGCCACATTCGGTAGAAGTGATTCATACCGTGTGGAGTGGATACAATTATAACTTTGGTTTGTTTACCAGAAGTAATAGTAGGATAAACAGATGCAAAGAAGGAATCTGCGATATGGTTTGGAACGAAAGCGAATTCATCGAGAAAGAGGATATTGAACGACATGCCTCGGACAGCACTTGCAGATGTAGAAGCTGCCAATATCTTACTGCCATTTTCTAACTCCAATGATCCTTTATTCCAGGATATAATACCTTGCTGCATCCACTTGGGAAGATTCTCATAAGCAGTTTGTAACCTATCTAAAAGTTCTCTTGCTGTTGCTGCTTTGTTTGCAAGAATGCCAATATTTACATTATCATTAAATACCGCATAATGTAATAGAAAAGATACTACAGTGGTTGATTTTCCCGTCTGTCGTGGCATCTTGCAGATATTAAATCTGTGATTGTGGAAGTTATTAATTAACTTCTCTTGAAAATGATATGGTTTAAATGTTTGAAGACCATGATCCAGAGTTACAATTTTTACATAATTGTTTGCAAAGTAAACTGGGTCATCTTTACACTTCACAAATTCAAGAATCTGTTCTTGAGTAAATTCGATAGGGGTATTTGCTTTTTTTAAAAGCGGATTACCAAGATAAACATCATTTGGCATAATAAATCAACTCCAAATTAACAGTTCCAAGCTCTAAGAGACTTGTTAATTCTTGAATTAGGATCGTTTGCTGTTTTTGCTGATGTTAGTTTCTTTTTCATTCCGGACATCCGGGCACAGAATGACGCTCTGCGAGGATTTCCAACCTCTTTTGAAGGTGCCTTGAGGTCGCTTCCTGGATTTGCCTTTTCATAAGACCTTCTTCCCTTTTCGTTGAGACCACCCTTAGAGTTTTTACCTTCCTTATTTTGCCATGCCTCACCTTCTTCCAATTCAACTCCTTCACCCATTGGTTTTACATAATTTTTGTTTGGTCCTGGTTTTGCAGAACTTCCTCCTTGTGGTCCAACCATTTGAATTAGTGGTTGACCTGGTTGAATTTCTGAGATAGAATGATATACAACTACTGAACCTGGATAAACTTTTTGAATCTCATCATTAATTTCTTTTCTTGATGGTGTCTTCACTTGCGGGAAAAACATCTTAAGTGAATAATATTTTCCTCTCCATGAAAGAGTTACAGCAATTACATTTCCAGTTTGTGCTTGAAGTCTTGTTGCTTCTTGAATCGGCTTTGATGCAGTTCCTTTAATTGGTTCTGGTTTGATAATGTCAATGACTTCGGCAAATGTATTTCCATCCAAATCTTCAATAGTTTGCTCTGGCATTACCATTTTTTTAGACTTTACTTTCTTTGGAGAATGTGAGCAACCACAGTCTTCTAAAATTTTATCAACTAATTTTTTCTCTTCTGACACACAATTTGGAACAGTCTTCTTTCCTTTCTTTTTCATTCCTACTTGTTTATAACCAGACCAACAAGCTTCGTCAAACTCATGCTCCCCACTATCAAGGTAATCTGCTGCAGTATCAATATAATCCGCTGCCTTTGTAATTTTTGATTGGACCCATGCTTCCAAATCACCTTCTCCTTTAGAGAACTTAGTTTGCAATCTTTTTACTGCATTTGCAATTGTTTGGAGTTCTCCACGAGCCATTGAATATTCTTCATCCTTAACAGAAACTTTATCCCACGCTTTTCCGCCGTAGGAGCATTCTGATCTTGTTTCTCTCTTATCGCATAGAGGACAATATCTTTCTTCTTCGTGCATATGAGTTTCCTCTGTTTTATTACCCCAGTTTGCAGCACCGACTTTACGACACTTGACAAGTGCTCCGGATGCATATGCACTTGGCCAAACATCATATCTCGATTTTACTTTATTATAGCAAGCATCTTTTTTGCCACTACCTTTTCCTTTCTTATCAGATTCTTCATTCATTTTTTTCTTCCTTCCTTGGCAATGAGCTCTCTGAGAAAATCCTTTGGGGTTGTCACAATCTATAGACTTTTTATATTTATCTGACCACTCCTCTTCTACAGACTTTTTAGGTTTATCTGTAGAAACATATGTTGGTTTAGACGCACCAGTTTTTTGTTGTTGTCCAGGATCTGCTGCTTTCTTTCTTCTTGCTGCCGAATGTCTTTCTGCTGGCGTCATACTTGCTCTTTTTTATGAAGAGACGCACTTAGGTACTCCTTCACCTGGTTCATCACTTGCACATGTGCCACCAGTTACAACATTGACCCAACCAGGTTTTCCGTCTTTTGATTTACTTTTAAACCACTTATGGAGATTGCCTTCAGAAACATCTTTAAATTTTTTATGATGCTTCTTGGCATCTGCCTCCATCTTTTTAAGGCGAGTATAATAATCTGGAATTTCGTCAAGATGTTGAAGAGCAATATTTCTTGCCAATTCGTGGTCTTGAGTATGCTCGTGCTCAATTGGTTCACCCATGTCAAGTTGCTTTTGTATGAAAGAAACATTAAGACGATGTTTCTTTGCAATTTGCTCAACTGTTTTATGTGACTTAATCTTGGGCATCAGAAGTTTTATTTTTATTTAGGAATTTGGTCTGCTTTTAATTTAAATCCAGTTTTCTTCCACCATTCTGCAATTTGATGATAAGACCTAATATGAGCTGGACCTTGACCATCTACAATTACCCAATCATCCTTTAAACCATTAAATTCTTCACTATTGATTATACAAGTATCAAACTTTTTAATTTCTTCAACAAATAGTGGGAATGTATAAACTTTTCCCAATGAGAAAACAAGATTTTCTACAATTGGTTGCAGATTAGATTCTGGAATATCAAAATGGAATTCGTCATCATAGTAATAAGTATCAATTATTTTTTGAGCACGCTCTCTTTTAAGGATATATGCAGTCGCAGACCAGTCATCAAATTGTCTTTCCCTAACTTTAATATCGGTCATTTGATCTCTGACCCACATAAGTTGAACGCATTCCCAATCTGAGGGTAAATTATCAACAAACTCTCCCCAAGTAAAGTTCCAATTCTTAATAGTTTCTAATGAAAGATCATCCTCACAAAAAAATCCATAAGGTTCATCTGTTTCATTTAACCACCTCTTAATACATCTCATATGAGAAGTGCAACATCCTTTACTTGCATTGGTCAAAGTGTGAACATATTGACCATGAAGAATATCATTACACTCTATAAATCTTTTGGATACTACTGAGTTAATTTTTTCAATATCATATTCTTTAAATTGATTTTCTAAATGAGTTCTTCTATCAATGGATTCTTCTAAACTCAAATAATATATCGAAGGAAATCCTTTTAATTTTGTTTTATCTTCGTCAAGAAGATATGGGAAATCCATACCTAAAACATTAAAATTATTTTTAACTGATTTTTTATGAGAATCATTCATTTGATCATAATAATCATCAACCAATATTTTAAACAATCTTCTACACTCTTCAGATTTTCCCCACCAATATGAACAAACTGCTTTTTCAAAAATTAACCCATATTTTCCGGGATACTCAACATCGGTTCTTAGTGGTTCTTGATTAAAATCGCAAAAAGTTAAAGCTGTATTTGAAAGTGTATATGCTTCAGTATAACTCTTATTCCACTCTTCATATCTTGAAAGAATATAATATGCTTCTGGTCTTCTTGGTAAAACAGTAATTGCATGGTTTAGGAGACCTTTGACAGTATACCAACGGTTTCCTTGTTTGTTAAAACAATATGACATTCTAATCAAAGACTCATAAACTAAATTCAAATCATCCGCTCTATCTGCTGCCCTCAAATAATAAGAAATTGCGGATGCAGTTTGGCCCAATATTTCATATTGTACTGCAAGATTAAAATTGCTTTCAGCATTTTCTGTATCTTGAATGTAATTATAAAGTGTATCATCCATTAATAAAATCCTCCAGAAATTGTCCAGGTACTCTTAAAACATATGCGGCATTATCTTGAAAACCAAAAGTAATCAAGTAATCTTCTTTATACTTTGCCATACCACAAGCAAATTCAATTTTTGCATTAAGGAAAGAAAACTGCTGCGAAATTTTTTGTATATTCCAGTCCTTATCCCAAAAAGTGAAACGATGCCTGTATGTTGCATCTTTCCTTCCCGCTTCACTTCTATACAAATCGGTTTCGTGATTTAGGGTTAAGTATCCACCATTATATGACAGGACTTGAGAACCTCCTCTCAGATCTCTATTATGTTGAACCCAATTTTTAATGATTACACTTTCTGTACTGTTATTCTGGACATCAACTTTGACTATCTCTGTACCATTTGTCCACTTGACAAAGTGATAGGGCATGTCTAAGATTGGCATCCAGTTTTTATTACAATACTCTTTGTCGGGTGGAGGACCTGGGATTCTAAATCTCGATACCTCGTTTACAGAATTTTCATTAATTTCAATTTCCGAAAGTTCCATTCTTCCGGTTCCGATAGTATCTAAATCTCTTCTAACACCACACAAAAATAATTTGCTGTCCCATTCTATCAATCTTGCATCTTCGAGACCAACAAATTCCCACAACGGTGGTTTATCAAAAGCAGATGTATCTACTTTTGAAAAGTATGAAATATTCAAATCATCATCAAGTTCACAGATAAAATTAGTTGTTGTTAGTGTATTGTCGTTATCTGGATTTAGATACACTAAAGGACCATACGGATGTTCGTAATTTTTTAACTCCGAATGGTATAGAGTATATTGAATGTGCCTCACATTCGCTAAAATTTTATTGTCTTTAACAAGTATGGATGGGTTACATAACCCAGTACCATTTGTTTCATTTGATGGTATTATTAATGGTTTTATTTTTCCACCATTATCTAAAACCTGCTTCACAAAGCCTACAGACATAAGATCACCAGAAAATCAATTGAGATTTTAAAACTGTTCTATTTATTGTACATTTTTACCTCCCTATATTCGGAATTGAATTCCTCATCAATTCTTTTCTTTATGTCTGCTCTTTTATCATTAGTAATATAGACACTTCGGGCAAGTTCAATGAACTTTTTCCCAAAGTCTTTATTTTTTTCTAACTCTCTCAATTCATCTTCAATCTTCCAAAGTTTTTGATTAACTTCCCTCAGTTCATTCATGTACTCAAGAGTGAATTGGATAAGAGTATTTTTGATTTGATTTAAGTCCTCAAGTTCTTTGAGAACATATTCATTGTTAGTAAACATAGACTTAATTTCAAGAATCGAAATTTTATCTAATAGTTCACCTACTGATACTGGAATTGTAATCTTCATGCTATTTTCTTATAAGAATCAACAGTCTCTTCTATAAATTCAATCATCTGGTCGTTTATAGTTGGGGAGCATCCAATAAAAAATACATTCTCAAGAACTTTCATTGCATTTGGATAATCAAATCCAGAACCAAGATGTCGGTAAGCTGGATGAATCAAAAGATTGCCTGCAAAATAATTTCTTGTTTGTATCTTGTTATCTTCCAAGTGCTTAACAAGTTTCTCCTTGTTAGTATTGCATACAATCGGAACACCAAACCAACTTGTTTCAGACTGCGGTAACTCATCAATCACTCTTACTCCAGGAATAGATTCGAAGATTTGATGAATTCGTGCCTTATTATATCTGCGAAGATAATGAATTTCATCAAACTTTTTAAGTTGCACTGAACCGATTGAACCAAGCATATCAATTGGTTTGAGATTATAACCAATTTGTCCGAAGATGTACTTATGGTCTACAACCTTATCATATCCAACTAACCATTTATCAAATCTCTTACCACAAGTTCCACAAGAAAGAAGATTTTGTGAACCAACGCAATAGCAATCTCTTCCCCACCAAGCAAAACTACGAGCAATATCAATCACTTCTTTAATATTAGAAGACACCATACCACCTTCAATCGTTGTAATATGATGTGCTGGATAGAAAGAACAAGAAGATGCAACAGAGTAGTCTGTAAGATACTTACCTTTCCATTTACTTCCAAGGCTATCGCAGTTATCAGAAATTAACTCAAGTTTATAACGATCACAAATCTCAAGTAGATAATCAAAGTTATATGCATTTCCGAGAACAGGTGAAGAAAATACTGCTCTTGTTCTTGGGGTTATTTTGGATTTAAGTTCATCCAAATTCCAATTCAAATCAGTATAATCAATATCAACAAAGACTGGTTTTAGATTGTTTTGAAGGATGGGATTAAGAGTAGTTGGAAATCCACAAACAGATACAATAATTTCATCACCATCTTGCCAATCAAAATATTTCTTGAGAGCAGCAATCATTACAAGATTTGCTGAGCTCCCAGAATTTACCATTACTGAATGTTGAAAGTTAAACTTCTGTGAGAATTCTTTCTCAAACTTATTCACTGCCTCACCGGAAGATAACCACTTTCCAGTCAGGAAGGTTTTCATTGCAACTTGAATTTCTTCGTGATTCCAGTAGGGACCAGAGTAAAAAATATTTGATTCTCCCTTCACATAATCATTATTATAGAGATACTTAAAGAAAGATTCATCACTTTCAAAAAGGTCATCAATAAATTGCTTTACTTGTTCTTTCATTTTTAATTCACAATATAGGAGAAATTTTCTTCAAGACAACCTTGCCAAGCTAATTGTAAAATTCTTTCAAACCAATGTGCTTCTACGGGATTGTCATTATAATCAGTATAATACATCATTTTTTTATAAAAGTTTTTGCTGTACTTTAGGATGCAATTTTTTGGTACGGCATAATTTGCTGCGGGAGCAAAACTTATAAATTTGGGAATTTGGTAATCTTCTATAATAAACAAGTCTTTCATGAATTCCAGAAAATTAGAGATTCTAGGATAAGTTTTTGCTTTTCTAAAATCTTCTTCCGAAAAAACACACCCCATTGTGTAGTTTTTTAATTCCCACTCTATGGGTAGAGAAAACAAATTGTTATTTAAAATATAAGGAAAATTATTTTGAATATGATTTCCACCATCAATAGGAACAAACCAATTCGCTTTTAGAGCATATATAAATCTCTTCTCTGTTGTATATGAAGTTTTTCCATTTGGGGGTTCTTTTTTTAATAGATTTCCTTTGATGTGAATCATCATGTCCGGAAGATTGTCATAGTGGTCTACAATAAATCTACCGATATCATAAGGATTTGAACCAACATTAGGTGAAGGTATAACTTTTCCTAAGTGACATATCTTCGATTTATTCGGAAAATCGTTAGGCGTTCGATCGTAAATAAGAGTATTTTCTGGAGAAAATCCATAGTCATAAGTCATTTTTAGCCACTCTAAGTCATGATTAGAATGATTACTGACTACAAGAATTTTTGATATTGACATAGTAAATGATTATATGGTTTACTATAACATATTGCAAAGCATATGCAAACCGTATTTAAAATTAATTTGTGGTTCGAATTTGAGAGACTTTAATTTGTCGATATTCAAAGTCATATTTTTAATTTGAATATATTGCTGATTAGTTGGTATTGGAACACTAATTAATTTACTATGACTATTTGTAATACTTTTTGCTGTTTCTATAATATATTTAAAGTTATTTGATGTTCCCGAAGCAATATTATAAATTTCGTTGTGGTGTCCAAATTCCAAAATTATCTCAATTGCTTTACATACATCTTCAACAAACATATAGTCTTTTAAATAATCTCCGTTATCATAAAGATGAACATCTTCATTTTTCTTCAATTGTTTTATGATATGTGCCAGGACATTTTTCTTCAAAGAAATTGTTTTATCCAATCCATAAACATTTCCAATTCTTAAAATTCTATATTTAATATTAAAGGTCTTGCAAAAGGAAATTAATAATTGCTCTGCACATCTTTTTGTTACAGAATAAAATCCAGTTGGATTGCAATTATCAGTTTCTTTTGCATCTATAATATCATTACCATAAACAAAACATGAACTAATAAAATTAAATGTGATGTCTTTATCTTTGCAATTGGATAAGACATCCATCAGAAAATTTAGATTAGTGTTTATATCTATATGAAGATCATTAAAAACATTTTGATTTGTGGTGGTGCTTATAAAATATAAAACTTCTTTGGTATCAAATTCTATACTTTGCTTTGGAATTATATTTACTTTTTGTGAGTATAATCTACAAAATGTTCCTCCAATAAATCCAGTCCCCCCAAAAACTGCTATTTTACTCATACAAAATTCATGTGATTACTATCATAAAGACTCTTTATCGCTTGAGTTCTTTCTGGATAAGTTAAAGTTTCTGGATTAAATCCTGTTGCAAAGATAATAATATTTGGATTTTGTGTGAGTTTTCCAATTTCTAACAAGTGATTAAATGCTTTTCCTAGAAGTCCTCCACCAAAATTCATTGCTTCACTGAGTGCATGGAAAGCATAGTTTGCAGACTTTTCTACCTCTTTAAGATTAACTAAACAAATACTACACATGATGAACACATCAATCCTTTGTGGATCAAAATATGCTTTGGAGATATTGAGATATTGTTGACCTACCTCAAGTACTTTATTGAGATTTTTGACCTGATAGTAGTGCTTAAAAATAAACCAAAGATAATAATTATTTTCTGGATTATTTTGATATTCTCTCTCGCAGATTGAAAGATAGAAAAGTTCTTTATCAATACTTGGTTGAAGGTTTTTAGTAATCTTAATTGTAGTATCTACTGCAACCTCACCAAGATGTTCTTCAGTTGGAAGAAACATTGGAGTTTCGTGAACTGCATTTACCCAAGTATAGTTTTTAGTTCTATGAAAACGAACATGTGCAGTTTGACCTAGAGTTGGTTCTTCATCATCAATTTTATCATACCTTTCATGTTTAAATGTTGTAAACTCTTCAGAGATTACTGCAAGACCCTCTGGGAAAAAATCATCTATTTCTTCATTAAAATCTATAGAAAAAGCCCAATCAGTTTCCACATAAGATAATGCCTGATTTCTTGCTACTGAAAAATCAAACTCTGCACGAGTCTGTGGATGCTCGTAGACTTTAATACCAGCATCTTTAAGTAGTTGAATTGTATTGTCTGTACTTCCAGTATCGACTACAACGACATCATCAAATTTCTCTGCATTCTTGAGAAACTTTTCAATATTTTTTTCTTCGTTCTTTGCGATTGCGTATAGTGTAACTTTCATTTTAATCCTCACTTGTTGTTTTTAATAATTTCTGATTTATTAGGACCCCATCCACTATGAGGATTGATGAAGGTTTGATAGAAGTCGTATGTACCGCGAATTATCAGCAGTGTAATTATTTTGATTGAATCCTGGATAACCCATTAAAAACAATCCAGGAGGATTTTTAAGTGTAACCATTAAGTTACACTCTACCAATCTTGCCTTAATTCCTTCTTTATGTAAAAGTTTAAGTACAATATCACTCATACTCAAACAATATCCAGAACCTGCTTCGGTCATTCCAGATTTATGAAGACCATCTACAACTCCCTTAATAATGTTAAAATATTCAGTTTCAACTACAGGATGATTTTTCATAATTATTTTTCCCAAGCATTATCGTAATGATGTAAAGCAGTTGTTTTTTTATAACCAAGAGTTTTGAAAATATTTTCTATTTCATGTTTTTTATCACCAAGATGTAATTCTTCATATTCAATTCTTTGAATATCATAATTATTCCAATCTGTTGTTAATAAAATTTCAGAGTCAATTCCTTCAATATCCAATAGTAACCAATCCAATTCCTTGATATCATACTTTTCAAATAATTGATTTATAGTTATACAAGGAACTTCAAAATATCTAATTCCGTCACTTGGATAATAAATTTCAATATGAGACTTCACACAAGAAGCGACATGGTACATTGGACCATCATTTTGATGATAATAAAGTTTTAATGTGTCTTCATTGTAAGAAGGAACTTTAATTGCAACATTCTCAATAACAGAATTTTGATATTGAGAATAGCAATTTTTTAAATTTCCAATATGTAGTGGATTTGCTTCAACAAAAAGTCCAAATTCTAATTCATTATAATTTTCTTTGAGATGTTTAGATAAATCATCATCACCTTTATTAGAACCAATTTGAACTACTTTCATAAAAACTTTTTCCAATCAATACAAGGTGATAATAAATCTGCTTGACAATGTGTAGAATAACCAGGAAGTGATGATATTAAAACTCTTCCTCTCTGTGCTAACTCCAGAAATTTTTGGTGGTCCGCAGAAGGTTCCACACCTGTAGAATATTTAGTGTGCGTGTAAAAGTCCTCTACAAGAGTTGAATACTTCACAGCAAATGTATTGGTTGTTGAAGGAGTTGCCATCCAATGACAAGAATCTGTAAATAAAACTTTAGTTCGGAACTCTGCATAATACTCACCATACTTGTCTCTGTGGTCGTACAAGGTCGCATAAGAGATGGGAAGGGCGAATGCCTCTAACAGAACTTTATCCCACCCTGGTTGATGAATATAATCATCTTCCAAGAAGTAAATGATATCATCTTGAGAATGATTTTGTGTTTTAATATACTTCAAAGTTTCTATAAAGCTCTTTGCTTCTCCGCCGCAATTGATCGTATATATATTTTCTTCATTTGATAGGAAAGTATCTTCTATCTTTCCATAATGTTCGTCATAAATGATTGCGTATTTTGTTGTTTCTGGATTGAGAGTATTTTTGAAGTTTTGGAATACCTTTTCTTTGTCCCACCAAGAAGGTCTTTGTTTTCCAGGACTCTCTTGAATTTTGGAATAATAGCAATGTCTCAAATAAACATTAATTTTTGTCATTTCTAAAAAGGATAATTGGGTGTTTGTATTGTTGTTTCTCCTGGTTCATCATATGCATAAAATCCATATTGAATAATCGTAAATAGATTAGCGTGCATAAACTCATCGTTCATTGTAGTAATACCATCAACCAGAAGACGAGAAACCATTAACTTCGCAACAGCAGGGTCAATTGCATATGCATGTGCCCGACCTATTTTACGAGTGAAAGTATCAGGTGATTGCATATGAATTGGAGTTGGTTGAACGGACATCCCATTATACTTCTGTTCCTTACAACCAAGATATGTGATTGCATTATAAAAAGGATAGGGACCAAAAAATTTCTCTACCATTATAGCATCGTGCTCTAATATAACGATAGGTCTATCTATTGTGATACAATGAAACCACAAACTAAAGTGAGATAAGCAACACCCAATTTGAGATGGTGTCATAAATTTATGATTGACCTTCAACCATTTCAAGTAATCTTTGTCTTGAAGATGTTTCGGTATTACAATTTCTCCAGAAGAACCATCAAAACCTTCCCAAAGAGTATAAGGTTGCTCTACTGCAATACAACTCTCTATACATCTTTGAGTTAAGGTCTTTGAAGTTTCATTATTTGGTAGAGTAATAATATAAGTATTTTCTATAAAAGAATTCTCTGTTGGATAAAAACTTTCTAATGTTCGCTTCATTCTAAATTGCCTGATATTGAAATTCTATAATCATCACTTGTAGAAAATGGATAGACGCAATGAGATAAATGTGCTGGGAACAATACTATTCTACCACACCAATCCTCATTGACATATAAGGTTTCTAAAGTAAGTTGTCCTAAAATATTTGGATAGATGAATTGGAAAGTTGATGCTGCTTTTGCTTTTGTATCTTTTACATGAGCCGCATTCAACTCTTCTTCTACTTTGTATGGAATTTTTAACCAGCAAACAAAACTAAAAGTGCTGCTGTGATGGTGAATTGGATTAAACTCATTCTTCTTTTGAAAATTGACCCACAGATGAGTGAGTTTAAAGTCACTTGGTTTTTTGTAGAAATTCCAATAGTCTGTATATGACTTACACATTTCATTGAGATATGGTTGCAAAACTAACATAGACTTTTGCAACTCATATTGATTTTCTATATTTCCTGCAAGACCATTATTGTAATTTGAATGAGAATGAAAATCAGAAGAGATTTCATTTACTTCATTCATTACTTGATTATAAAGTTCTTCTGGAAGAACACCAGATGTGACACCGGGATTTGGTAATGATATATGACTAAACATAGGTTTTTAATTTCTCCAAATCATATTCATTCCACCAAGACTTCCAATCAATAAAGAAGTCTCTATCATATTCTCCTTGCATATGTAGTGCTAAAGAAGGAATTGGAGTAAAGCAGAAATGTCCTCTTTCATAATAAACCCTACAAATACTATCCATTTCCATCGTTTCACTTACCTCACTTGTTCCCATTTTGTGGAACAAGTCCCAGTGCTTTCTAATAATATCAACATGAGTCATTAAAGTCACTGCTACATGAAAATTAGTTCTCCAATATCTATCTTTTGATACTACAAGATGACAAGGAACTGCAGTGTTTTCTGCTTCGTGATACTCTGCTGGCTTATTGAATGGAAAGATACTTGCAGGAGAACCTAGATTACAACTAAACTGATTAATTGCATGTATCATCAGTTCAACAGAGTCTTGTTGATGAAGAAAATCATCTTGAACATAATAGACCCAATCTTTTCCATAATCTCTTCCATGTTCGTAGCACCTCAAAATAGATGGCATAATACCATAAGTCTCAAGATGGGTTAGATTAACTTTGAACTTTGCAATGCTGATAAGTTTTTCTAAAATATCTAAAAATTCTTTGTCCGAGTGGTCATCAAAGATTTGAAGTTCTATTTCATAATCTGGATAATGTTCTTGTGCGTAATTGAGACTATCAATCAAAGAAAAGATACACCTTGAAGAAACTTCGATCTTTGGTGCTTCACAATATCTTCCAGAATCTTTATCTCGGTTTCCTTTTGAATGAGTCTGGACGACAACTAACAAATGAGTTTTCATATATCAAACTTGGAATAAAGTTTTATATTCTCTTCTCCTATTACTTCAATAGGATTTTGTGAAATTTTGGCAAGATTTGGACGAATATCATGAAGCCCTCTAAGTCCCCATTCTTCGTCCTTTTGTTCTCCACAAGCATTTTCAATGTTATTGAAAGTATTTGTATGAGATGGAACTTCTAAAAACTCATAGATTTTACTCAGTTCTTCTTCTGGATTATTGACTAGAGCATTATATTCAACTAAATGAACCCAATCTGGATATTTGTTGAGTCCATAAACCATACTCTCATAAGAAGGAGCAACATAATATCTCCAAATATATTCTGCACGATTATTATTTGTAATTGGTAGATTATCATTCCTTAAATGATTATCAATGAAATTATCATAGTGCTTTGACCTTTCTATGAGTGAAATATAAGATGTAAGAACTTCTGGAATAGAACGATAAGTTGCTACAATTTTTGGTTTGTTGGAAAGAAACATTTGAACGGTATCAAGATTCTTTCCCCAAAACCGATGCTTATCTAGAATTGTTGATTTTGGAATGTGATTATAAAAGTTTGCAAGAACTGCCTTATAGACATTATACGAAATTGCCTTGCGGTCAAAGGTAAATTGGATATCTAAAGTATTAAATGATTTCTCAATATCAGTTACTACATCACCTAATGGAGATGTTGGTGATACATAAATGTCTGGATGTTGATTGAGAAGTGACCCAAGTAATGTAGAACCACTTCTTGGAAGTCCTCCAAGAAAATATAATGTCTTCATAGTTTATTTCTTTCTTATTATGTATTATATCACAGGATCGATGTATGTGAGTGCTACCGAAAACCTATCTCCACTAGAAACTTGTTTCCAGTTGGTTCCTCCTGCGAATGTAGTGATTGGAGTTGATTTACTAGTACCAGAACCATTGATTCCCTGTTGTCCATTAGAATTATCACCCCAAGTCCATAAAGTTCCATCGGTCTTGATTGCTATTGTAATACGACATATATTAGAACCACTACAACCAACTTGTTTCCAGTTGGTTCCTCCTGCGAATGTAGTGACTGGAGTAGATGCATCGTTTCCAGCACCAGATCTAGTGATTCCTAGTTGTCCCTCATAATTACGACCCCAAGTCCATAAAGTTCCATCAGTTTTGATTGCTGCTGTATGATAACCACCACCAGAAACTTGTTTCCAGTTGGTTCCTCCTGCGAATGTAGTGATCGGAGTGGATACATTAGTATTTGAATTGTTTCCTAATTGTGCAGAAGTATTATAACCCCAAGTCCAAAGAGTTCCATCAGTTTTAATTGCTGTAGAAAAACTACCTCCATTACTTATTTGACTCCAATTAGTCCCTCCAGCAAATGTTGTGACTGGAGTTGATCTATTACCAGTAGCATTAATTCCAAGTCTTCCAAAAGATCCATCACCCCAAACCCATAAAGTTCCATCAGTTTTGATTGCCGCTATATGGCCTCTTCCGGCAGTAACTTGTTTCCAGTTGGTTCCTCCTGTGAATGTAGTGACTGGAGTTGATTTATTATCTGTTGCAGCGTTTCCCATTTGTCCGACAAAACCACGACCCCAAGACCATAAAGTTCCATCAGTTTTAATTGCTACAGTAGAACGATAACCTCCAGCATTAACTTGTTTCCAGTTGTTTCCTCCTGCGAATGTAGTGACTGGAGTTAATTTATTGGTTGTTGTACTGTCTCCTAGTTGTCCAGTATTATTACTACCCCAAAGCCATAAAGTTCCATCCGTTTTAATTGCTGCAGTATGAGTGTCTCCACAAGAAAGTTGTTTCCAATTGGTTCCACCAGCAAATGTTGTGATTGGAGTGAGTTTACCAGTTGTTGTATTGTCTCCTAGTCGTCCATCAGAATTAGTGCCCCAAGTCCATAAGTTTCCTTCACGAAACAAATCAGCAGGAACAAAAACATTATCAAAACTATAAGTCAATCCATCATTACCTGTTACTATACTTCCATAGGTTGGAACATAAACACCAGCAGAAGATTTTCTTTCTATTTGAACTCCCCAAAAATCAAGAACAAGATTTGTATTGTTATCAGAATATAAGTCAATAAAACTTTTTGCGGTTGCTGTTGGAACTCCACTTGTAGTTACTCTTACCCACTGATTAGTAATTAATTGTGATGAGTAATCAACTGAAGGACTTCCATCTGCTAAATCAGTAAATGCACTACCAGTTCCACTAATTCTCCTTACAAAAAAACTTGTCGTATAAGTATCAGTTCCGTTGGGAGTGAATGAAGGAAAATTAACTCTTAATAATGCATTAGTTGTATTATTGCATGTAAATCTAATTGCTGTATTTGTTCCATCAGGTGCAGTTATTCCTGTAGTTATTGTTGCACCTGCGGGAAAATTATTAATCCACGTAACAGTCCCTTCATAAGTGGAATATGCCACTAAATTTTCTCTATTGTTGATAAAATTATAAAATACTGGCATTTCTTTTATTTTGGAGGAATCTCTACAAAAACAACTGGAGTATTCATTTTTTCACTCCAGTTTTGAAGATATTGTTTAACTTCAGAATTCATTTCTTTATTATTTATTGGAAGAACTTTTAGATATTGACCATCTCCACTTCCCTCAACAGAGACCAGAACATCACACTTATCAGGTCGCATTTCTTCTGGTAGTAAATGCTGCGTCCAAGCACATTGATAGTCTCTACAAGATTCTGGTCGTGCCTTATGAACTCCACAACCATTACATTCCAGATACTTACAAGACTTTCCTGCACCAAACTCCCAAGCAAAAGCATCACCAATCAACCAAGTACAACAAGCAGTACATTCTCCACATTCACGAAACATAATCATCCTCCTTATAATAGTAAGTATATGAATCAAAAATTCCCGGTTGGTATATTGTTTTTGGATTTGAATTTGGATTACTTCCAATCCAAAGTTCTCTATCTATACGATAATCACTATAAAGAAACTTATGGTCTAGTGTTTGGATATGTTTGGCATTGGACCACCAAAAATTTCCAGTAAAATTATAAGTTCCTTCTAATGGTTTGGTGGTTGTACCATCAGACCATAAAGTTTCTCCCACAGAATTTAGATTTGAACCAACACAATCATATTCATCCAACATTTCCACACACTCTTTCCACCTATCAATTACAAAATACTCCATCATCAATCTCCAAGCATTTGCAATCAAAGTTCCTTTGCTTGCTCCCTTAGTGTGAAAATACAAAATTTTATAATCCGGATTTTCATGCGCAAAATCTTTTAATGCAATCATCGTTTCCGTTTCTTCTGTCCAATTTTTATTGTAAACGACTTTTGCTTTTGTTGGTATATAAAACATTTCTTGGCTGCCATTTACTCCAATATGAAAATGATCTATTTTATTCATTAGACCAGATACAAATAATCGATTAATCTGTTGTTGGTAGATAAATGCGGAAATTTCATTTTGAAATGTATGATAAAAAACTGCTAACTTCATGTATGATACACCCCACCATTTTCGCCAGACATCCCCTTTACCATTGTAAGACCAAGATTTGGAACACTAATGATATTGTTCTTGTTTATAAATCGATAAAGTGAATGTTCTACATCAGTTCCAGAAGTAAATTGTATCATTTTTTCCATATAAGTAAATGCCCCTTCAAGAGCCTCAACCGCTTCATTAAATAAAACTCTATCAAAAGACCAAAGACCAGTATTCATCATACCTTTTGCACCATATAAGTATGCATAGACATTTTCAAGATTACTTTCATTGAAACTTTCACCTTCTTCCAAAAGATAATCGTATTTTTTTACAATATATTTTCCTTCCAGAAACTTACTTTCATAATCTTTAATATCAAAATGATCATTCAATAAGTATCTACCAGTAAGTTTAAAAACTCTTTGACTATCAGTGAATAGATTGTGCTGTTTAATTTCATAAAGAGTATTGAGTAATCCTCTTGTTTCCAACAATGATTTGCCATAAGTAATCAATTCTGGTCTTTCTTCAAGATTTTCATAAATTTGCTTTAGTACTGGTTCATCATAAAACTCTAAAAACAAATCTGATTTTTCTTTAAGAATATCTTTTTGTTTCTCATCAATAGGTTTAGAAGAACACTCAAATAAAACCACATAAGACTCTGAAACTTTCTTACGAATACATTCAATCGTTTCTAATGTTTGATTGAATCTCTGTTCTTCATTATAAGCACTAAACTCATCCTCTTTAAAATGTTTGAGTGCTGAACCGACTAAAAATAAAAATTTCATAAGTAATCTGTATTAAAACTAATAATAATTCTTTCTTCTGTTTCTTCTTCCGTATAATGAACTAAATCACTTGAGAAGATAACCAACAATCCAGGATAAGGTTTAATTGATGTATCTGGAAAAATGAGTGGAGTGCTTCCAGAAATATAAAATGCTCCACTTATAATACTTTCTCCATGATTATGTGCTTTGAGTTTATTTCCTGGTTGTGAGATATTGAACCAACTATTGATAAACTTTAGAGGTGAAATCTCATACTTATTACAATACAGTCTAACATATTGCTTAAGAACATTTCTTAATCCAGTCAGTTCTGAATACATTAAAGTAGGCATTCCATGATTATAAGTAGAAACACCTTTTGTTATAAGTCCGTGAGAAGCAGTTTCTATTTCAAGAAGTTTGCTCTTGATGGTATTTAGATTTAAAAAAGAAAGATTATATTCCTCTATCATTCAAAAACTCTCCTAGTTGCTTCAGTGGTTCATCCCAGTTTCTTGGTTTCTTTTGTCGGAACAGATGAATATTATCTCCATACCACATACACTTTCCTGTAGAGGAAGTCCAAACATAATATTCCATAATAGGAACAAAGACACAGACTTCTTTACCCATTGATGCTGCTACATGTGCCACAAAACTACAAGAAGTCACTACCAAATCAAGGTTCTTGATGATTGAGAATGTGTCGGCATATTCTCTATTAGGAACTGATAGTGATTGTTTGATTTCGGGATACTCATTGGCATCCTTATTATCACTGTGAGTTTGAAGTGAATAAAGTGAGTATCCTTTGTTTCCAAGAACACTCATATAGTCTTTGAGTTCTACTGAACGGAAAGTGTTCTGCTCGAACCCAGAACTAGAAGCCCAGAACATTCCAACCTTATATCCAGTGTCTTCTTTTATCCACTCCCATTTCTTATCGTATTCTGGGAGTGTTTGGAGATAAGGTTCTCTTCCCATATCTTTGAGTTGCAGATTGAGATAATATGGAAGTGCCAGACCATAAACCCAGAAAGCATCTTTAGGAAACTCTGGTTTATCCCAAATACAAACAGCATCATATCCATTATGTTTGAAGAGTTCTACAAGTTCTCTGCGAGTAGAACTCCAAATTGGTTTCATTCCCAAGTCTTTGAGGTGTTTCATAAACCGAATATGAATGACTTCATCACCGGCGCCACATTGATTATCTACAATGATCGTTCTTCCTGGCGTCACTGTTCCATCCCATTTTTCAAAATCGGGATGTTTTTGATTCTTATATGCTTCTACTTCCCCTGCTTTGAGAAAGTGTTGAAGTCCCGTATGAATATCATCCTTACGGAAATAATGTCCTGATAGATTATGATATGCTTTTCTTTCAATCTCTTCTGGTAGTTTATATTTGAGAAGATTGAAGAGTAGTTTTTCTGACTTCTCTTTTTGATTGAGTGCAGAATACGCGAAGGTTTCCTCAAGAAGCAATTCAGTATCTTGCGGATTTATCTTCTTGCACTTATCAATTTGGGTAATAGATTTCTCTGGATGATTTGATTGATTATATGCATTAATCAAATTCATAGAGGTCGTATATTTTTCTTCTTTTGTTTGTGCTAATTTGAGAGACTTTTCTCCATACTCAATTGCCTTGGAGAAGTTCTTAAGTTCAAAAAATATTTTTGCTACATCATTATATTGAGAAAAAACTTGTGCTTGTTTTCCAAAGGCATCAAGTAATTCGAATGTTAGTTGCTGTTCTTTAAATGAATATAATGTCTTTGCTACCAATTCAAGTGGGTTCATATTGAATAATTTATTTTGTAGGTATTTAGATACCTCATAAATTGTCAGAGCTTTTAATTGTCGCTATATGACCACCTCCAGCTGAAACTTGTTTCCAATTGGTCCCTCCAATAACTGTTGTGACTGGAGTGGATCTAGTAATTGTGTCATTAGTTCCAAGTCTTCCACTATTACCACTACCCCAAGTCCATAAAGTCCCATCAGTCTTGGTTGCTACTGTATGACCCTCGCCAGTAGAAACTTGTTTCCAGCTAGTTCCCCCTGCAAATGTTGTAACTGGAGTTGTAAAATTGCCAGATGTGCCCCCATTTCCGAGTCTTCCAAAACTAGCATAACCCCAAGACCATAAAGTTCCGTCATTCTTCACTGCCGCTGTATGGGTATCTCCAGCAGAAGCTTGCTTCCAGTTGTTCCCTCCAGCAAATGTTGTAACTGGAGTACATCTGTTGGTGAATCCACCATCTCCTATTTGCCCCTGTGCTCCGCGTCCAAAAGTCCATAAAGTTCCATCAGTCTTTATTGCGACATTATGATGAAAGAAAGCATGGACACTTCTCCAATTAGTTCCTCCAGCAAGTGTTGTGACTGGAGTAGATATTGCAACTGTACTATTAATTCCAAGTTGTCCGTAAGTTCCATCCCCCCAAGTCCATAAAGTCCCATCAGTCTTGGTTGCTATGACATGACGATATCCGCCACTAACTGTTCTCCAATTAGTTCCTCCTGCAAATGTTGTGACGGGGGTAAGTTTGTTTGTTGCCGTATTGTCACCAAGTCTACCAAATCCCCCTGGACCCCAAATCCATAAAGTTCCGTCAGTTTTTATTGCCATCGTATTATTGAGTCCTACACTCAAATATTTCCAATCAGTTCCTCCTGCAAATGTTGTGACGGGAGTAAGTTTGTTAATTGTTGTATTGTCTCCAAGTCTACCACCACTATTATTGCCCCAAGTCCACAAAGTTCCATCAGTCTTGGTTGCTACAGTATGAAATCTTCCTGCAAAAACTTGCTTCCAGTTAGATCCTCCTGATAATGTTGTGATTGGGGTTGATTTATTGGTTGTTGTATTATCTCCCAAAACTCCACTATTACCGTATCCCCAAGACCACAACTCCGGAGTCTTTCCAATTTGTTGAGCAATATTTGGATAAACACTCATTAAGTATTCTTTGGTAATTAATTTATTACCAAGGTCAGTTCCAAAACTATCCCCAAAATTAGTTACTGGATTTGGCATATCACTCTATTGGTGGTTGAGGAATTTCTGGAAGTTCTCTCACAATCACATCATAAACCTCATCAATTGTCGTGCAAGCATCAATCTCTTGAAGTTTTGCAAGTTCCCAATCAAATGCATCTTGAACTACTTTATCAATTTCACTGATAATAGTTTGAAGATTTTCTGTGGTAACTTCTAACCAAGCATTGGCAAACTTATAATTATGAGGACCTGGTGCTGCACTTAACTTACTTGCTAGCATCAACCTTTCTTCTCTTGAAGTTGATACTTGAACTGAATTACCATTAATATCTAAGGCAATTGTCGTATTTTCTTTTTCTTTTCTATATGGAGCAACTTCTTGCTTACGAATTACTTTGACTTCTTCTAGACTCTTATCAATAATTGGATAAGTAAATACTACTTTGATTGGAGTACCATCTTCTTCAATAATTTCCCAAGTAAGATTTCCGATGTTGTGATACTTTGGATCATGTTCTGGAATTACTTTTTCAATTGGCAGAAGATGTGTAAGACCATCACTAAAATGAATTGGAAGGTCTGTATAACTTTGTGGAGAAATTCTTTCTTCTACTTCAAGGTCTTCCAAATCGGCATTAATGTATTTCACATTAAATCCCATTGGGCCAAGTTCTAATGAATTATTATGAATAAGTGCGATTTCCATAGCAATTTTTTAAGTATTTATGATATTGGTAGGTCTGGTGTGGTTCCAGAGAAGACTGCTGATGTATGTCGAAATTCTGCAGAAACTTGTTTCCAGTTAGTTCCTCCTGCAAAAGAAGTAACTGGAGTATTTTTTTGAATTGAATCATTGGCTCCAAGTTGAGCATAAGCAGATGAACCCCAGATCCATAAGGTTCCATCAGTTTTAATTGCTGCGGTATGAGAATCTCCACCAGAAATTTGTTTCCAGTTAGTTCCTCCAGAAAATGTTGTTGATGGAATTGATTTTTTGAGGGTTATCGTATTATCTCCCAATTCACCTCTAGCACCATAACCCCAAGTCCATAAGGTTCCATTAGTTTTAATTGCTGCTGTATGATATCCTCCAGAAGAAACTTGTTTCCAGTTGGTTCCTCCAGTAAATGTTGTGATTGGAGTGTTTTTTTGGATTGTTGTATTGTCTCCCAAATTCCCATAATTATTATAACCCCAAAGCCATAAAGTCCCATCGGTTTTAATTGCTGCCGTGAAAACACCGCCACCAGAAACTTGTTTCCAGTTGGTTCCTCCGGCGAATGTTGTGACTGGGGTTGATCTATGGACTGTGGTATTATCTCCTATTCCTCCGAATGAATTGCGTCCCCAAAGCCATAGAGTTCCATCGGTTTTAGTTGCTGCAATATGGCCACCTCCACAAGAAACTTGTTTCCAGTTAGTTCCTCCAGAAAATGTAGTGACTGGAGTACTTCTGGCACCTGTGGCGTTAATTCCTATTTGTGAATACTGATTCAGTCCCCAACACCACAAAGTTCCATCAGTTTTTATTGCTGCTGCATGATATTGTGCAGAAGAAACTTGTCTCCAGTTGGTTCCTCCAGCAAATGTAGTGACTGGGGTTGATTTTGTGACTGATGTATTGTCTCCTAATATTCCAAAGGAATTAATTCCCCAAGTCCATAAAGTCCCATCAGTTTTTATTGCTGCTTTATTTTTAAATCCACCGGCAACTTGTTTCCAGTTGGTTCCTCCAGCAAATGTAGTAACTGGAGTAGATCTATTACCAGTAGCGTTGATTCCCAATTGGCTAACATCATTACGCCCCCAAGTCCATAATTCATCACCAACCCACTGGTCTATCAACCAAGATTCAGTGACAAAATAATTTTCCAAATCTCCTTCTGGTGAGAAAAACTGATTAGGCATTTAACTTTTTCTCCAACTCTTCGATACGAACCTGTTGTTCTTTAATTGCTTCAATCAATACACCCACAAGATTTATAGGTATTTATCTGAAACTACAAAAAAATTAAACACCAAATCTTCCACGAGTAGCATTAAAGTTCTGTTGAACTTCTGATGCTGAAAGAACGCGATTATAAAAAACACATGAACTCATAAATCCATCAAAATTTACTCCGTTTGCACTAACGCTCTGTCCAATTTTTGCATTATTACCAGTACCAGTATAAGCACCTCCCCCAGTGTGAGAGTTGTCCAAAACACCATTTATATAAATTCTTTTTGCATATGTTGTGTTGTTTAATGTAAAAACAATATGATACCATGTTCCAGTACTTAAAGTTCTTGTCCCAGATAGATCATCAAAAAACATTCCAAAATAAAGACGACTATTTCTTTGATTTAAATGAAGAGCAGTTCTTGTACCAAATGAACCATGTTGCAATAAAACTTTATCACTAGAATCAACGCTAGTTGTGTTTATAGTATCAAAATTTACCCAAAAACTGATAGTCCAGTTTCCTTGAAAAAAAGAATCAGTTAATCCAGTTGGAACAATGTGATCATTACTGCCATCAAAAACAAGAGTTCCTCCATTAGAACCGCTGTAAAATGGGCCATTTGTCAAAGTTCCGGTATTACTATTACCACTCAAGTCTCTAAAAACACTGCCTCCATAATAACTTGATGTAAATGAAGTTGGTGTAGTTGTTCCTGATGGCACTCTTTCTACTTGAAGACCATCCCACCATATAGTTTGTCCAGTTCCGCCAGTGTCTGGTCCATCTAATCTTACATGAATATAAGCAATGGTCGCATCAGCCATTGTTACATAATAATTCACTCTTGTCCATTCTGTAGTAATATTAAAAGTTGTTGATGTTATTGTTAACCATGCACCATTAACAAATCCTGTACCTGAACTATTGGCACCAAATATAAAAATTTGTCCAGTTGTTGCAACATCTGCTTTGACATAAACACTTACAACCCAAGTCTGTCCATTTGCTGCTGGTGCAATATTCCAAGTAGAACTATTGTAAGTTCCTATATGTGGGTCATTTCCAGTTACTGCCATTTTCAGTGGAGTATTGCCAACTGGAGAACTTATTGTATCTCTTGAAATTGTACAAGCATTTAAACCAGCGGTTGAGCACCAAGTAAAAATATCAGTAGAATATTGAAACTCATTTTGAGAATAAGATTTCTTATTTGCTGGATCAAGTGCAAGAACCAACCCCGTCTCTGATGTATCTGGACCGCTATAAACTCCCATTAGATTCCAAACCTCCCTCTTAATGCGTTAAAATTTTGTGAAATTTCATCAGCACTCAATGCAGCATTATACATTTTTACGCATCCAACATTGTTTTCTGAATAGTAATAAAAGGCACCAGTATTTCCATCTCCCGCACCACCTAATCTTAAATCATCACTAGTTCCAGAAAAAGCAGTAGATGTTAAGGTATCAGTTTTCTTAAGAACTCCATTTAAATATGTCTTAAAAGTAGTCCCAGATTTTGTTACTGCAACATGAAACCATTGACCTTCAATAATGTCAGTTCCGGATGTTCCTAAAGATAAACTCGTTAGATTTTTTATTGTTGGTCCGGTATTATCCCAAATATAATACAACAAAGAACTGGCATTATATAAAAACATACTGTGGTATCCTCGATAAGTGACTAAAACACTTTCTCCCTCACAAGTATCGTATAGTGTTGGATTTCTATCATTAATTCTTGCCCACACTTCTGTCGTATGGTCATTATACAGATATGTATTGGAAGCAAGAGCACCAGAAGCAGTTACACTCATATTACCACCAATCTTATATGCACCAGTCATTGCCCTAGAAGTTACGGTTCCCATATTGGCACTTAAGTTATAAGTTCCTGCTCCACCAGTTCCCGTTCCAAACGATGAAATTGTAAGAGCTGGTGTTAATCCGGTGTATGATAGTGCCATTCCATTTGTAATGGTTCCACTTGAAACTGCAGATACTGTAAGAACTGTTCCTGAAATAGATCCAGTAAAGTCTGCAAAGGTTTCATTGCGATCAAATCTTATAGAGTTAGTTGTTGCATCGTAAGAGATATATTGTGGTTGATTAATTGTATGAGAATAGTTTGAGATTGTTGATGTTGCTGTTGTTGGTCTTGTGACTGTTGATGCTACTGTTTGAACATATGGTGATGCTGATGCTTGCGACCCCCTTTCGACTTGCCATCCCCACACATAAACATTGTGTCCAGAGACATTGGAAGTTCCTTGATCTCTTACATAAACTCTAGAAACCGCTCCAGTATTATCTCCACTATTATAGGTAACAATTGCTCTATACCAACCATCTGGATATTGAATTAGTTGTGAAGTTGCAGTTGTTCCCGCAGTTGTGGTTAAATATGTTGTTGGACTGGAACCCCAAGTAATCTCTAAAACTGCCTGCCTAAAAGTTCCTACAGTAAAATATAAATTTATTGTACTTTTTGGACTAGTTCCAGACTTAAGAAAAACTGAAAATGTATAGTTTGTATTTGTAGTTACTACTAAGTTTTTATCGACATTGCAAGTATTTGAACCTCCATTTGTGGTTGAAGTTAAAGTATCTGCAGTTAATGTTCCGTTAGGAGAAACAATGCTATTTGTTGTTATTGATACGTCACTTGAGAAACTATTCTGCGATATGTCTTCACTGTAAGTTATTAAATTTTCACTGCCATTATAGCATTTCTGAATGTTTCCGAAGTCCAAGTTGAGTAACAAATTTCGTGTTACTATCTGTGGCGAATGAGAGAGTCCCATTAGATTTCAAACCTCCCTCTAAGTGCATTAAAGTTTTGTGAAATTTCTGCTGTTGTTAGAGCTCTATTATAAACTTGAACATTACTTATTGATCCCTCAAAATTATGATACCCTGTAGATGGTGTATTTAATGATGCAGTATTACCAATATCAATATTGTATATTTGCACTGTAGCAGTTCCAACTGTTAAAGTTGTTGGTGAAGATGCATTTAGATACCCATAAGCAACAGAACCATTCCAAGTTACTACTGCATTATACCAAGTGTTTGTATTTACTAATGTGTTTGATATTGGGGTATTTGTGCCCCTAATAGCAGCAACACATTTATTTGTATTTGTGCCATAAACAGTAGATGTTCCAGCAACAAATATTCCAAATGTCGCTCCAGTTGCAATACCGCCACTTCTTCCGAAAATATGATAAGAACAATTTCCACCATTCAATGCATCACTTCTTGATTGTGTTGGAGAAACTGGAAATTTAAACCAAGCAGAAACACTCCAAGATCCATTTGTATCTGCAAAAAGATTATTAGCAATTGTAAAACTGGAATTGCCATTTGTTACATAATCATCAACTCCATCAAAAACAATAGATCCACCATTAGAACTATTGTAAGTAGGACCATTAGTTAAAGTTCCAGTATTACTATTACCACTCAAATCGGTCCAAGTCGCTCCACTTCCGGGATAACTCTTTGTATTTCCAGCATCAAGTGCTAATACAAGACCATTTGTAACTGTGCCGGGATTATAAGCAACTGCCATTATGAAAAATCCTTTTCCTTCAAACTCTTAATTTCTTCCTTAAGGATATTTATTTGTTCTTGCTGTTCTTTGATTGCTTCAATCAATACGCCAACAATATTTCCATAAGATACTGACTTAAGACCATCTTCGTTTTCTGCAACAACTTCTGGAAGTACCTTCTCAATATCTTGTGCAATCACACCAATTGAAGGTTGACTATTTTCATCTTTCCACTTATATCTTACACCCTCAAGTTGAGTTACTAAAGATAGTGCATTTTTAATTGGTTGAATATCAGTTTTTTGTGTCCTATCAGATAGTGACGTAAATACTGTTGCGGATAATGTTCCTGTTGATGGATTAAAAGTGCATTTTGTACTTGATACATATGCTGTCGAATAAGTACCAGAAGTTGCATTGGCAAATGTTGGATAATAAGTTGCGTTTGTTGTTGTATCATTTGAAAGAGTTGCACCACCACTAATCGTAGCCCAAGTCTGGTCTCCTCTCAAATATGTTGTCGCGTTGGCAGTTCCTGAAGCAAGAACTCCAGTAGGAACCGTTCCCGTAGAAAGGTTTGATGCATTTAAAGAAGTTAAGGATGCTCCAGAACCACTAAAACTAGTGGCAGTGAAAACTCCAGCACCAGATAAAGTAGCAATACTGGTAGTTCCAGCATACCATTTGAATTGAGATGATGAATCGGGAACAGAAGACCATAAAGTATTAGATTCAATACCAAACGCATAATCAACAGTTGCTCCACCTATACCCGAATATAAAAGTATTTTTGTACCAGCACTTCTTGTAGTAAATGTAGGAGCAGCAACACCATTTGAATTAAAATCAATTCTATTTCCGGTATTGCCATTCAAATAAATTTGACCACCACCAGTTGTTGTGGAGTTTGCTTGAGTTGATATAATTTGGGAACTAAAAGTTTGATTTGCGGACCAAGTATTTGCACCATCTAATAAAGGAATTGTGTTTCCAGATGTTCCGGTGTTCTTTCCATCAAGTAAATCTGCGTTAAGATTAGTTACTACTGTAGTAGAAGAAACTGTGAGTGGTGCAGTTCCTGTTGCTACCGTTGATACAAATCTTAGTGATGTTGTTACTCCTGTAATATTAGTATCACCAGTAACTTGGAGTTTTGATGTTGTACTTGTCGTTCCTACACCAATGTTGCCACCATAAGGACCAAGTAAAACTGTACCATTTGCGTTTACATCAATACTTGGAATACCAGAAACATCATTAACTGAGAATATGGAACCTGATGTTAGGTTATTTGTAATACTGAATAACTGACCTGCGGAACCTTCCCAAGAAAGAGTACCTGAATTTAACTCATATGCCTTTTGAGTAATGTGTTGTCCTGTTGAAGAACCAGCAGCAACAAGAAGATTTCCAAGAACATGAAGGTTTTGTAGTGGATTTGTGGTTCCGATACCAGTATTACCAGAAACATAAGCACCACCAGTTACTTGTAATCTTTGTGATGCTGTTCCTGTTGATGTTGCTGTTCCAACTAATACTGGTCCATTAGTGAATGTAGAAACTCCGGAGACACTTAATTGATTCGTAAATAAAGATGTACCATTAAAAGTAAGATTTGCAGATCCTGTTGGATCATTAGATCCATCTTTATAAACAACTTGATTTGCAGATCCTGCTACTGGACCAGCGGTTCCTTGAGTGCCCTGTAATCCCTGAGTACCCTGAAGTCCTTGAGTTCCTTGAGAACCTCCTAAACCTTGTAATCCCTGAAGTCCTTGGGTTCCTTGAGAACCTCCTAAACCTTGTAATCCCTGAAGACCTTGAGTTCCTTGAGAACCTCCTAAACCTTGTAATCCCTGAAGACCTTGAGTTCCTTGAGAACCTCCTAAACCTTGTAATCCTTGAAGTCCCTGAAGACCTTGGGTTCCCTGAATACCAGCAGCAAATGGAGTAGTCCAACTTACTCCAGCACCAGTTGATACAAGAATAGACCCAGCAGCACCTACATTATTATAAAAATCATTAAGACCAGAACGAATTCTTAAGTTTCCACCAACATCTAATTTTTCAGTTGGATTTGTGGTTCCTATACCAATATTAAAGTTTTCATCACCAACTAACCAATATTTACTTGGGTTTTCATCAGTTCTTACACCAACAGCAAATTGAGTGTCTTTGGTGGTGTTTGGTGAATCAAATAAATCAGGACCAGGACCACCCGAACCAATTATAATTTTTCTAGATGCTGCTGTGGAAATTCCACTTAGTGGTCCAAGGTAGATATTATAATTTCCACTTTTGTTGCTGTTTCCTGCACGATTGCCAAAGAAGTTGTTGTGGTATCCATCAATATTATCCTCTCCTGCAAAAACACCGAGGAAATTATTAGCATTTCCATTAATATTATTATATCCTGCAAAAGCATTCAAAAAGATATTACTACTTCCACTAGTGTTATTATATCCTGCAGATTCTCCTATGAAGATATTAGTACCTCCATCAATATTATTATTTCCTGCAAAACCACCTAAGAATTGGTTCGAATATCCAGAAGTAGTATAATTACCAGCACCAATGCCCATAAAAATGTTATTAAATCCATCAGTAATGGAGGAACCAGTAGTATTATCACCTATTCTTATGTTAGTATTTCCATATTGATCGATGCCAAATCCTAATACTCCATTAATTTGAAGTGCTGTTGTTGGATTTGTGGTTCCTATACCGACATTATAAGAACTATTACCATAAATCCAAGCAGTACTTCCTGAACCAATAACTAACTGATTACTTCCATCGGGAATAGGAGGACTAGAAGTTGGACCATAACTATCTGATGGACCAATAAGAACATTATTACTACCACTAGATAGATAAACTCCTGCAAATTTGCCAATAGCAACATTATTAGTTCCAGAGGTATTAGCAGCTCCTGCATTATTTCCAAAGAAGATATTATTAGATCCTTGATTATTACTTCCTGCACTCTCACCAATAAAGGTATTGTAAGAACCATCAGTATTATTATATCCTGATTGAGGACCTATAAAGATATTAGAAGTTCCTCCAGCATTATTATATCCCGCATTAGGGCCAATAAATGTACTGTAATCACCACCATTATTAGCATTTCCTGCAGAAGGTCCAATAAAGGTATTGTAATAACCACCAGTATTATTATATCCTACTTCATAACCCATAAATGCATTGTAAGAACCACCAGTATTAGCATATCCTGCAGAAGGTCCAATAAAGGTATTGTAATCACCGCCATAGTTATTATATCCTGCACGCTCACCAATAAAGGTATTGTTAAATCCACCATTATTATAAACTCCCGCCCATCTACCTATAATGATATTGTAAAATCCATCAGTGTTATCATATCCTGCACCAGGGCCAATAACGGTATTGCTATATCCACCAGTATTAGAAAATCCTGCAGAACCCCCCATAAAGATATTGCCATTTCCACCATAGTTATTATATCCTGCACGCTCACCAATAAAGGTATTGTAATCACCGCCACTGTCATTAAGTCCTACTTCATACCCCAAAAATATATTTTTATTACCTCTATTAGATGTGTCATATAATGTAGTTTTATCCGCTCCGGTAAGGAATATATTATATTTTGCAGAAACATCATCATTAAATTTTAATACTTCATTAATATTAAGATGATAAGAACTATCACCATAAATCCAAGCAGTATTTCCTGAACCAATAACTAACCTATTATTGTCACTATAACCAACCAAGGCAGGAACTACACCAGGTGTTCCTGATGGTCCTGATGGTCCAATAAGAACATTACCAGTACCATCAGTTAAATAACGTCCTGCTTCTGTTCCTATAAGAATATTATCGGTCCCACCTGAAATATTTTCACCAGTTATATTATTACCAATTTTTATATTACTACCTGTAAATCCAAGAACACCATTAAGTTCAAGTTTTGTTTGTGGATTTGTAGTTCCTATACCAACATTTCCATTTAATCTATAGATATTATCACCAGTTCCAGCAGTCCACCTTGATGCTACAAATGGACTTCCGTTTTGATAGAAAGTTCCACTAAAATCAATATCACCACTAACATCAAGTTTATTATCGCTAACTTGAATTGCACCAGCAGCAAGTCTTACTCCATTAGGAACTTGAGTAGAACCAATACCAACGCCATAGTTAAACAACCAAGCATCAGTAATACCAGCGCCAATATCACCACCCCTAAACCACATAATTTTCTTATATGTGTCTGGGTTGGTTTCTCCACCAATCGCAAGACTTACAAGTGGAGTTCCTTCAGTTGATGCAATTGCAATACCACCATGACTCGCTGTTGCATCGCTTGGTGAGAATGAAGTACCAATACCAAGAACAATGTCAGCATCAACTACTGTAAGTTGTTGAGTGTTGAGTTGTGCTGATGTTCCGCCAATTGTAATACTTCCATCAACATTTAAATTGCCGTTGATATCAGTATTGTTGAGAACAGTTAGTGTATGAGTAACTAATTCTGTTCCATTAAAAGTGAGATTAGCAGAACCTGTTGGATTATTTGAACCATCTTTATAAACAACTTGATTTGCAGATCCTGCTACTGGACCGGAAATACCTTGCGATCCTGTTGTCCCTTGTAATCCCTGAGTACCCTGAAGTCCTTGAGTTCCTTGAGAACCTCCTAAACCTTGTAATCCCTGAAGTCCTTGAGTACCTTGAGTTCCTTGAGAACCTCCTAAACCTTGTAATCCCTGAAGTCCTTGAGTACCTTGAGTTCCTTGAGAACCTCCTAAACCTTGTAATCCCTGAAGTCCTTGGGTTCCTTGAGAACCTCCTAAACCTTGTAATCCCTGAGTACCCTGAAGTCCTTGGACACCTTGAATACCTGCAGCAAATGGAGCAGTCCAACTTACTCCAGCACCAGTGGAGACAAGAATAGACCCAGCAGCACCTACATTTCCATAAATGTCTCTTAAAGAACCATCAAGTTCTACTAAACCAATAAAAGTAGATACGCCAGCTATTATTATATCACCCCTTACATCTAATTTTGATGTCGAACTTGAAGTTCCGATTCCAACATTACCAGTGGCACTAACAACAAAAGGAGTTGCATCTGGATTTGCTTCATCTTCAACAACTAAAGCATTGCCAGAACCTGTTTGAGTGATTCTTAATGCATTTGAGGAACTATTAGCTGATATTGATGATGCATCAATTAAATTTACGCTATTGATTCTTATCGATGCTATTCCTGCAGATGGTTGGGTAACTGAAAAATTCTCATAAAAATCAAATGTTGTTGCAGTTCCATTTCCAACATTACTACCATCCTGTCTTATAAAAACAGCATCGAGTGTTCCTGCCCCAACATCAGTTACAGGTAACCAAGTCCATGAACCAGATGGACCTCCGGAAGATAAAACATAATTAGCACCTCCGGGATTATTATTAAAATCATAAATTCTTTCACTAATTTTTACTGAACCCTTAACATCTAAGTTTTGGGTGGGATTTGTGGTTCCTATACCAACATTTGAGAGAGTATGAATACCAGCATTTGTTGTGGACCATTTTGAAGCAGATACTCCGGATAATCCAGAACCATCTCCATAAAATTGGGATGCAGTTATGATTCCACTTGCATAAATGTTTGAGAAACTAACCGCTGTTCCTGTTGCAGTTACTCCTTTTTGCCCACTATAAACTGCCCCACTGATATAAACACTCTTTCCGGTAAAACTAACTCCATTGGGAAGATTTGTTCCAATGAAATTTAAAACTCCCGACTGATAATCAAAGAACCATTCGTCGTTATTACCAGAACCAGTAGCAAATACTTGAGTACCTGAAGCGGCAGCAGTAGCTGCATTTCCAGAGGTATGAATGTAAACTTTTATAAGATATGTTGAACCAATTTCTGGTGGAATCCAATCTGTTATATTTGTCTTCCAAGTCCTATTAGAAGATGCTGTAATATCTACAGTGCATTCAACGGGTAAGGATGTTGGATATAAGGTAACTATAGATGTGCTGCTACCTGGAATAGTTGTTGGGATTAAATTTGCCTGGGTCCAAACAGTATCTCCCCTTATTAATAGAGGACTTGAAATAGATTCGTTTACGGCGTCCTTTACGGAAGAAGTATCCGTTTTAGTTCTACCGTAACCAAGTTTTTTCCAGAGATAATCAATCTTCTGATCGTTTGAGATAGTCATCTTATGCAGCAGCTCCTATACTAAGACTTGATACTGATTGTCCAGATGTTAAGGCAATTCGAACAAGAACAACATTACCAGTAGCATTACTCATATTTTCACTTCCCAAAGTCATTGTATATCCACCACTGAGAGAAGTTGATGTGAGAATTCTATCCCCACTGGTGAAAGCACATCCATCAGAACCATTTCCACCAGATCCACTTCCAGGAACGCCAGAACCTGCATAAGTTGTATCTGCTCTTAACCAACCATTTAATCCACTTGTAGTATCTATACTTGTTCCGGGTGCAGCAATCCAGAGACCCGAAATTCCAGATGATGTAATATTAATATCAAAGTTAGCTACAGATTTTCTCCTGAAAGCAAAAGTGAAATACTGAGTTCCAGTATCGCCACTTCTGTTTGGACCAGTAGGTAGATATCCTGTCGAATAATCTGTTACATCATATTTTAATACGCCCAATCTTACTGTTGCTTCTTTTGTTCCAGCAACTCCTGGATCTGATGATTCACTATATGGACTATTTGTATAAAAATTAGTGGCACCACTATAAGATGGAGTGTTTGTAGTTGCAGCATTAAAATCAAATATTCTCTTACCATTATCTGTATAAGTTCCATCTCCAAGTCCTGAAGGAACTGCTATAGAAATTTCAGATATCCCAGATTGAGCTGCAGTATGAACTTGAATATTAGTTGAAATATCACTTGTGTAACTGGCAACTCCATTTACATTTCTTGCTCGAACTTTAACTCTATCAACAGTTCTTACACTTGAAGATGTGATGGGAACTGTTAGATTGCCAATTGCATATGGAGAAGAAGTACCCGTGTTTACTAAAGGTATTCCTCCGCTTAACATTGTTACTGCACCGTCAATCTGAGCATAAGTATAATCAGTATCATTTGTAGCCGCACTTGAAGTTCCTTCTTGGTTTGTTCCAGTGTCAACCTCTACGATATTTGATTGATTGGTGTATGCTTGTCCGACAAGATTTGTAACAGTTACTCCGGATAATGTAAGAGTTGGTGAACCTGTATTGTAATAAGGAATACCAGAAATATAGCGTTTTGTTCCTCCAGTTCCTTCCGATAAAGTCGCACCAGCAATACTCACCGTTGGTGATGCAGTCATATCATCTTTTACAAATTCAACAATATTTGTATTTCCAGTGGAGCTATGAAGCAACTGCATACTATTAACGCCAGTGCTTAAACTTGAAGCGGATTTGGAAACCTTTGCCTTGAATCCTTTATAAGCCCCAGGATAAAAAGTACTTGCTGCAAAAGTAACGGAAGATCCAGAAGAATTTAATAGTTGATAGTCGCTTTCTTCGGTAATTACCAAGCTCGTATAAGTTCCAGAGTCATCAGCATTTGTAAATGCTTTAGAACCATCTGCAGAACCATTTATGTTTGCCGTAAGAGTTCCACTACTTGCATTGTAAGCAAATGATGCAGTTGCTGTTGCTTCTGGAGTTCCATTAATTACACGATTGACATCATTTCCTGCAGATAAAGTGGTTCCTCCAGTATTATCAGTAAATCCTGAGGCAAGTTTTGGACTTGTTCCAGTACTAGTAACATTCGATAATGTTTTGCTACTTAATCCATCTGGAGGAACTGGGGCATCATCATAAACTTTAAGTGCTACAGTACCAGTAGCGGGAATAACTGCTGGGTTTGCAGTATTATGTGCGTTTAAAGTTAATGTAAGTGTATCTGTAGTAGTTGAACTATTCGTTCCTTGACCCCAAGTGTGCTGTAATCTATTGGCACTAACTCCAGCTCCACCATCTGCTGAGTCACTTGCGATAGAATCATTAGATGATCCATCACCCCAATTCATTGTATAGTTGACGGTTGCACCACTAGTATTTGTTGTATTGTTATCTAAGTATAAAGATTGTCCTTCTATAACATATAAGTCATTGCCTGAAAGAGCAGTTCCTCCACTAGAAGCTCTGTAAAGGGCAAATCCAACTACTGGATTTGGTGTATAAAGAGTAATGTAATCTGTCTTAGAAGTTGTAAATGAACTTCCTGCTCCAACTCCAGTATTATTTTTTGCGGTTAATGTGATTGAATATAATCCGCCACTTGAGTTAGTATATGTGTGTGGAATAGATGAAGAAGCATAATTAGAAGTTGTATTTCCATCGCCCCAATCAACATCATAACGATTGGCGTTTCCGGAACTTGTAACAGATAAAGTAACTGAGAGTGGAGAACCTCCCGCAACTAAATTGGAAGAAAAGTCAACATTAGTAACTGCCGTATTTCTAATAATATTAAATGCCAGTTCATTTAGATCATCTATACCATTAACTATCTTAGTGCTTGTAGTGAATGTGTTTAATGCTCCTGATGATGTCAGACTCCCATCATCAGATGTGCCTAAAGTTAAATACCCACCAGTTCCTGAAAATGATGATGCAGTAACAATTCCTGAAATTTTTGCATTTCCAAGAACATCTAATTTTTCTGTTGGATTTGTGGTTCCAATTCCGACATTAGAAAGAGTGTTAATTCCAACATCACTAGTAACCCAGTTTGAACCAGAAACTCCTAATAATCCTGATCCATCTCCATAAAATTTATATGCAGTGACAATACCCGCAGCAAGGACTGCTGTATTTTCCGAAGTAACTCTATTATTCGGATTTATTGTACCTACTCCAACAGAACCTGTTGAAGTTATTACAAAAGGAGTTGCATCTGGATTCGCTTCATCCTCTACTATAAAGGCGTTACCAGAACCAGTCTGAGTTACTCTTAATGCGTCAGAAGAGCTATTGACTGATATTGTAGTAACGCCAGTTACAGTTAAATCACTGAATACATTTGGTGAATTTGAGATTGCAGATTCAATCGTCGCTGTTGTTGTAGAGTCTAAAGAAACAATATTCTGAAGTTCTCTACCAGAACTAATAACTTGGGTATTCCCAATACTTATAGAACTTACCGTAGTTATCCCAGCATCTGTAATATTTCTACTATCATCAATGATAGTAGAACCTTGAATCTTAATTGCCATCTACCGTCCTCGTATACACTGGGTAGTTTTTATTATTTAGTTTATAATTATGCATCCAAACTATTTAATCTATTTTTCAGAATATTTATTTCATTCTGTTGTTCTTTTACAACTTCAATCAATAATCCAATTAATCCATTATAATTAACAGTCTTTATAGATCCATTGCTAACAAGTTCAGGAATAACTTTTTCAACATCTTGTGCAATAACACCCATAGATGACTTTTTATTTTCTTTCCAATCAAATGTTACGCCATTCAATTGGAGTACTTTATCAACCGGATTTTCTATCAGTTTTACATTTTCCTTCAAGTTAATGTCAGAGGCTGAATTATAATCTGTTGAAGTAATTACTCCAGATATAAATGTGTCTCCAATAATATGAAGTTTTGATGTTGGAATCGCAGTCCCCACCCCAATATTTCCATTTAATCGATAAATGTTACTTGTTTCTATATTTGATGTATCTGAGTAAGTCCATTGCCCACCATCTATATTAATATCAATTGTTTTTGTTGCTGGATTATACGCGAAAGTATTTCCTGCACCAACAAAATTAAACGCTGTTAAAATACCAGTCGTTATGGTAACTCCACCTGATTGAATACCAATACCCTGAATTCCATCAGTTGCAGTTAAAATTCCGGTTACTATTGCATCACCAATAACATGAAGTTTTGATGATGGGTTTGTAATTGCTATTCCAACGGAACCAGTTGAAGTAACTACAAATGGAGTTGCATCTGGGTTTGTTTCATCTTCAACAACTAAAGCATTTCCAGAACCAGTTTGAGTGATTCTTAATGCATTAGAAGAACTATTAACTGATATTGTTGATATGCCAGAAATTGATAGTGCAGCACCCACTAAGTTGTGGAAAGTTCCTGTAGTACTATCAATATTGACTATAGTACCAATACCAGTATAATTAATATTTGTACCACTTAAATTAGTTACTGTTCCTGTGGTACTGTTTAATGTTGTAATAGTACCAACACCACTTGAATTTATATTTGGTACTGTGAGTTGATTTGAATTTAGTAAATCAACCCCATTAATCTTGTAAGATTTGTTTGCAGCAAGATTTAAATTCTCACTTGACTTCAATGAAGAATTTGTGTAGTCATAAAGGAATGTAACTTCACTTCCTATACCAATGCCAGCACCATCAAGTAAATTATTGTTAGGAACCGTTGTTGCAATACCGACAACAAAATCTGCAAGAGTTATTGTTTGAGAATTAACAATAAAATTGGTGCCATCTACATATAAATCACCCCTAATTCTTACACTTCCGCTGGTTACTCCTACCCCTACTGGGAGTGGATCAATTATAATTTCTGAAGGTCCACTAATGGTATTTGTAGTAAAACCAAGATTTCCATTCCCAGTCGTAAATTCCGATGCTGTTATAATACCACTATAGTTAATATTACTTCCACTAAGATTAGTTACAGTTCCTGTAGTGCTGTTCAGAGTTACAATAGTACCGATACCACTATAATTGATATTAGTTCCTGTTAAGGTTGTAACCACACCAGTAACAATATTACCTGTAGTTGCATTTAAAGTTGATAAATTGCCTACAGAGTAATCTATATTAGTTCCACTTAAAGTTGCAACAGTTCCAATGCCATTATAATTTACATTCGTACCATTGAGATTAGTTACTGTTCCAGTAGTACTGTTCAGTGTAGCAATAGTACCAACACCACTATAGTTAATATCAGTACCATTGAGATTAGTTACTGTTCCAGTAGTACTGTTCAGTGTAGCAATAGTACCAACACCACTATAGTTAATATCAGTACCATTGAGATTAGTTACTGTTCCAGTAGTACTGTTCAGTGTAGCAATAGTACCAACACCACTATAGTTAATATCAGTACCATTGAGATTAGTTACTGTTCCTGTAGTGCTGTTTAGTGTAACAACAGTGCCAATACCAGTATAATTGATATTAGTTCCATTTAAGTTGGTTACAGTACCAATACCACTGTAGTTAATATCAGTACCACTAAGATTAGTTACCGTTCCTTCGGTGCTGTTTAGAGTGGTAAAAGTACTAATACCAGTATAATTAATATCTGTTCCTGTTAGAGTTGTGATGAATCCAGTAGTACTGTTCAAAGTTGTAACAGTACCTACTCCGGTTACATTAAGATCTTGAGTGTTTAGAGTACCATAAACAGTTGCACCAATTCCAGAGGTTTCAAATACTTTTAAATTGTCATAATAAAGTGAAATCGAACCATCCGCAGTAAAAGTAGCAAGAGTTTTATTTCCCGTATCATCATAGAAAAGATGTGAGCTAGCTCTATGATAAGTGTTGGAAGCATCAATAAAGAGATTTCCAACTCCAATATCGCGAATAAAACTATTGCCCCCATCGTGATAAATTCTTAAATCATTGCCGTCACCAAAGTAAACACTCTTGCCATCAGTAATTTTTACATCACCATGGAATGTGGAAACACCAGAAACACTTAATTGTTTGGTGAATAATGTTGGTCCAGCAACTGTTGTAATACCAGCAAAAGTGGAGAGACCAGAAACATTGATATTAGTCGAATTTAAATTATCAATCGTAGAGTTTGTACTATTGAAAGTCGCAATAGTACCAATACCACTATAGTTGATATTAGTTCCATTGAGATTGGTTACTGTTCCTGCAGTACTATTCAGTGTAACAACAGTGCCAATACCAGTATAATTGATATTAGTTCCATTTAAGTTGGTTACAGTACCAATACCACTATAGTTAATATCTGTTCCTATTAAAGTTGTAACAGAACCAGTAGTACTGTTTAAAGTTGCAATAGTACCAATACCAGTATAATTGATATCAATACCACCAAGATTGGTTATAGTACCAATACCAGTATAATCAATATTTGTACCACTAAGGTTGGTTACTGTTCCTGTAGTGCTGTTTAAAGTCGCAATCGTACCAATACCAGCATAATTGGCATTTATACCACCAAGATTGGTTATAGTACCAATGCCATTATAATTTACATTCGTACCACTTAGGTTAGTTACGGTTCCAGTAGTACTATTAAGAGTTGCAATAGTACCAATACCACTATAATTGATATTAGTTCCATTGAGATTGGTTACTGTTCCTGTAGTACTATTCAGTGTTGCAATAGTACCAATACCAGTATAATTAACATTTGTGCCACTAAGGTTAGTTACTGCCCCTGTAGTACTATTAAGAGTTGCAATAGTACCAATGCCATTATAATTTACATTCGTACCACTTAGGTTAGTTACGGTCCCAGTAGTGCTATTCAGTGTAGTAATAGTACCAATACCACTGTAGTTAATATCAGTGCCGCTGAGATTAGTTACTGCTCCAGTAGTACTATTCAATGTTGCAATAGTGCCAACACCAGTATAATTGATATTAGTTCCATTTAGGTTAACTACAGTACCGACACCGCTGTAGTTAATATCAGTACCACTAAGATCAGTTACTGTTCCAGTAGTACTATTAAGAGTTGCAATAGTACCAATACCACTATAATTGATATTAGTACCATTGAGGTTAGTTACCGTTCCGTTGGTACTATTCAGAGTGACAATAGTACCAACACCACTGTAGTTAATATCAGTACCACTAAGATTAGTTACTGTTCCTGTGGTGCTGTTTAAAGTTATAATGGTGCTTATGCCAGAAGCATTAATATTTCTTACGACTGCTAAATCACTTTCAGTGAATTGAACAGCACCTGCCGCTAATCTGGTTCCATATGGGAATTGTGTACTGCCAATACCTACAGCATAGTTTATCAACCAAGCATCAGTTCCGAGTCCAGCAAACTCACCTGCCTTGAACCACATAATTTTCTTATATGTGGCAGGATTTGTTTCGATACCAGCGATGAATAACTGAACTAATGGAGTTCCTTCTGTTGATGCGACTGCAACGCCACCATGATTTGCCGTATTATCATTTGAAACATCATTGCCAAGTGCATCAGTTCTAAATCCAAGAACAATGTCTGGGTCGAATACATTTAATGATTGTGAAAAGATTGCTGCAGATGTTCCCCCAATTGTAATATTACCCGTTACACTTAAATCGCGATTGACAAATAAATCTCGCGTAACTGTTACATCTTGTGGAGCAGTAAATTGATTTGGGATGCTTAATACTGGTGAAGAACTCTCTCCAGTTCCGCTGGTAACTGTAATTTGATTTGCAGTTCCGGAAATTGTTTGGACATAATCCCCAGTTGTATCAGTTCCTAATCCAACACTATTTGGTTGAATTGTTGCTGCTAATGATACATTGCCGGTTCCATCAAAACTAATTGCAGATGCAACAATATCTCCGGTAATTTCAAATGTTCTTGAGTTTTGAAGAGCAGTTGCTGTAGATGCATTACCTTGAAGAGATCCTGAAAATGTTGTAGCGGTAATTATTCCCGCATTAAAATTGCCAGACGAATCTCTTGCTACTATTGATGAAGAAGTGTTATCGCTTGTAGCATTAGAAGTTACCGTAAATGTTGTATTATTACTTTGATTAGCAGTAAAAGTTTGTGATCCAGACAACCCAATGCCAGATGTTTGTAGAGTAAGCGTTCCATCACCAACAATAATTGAACTGGTAGTTACTCCAGTAACTAAACCTTTTGCATTGACAGTGATGCTTGGAATTGAAGTTTGGGAACCAAAAGTTCCAACATTATTATTAACTGTTGCAAGAGTAGTTACAGTATTATCTGAAGTTACATCGCCAGTTAAATTTGGAATATTAGTTGTAGATGTTGCAGTTCCGCTAAAACTTGATGCCGTTACTACACCAACAACTGATACTCCACTACCAACATTTAAACTATTTGTAATATTAACTGATGGTGTGGTTGTTGAACCGAAATCAAGTGCCTTATGTCCGGATGTGTTATTGATTGTACCTACACCAATAGTTCCCTGAAATGCTACATTTCCAGTTCCGCTATAGATGTAGAATGAATTAGTTCCATCCGCTGCTTGGATATATCCACTACTTGGGTGGAAAGATGATGCAGTTATGATTCCAGAATAATTTGCACTTGTACCGCTAAGGTTAGTTACTGTTCCTGTAGTGCTGTTTAAAGTCGCAATAGTACCAATACCATTGTAATTGATATTAGTACCACTGATATTGGTTAAATTTGCTGTAGTGCCGTTTAAAGTTGTAATAGTACCAATACCAGTATAGTTGATATTTGTACCACTGAGATTAGTTACTGCCCCTGTAGTGCTATCCAGAGTAGTAACAGTACCAATACCAGAAACATATATTGAAGAAAAGGATGATGCTGCTCCAGCAACTGCTACTCCTTTAACTCCACTATAAACTGCTCCACTAATATAGATACTCTTCCCACTAAAATTGACTCCACTTGGAAGATTAGTTCCAATAAAGTTTAAAGTTCCAGATTGATAATCAAAGAACCATTCGTCATTATTACCAGAACCAGCAGCAATTAATTGAGTTCCTGATGAAGCGGCAGTTGCTGCATTTCCTGAGGTATGAACATATACTTTTACAAGATAAGTAGAACCAATTTCGGGAGGAATCCAATCTGTTATATTTGTCTTCCAAGTCCTATTTGTTGATGATGTAATATCAGCAATACATTCTACAGGTAATGATGTTGGATATAAAGTAACTACTGATGTGCTGCTGCCGGGAATTGTTCCCGGAATTAGATTTGATTGTGACCAAACATTATCCCCTCTTATTAGTAGAGGACTTGAAATAGATTCATTAACCGCATCTTTGATTGTCGAGACATCGGTTTTTGTTCTACCGTAACCAAGTTTTTTCCAGAGATAATCAATCTTCTGATCGTTTGAAATGGCCATTTTACGCAGCAGCTCCTATGCTAAGACTCGTTATAGATTGTCCAGATGTTAAAGCAATTCTTACGAGAACAACATTGCCAGTAGCATTACTCATATTTTCGCTACCTAAGGTCATAGTATATCCACCACTTAAAGATGTTGAAGCAATAATTCTATCTCCATTAGTAACAGCACAACCATCAGAACCATTTCCACCAGATCCACTCCCCGGAACACCGGAACCTGCATAAGCAGTGTCTGCTTTTAACCAACCATTTAATCCACTTGTAGTATCTATACTTGTTCCGGGTGCAGCAATCCAGAGACCCGAAATACCTGTAGAACTTGTGATATTAATATCAAAGTTAGCAACAACTTTTCTTCTAAATGCAAAAGTGAAATACTGAGTTCCACTTCTTCCAGATGAAAAATCTGGACCAACTGGGAGATATCCAGTTGAGTAGTTCACTTGATTATGAGTGATGCTACCCAATCTCACAACCGCTTCTCTTGTTGCAGTAATTCCCGCAGGAGAAGAAGATTCTGAATATGGGTTGTTGGTGTAAAAATTAGTTACGCCACTATATGATGGAGTGTTTGTAGTAATTCCGGGACCAAAATCATATATTCTCTTACCATTGTCAGTGTAAGTTCCATCACCAAGTCCAGAAGGAACTGCTATAGAAATTTCGGAAATTCCAGATTGAGATGCAGTATGAACTTGAATGTTCGTTGAAATATCACTTGTGTAACTACTGGTTCCATTTACATTCTTAGCACGAACTCTAACTCTATCAACAGTTCTTACGCTTGATGATGTGATTGGAACGGTCAAACTTGCAATAGCATATGGTGAAGACACTCCAACATTAGCAATCGGTATCCCACCACTCAGCATACTTGAAGGACCATCAATCTGAGCATAAGTGTAATCAGTATCATTTGTAGCCGCACTTGAAGTTCCTTCTTGGTTTGTTCCAGTATCAACTTCAACAATATTAGATTGATTAGTATATGTCTGCCCAGTAAGGTTAGTAACTGTCAGTCCAGATAAAGTAAGAGATGGTGAACCAGTATTATAATAAGGAATACCAGAAACATATCGATAAGTGCCGGCAACATTTTCGGTAAGTGTTGCTGTAGAAATACTGACAACGGGTGTAGCGGTTATATCATCTTTCACAAACTGCACTGTATTAGTATTTCCAGTAGAACTATGAAGCAACTGCATACTATTCACACCAGTTGCTAAAGAAGAAACTAATTTAGAAACTTTTGCTTTGAATCCTTTATATAATCCTGGATAATATATGCTTGATGCGAAAGTAGTGGTAGAACCAGAAGAATTCAATAATTGATAATCACTCTCTTCAGTAATCACCAAACTCGTATAAGTTCCTGAATCATCTCCACTAGTTAATACTCGGGAACCATCTGAAGAACCATTCACCTGTGCTGTAAGAGTTCCATTGTTTGCATCATATGCAAAAGAAGAAATTGCTGTTGCTTCAGCAGTTCCACTAGTTACGCGATTAACATCAGTACCTGCTGTTAGTGTTGTACCTCCAGTATTATCAGTAAATCCAGAAACAAGTCTTGGACTAGTCCCGGTGCTAGTAACATTCGATAATGTTTTGCTGCTTAGTCCATCTGGTGCAGTTGGAGCATCATCATAAACTTTTAATAGTGATGTTCCAGTAGCAGGAATAACAGATGGGTTTGCTGTATTGTGTGCGTTTAAAGTTAGTGTAAGTGTATCTCTACTTGTAGAACTATTTGTACCTTGACTCCAAGTATGCTGAAGTCTAGCGGCAGAAGCATCAGCACCTCCATTAGCAGTATTAATTAGGATAGAATCATTAGTTGATCCATCTCCCCAGTTCATTGTATAATTAACTGTTGCGCCATTAGTATTTGTTGTATTATTATCTAAGTATAAAGATTGCCCTTCTACAACATATAAATCATTACCTGAGAGAGCAGTACCTCCAGATGATGCTCTGTATAAATCAAAAGTAACAACTGGATCTGGTGTATAAACTGTAATATAATTACTCTTTGCCGCAGAATAACTACTCCCTGCTCCAATTCCGGAGTTATTTTTGGCGACCAAAGAGATTGAGAATAATCCTCCCGCAGGTTGGGTATATGTATGTGGAATAGAAGCAGAAGCGTAGTTAGAAGTTGTAGTTCCATCGCCCCAATCAACATCATACCTATTTGCGTTTCCGGAACTTGTAACTGATAAAGTAATTGATAAAGGAGAACCTCCAGTCACCACATTTGATGAAAAATCGACATTAGTAACTGCAGTGTTTCTAATAATATTAAATGCCAGTTCGTTTAAATCATCTATACTATTGACAATTTTTGTATTGGTTGTGAATGTATTCAATGCTCCTGATGATGTTAAACTTCCATCATCAGCAGAACCTAGAGTTAAATATCCACCAGTCCCAGAAAATGATGATGCGGTAACAACACCTGTTATTAATACATCATCAATTACATGAAGTTTTGATGAAGCATTTGTTGTACCAATACCAACCTTCCCAGTAACTTCTAATACCGTACTACTTTCGGTATATGATATGATACCAACCTTAAGATTTTTTTGTCTGTTACTGAGATATTTTGTCATTTTCGTATTAGTTAAGAGTTTCTAAAATACTTGCAATGAATTTTAAATTAGTTGCATCACTTCCCGACAAAACTAATTTATCTCCACTCTCAAGAACCAATTTTCCTGAGAGAAGATTTGCAGTATCATTTCCCGAAATTGGATAATTTTTTACCAATTCAGTATCAGTAGAGCTTCTTCTATGAATAAATGTTATATCGTAGGGAGATGCTCCGATATTTGTGACTTGTGCCAAAAGAACAACGCCAGTATATCCGACTGGAGCAGTGTAAACTTCTACTGGACTTGTAGAAACTACTGAAGTTACTGTCTGAAATACATTAAGTGCTAATGCCATGTTATTATCCTCCTAATGCGAGTATGAATGGTGTCATTGTAGAAAATAAACTTCTTGTATAAGATGCACCACTGATTGTTCCTGTTTGTTGATTAATAACAACTCCATCACCAATTCTAAAATTGCCAGATTGATCGGTAGTAGTATAAACAACCAATCCGCCATTTCTAGAATCAGTTTCATTTTGTTGAATAGGAACACCACCATTTCTAGGAAGAGCTGTTGCAATGTCAACACCAGAACCAATATATTCTAGAGAATGACCAGAAGCTAAAACACGACTTTGTTTGAAGAAATTAACTTCACTGCCAACACCAACTACATAAGGAATTGTATCATTAACAGTAATAGTACAGATTCCACTTGAAATTGGAGTCGAACTCAATACTGCATAATATACAGGAGAAATAATTGCCGATCCTATGGCTGTATTTATTCCTGCATTTGGGGAGCTAAAAGTAACTTTTGGTGCAACAGTATATCCCCTACCTTCGGAAATAATATCAACTGAAGAAATTGATCCATTTGTAATTTGCACAGATGCAGTCGCTGGTATGCCCCAGTCAGACTCTGGTGGATCAATAGTTACTATTGCAGGTCCAGTATATCCACTACCTCCAGATGATATACCAATACCTTTTATTGTATAATATAATCTATCAAAATAAATTACTTGACCATCGAATGGTCTTACAATACTGATATTTACTGTTCCTGTATTTGAAATATGAGCATGTGGAAGAGTAGAAACTCCAACATAAACACTAAATGTGGTGCTTGCCATAGAAACCGCTGGCAAAGCGTTTGCTCCATTTATATTTCCTGCATTTAGGCGAGTTGTGATAATACCAACAAGATTGTCTATGAATGACTGTACATCGGCACATGATGATGGACTTGTATTGATGCCTGTAAGAGGATCTGCAATGATTGATAAATCCTTATTTGTTAAATTATTAGTAATCGCAAGTTTCATTAATTCTCTTGCAGAAGTAAACCCAACAATTGTCTGAGGAACTTCTCCATCAACACCATGTGTTAAAATTGATCCATCTAATTTAAAATACGCTTTAGTAGCATCTAAAGTATTTTTACTTGTATAATCTCTAACATCAATCGATACTGCATCTACAATATATCCAATATCTCTTTTGCACTTATCTGGGCTTGGATTTGTGAAGTCAGTATATGCAACTCCTATGGCGTTATATGCCAAATCAACAATTTCTTGACGATTTGATTGAATCAAATTATATGCATCATAGTATCTACCGGGAGCAACAGAAACGGTATTGAATGTATACCCATTTCTTCCAGAAGGATATGTGACTATTCCGGGACCTGAAGGGCAATTAAATTCCAAACCATGTAAAGATACTCCCATTCCAACTGAAAACTTATGGGGAATATTTGTAGTTGCAGTTAATATTCCAGTGGTATTATCATATCTTGCAGAAACTATACCTAAAATTGGAGAATTCAAATTAACTACGAATGTACTTGAATTTGCTGAAGATTGTTCAGTAACAATTCCAGTATAACTCTTACTACCTACACCATCAGCAACAAGACCATAATTACCGAATGAAGCATTTGAGTTTGTTAAATCACATGCTCCACCAGATCCGCAATAGACAGCTATGTCATTGCATATAGTAAACAATGATACCAACTGGGCATATCCACCATTAGTAATAGAAACTCCAATACCATTTTGATTGTATTGTGTAAAGGAATCTGTAACCATACTCTTAAATGGACCAAGAACATGGTTACCATCAATCTTCATTCCAATACTGTTGACAATAAAATTAGTACAGTTCCTAATATAAGGAGATTGGCTTGAAAAACCTATCTGGTTTGGATTAAATGCAAATACTGCTTTTCCTTTATTTAAAGAACCAGTATATGAAATTTCAGTCACATAATTTCCTTCAGAAACATGGAATAAATCTTGGTCTGGATTTAGTGGAGATACTGATACCTCTCTCAAACTATCTCCAGTAATTGAAACTTGTTTTTTAAGGACTAGTGGATTATTTTCTACATAATGTCCAGAAGTAACCTTAATAACTGTTCCAGTTGTTGCTACTGTGAGAGCTGCTCCAATTGTTCTTTTTGCATCTCCGAGTTTGAGTCCTGTGTTTGTGTCGTTTCCATCTGAGGTTACATATAAAATACTTGTTACTTGAGTACCAAGAATTCCCGAAATACCCTGAGCACCTTGTATACCATGAGCTCCCTGAGCTCCTGCATTTCCAGATCTTCCCTGAGAACCTTGAGAACCTTGAATGCCTTGAGAACCTTGTATTCCAAATCCAGTATTTCCTTGAACGCCTTGAGTACCTTGGACACCTTGACCAGCAAATTCTCCGGGTAATCCTTGAGATCCTTGAATGCCAAATCCAATAATACCTTGAGATCCAATACTTCCCTGTACACCTTGTCCAGCAAATTGTCCGGAAATTCCTTGTGGTCCTATAGGTCCAATAGAACCGATATCACCGACAGATCCTTGAATTCCTTGCCCCTCAAAACCTTGAATTCCTTGTGCTCCAATTTCACCCTGAATACCTATTAACCCCTGAGAACCTTGAGTACCTTGCCCCGCAAATTCTCCGGGGATACCTTGAGAACCCTGAGAACCACTAAACCCAGCAGACCCCTGGGCTCCTTGGCCAGCAAATTCTCCGGGGATACCTTGAGAACCCTGAACACCTGTAGATCCAAGAATTCCTTGAGCACCCTGAGAACCCGATAATCCAGAAGAACCTTGAGCCCCCTGTCCAACAAATTCTCCAGATATTCCTTGAAGACCCTGAAGACCTCTTTCACCTCTAGCTCCTTGAGAACCTTCAAAACCTTGAGAACCTTGAAGACCCTGAATTCCTTGGTTTCCAGAAGAACCTTGAACTCCAGTTCCCACTCTACCTTGTGTTCCCTGAGTTCCTTGTCCAGCAAATTCTCCAGATATTCCTTGAAGACCTTGAAGACCTTGGGGACCTTGGAGACCTTGTGAACCTTGGGCACCTTGAGTTCCATCTAATCCTTGAATACCTTGAACACCCTGAATGCCCTGAACTCCTTGTTCACCTCGGAGACCTTGTGTTCCTTGAGTTCCTTGTCCAGCAAATTCTCCGGATAATCCTTGGAGACCTTGGAGACCCTGTAGACCCTGTAGACCTTGAATTCCACCTAAACCTTGAGCACCTTGGGCACCTTGGGCAACAAATTCTCCGGAGATACCCTGAGCTCCTTGCTCACCTTGTTCGCCCTGTTCACCAATAGATCCCTGAACTCCTTGTGATCCTGCAGGTCCCGGTGGACCTTCATTTCCAGGATCTCCTATATTACCTTGAACACCTTGAAATCCTTGAGAACCAACACTTCCCTGTACACCCTGTCCAGCAAATTGTCCAGATAATCCCTGAAGACCTTGAAGACCTTGAAGACCTTGAGTTCCTTGAACACCCTGAGACCCTTGAACACCTTGTCCAGCAAATTCTCCAGGTAATCCTTGAATACCTTGAGAACCTTGCGAACCATCGTATCCTTGAATTCCTATTGCACCTTGAGTTCCTTGCCCAGCAAATTCTCCGGATAGTCCCTGAAGACCTTGAAGACCCACATCTCCCTGAGATCCCTGAGAACCTTGAGCACTTAAACCACCCTGAATACCTTGGGCTCCTTGGAAACCTTGAGGACCAACTCCACCAAACCTACCTTGAGGACCTTGAGGACCTTGAGGACCATTTTCTCCTTGAATACCTTGAATACCTTGAATACCTTGAATACCTTGAGGACCATCTGCCCCCTGAACACCTTGTCCAGCAAATTCTCCAGATAATCCTTGGAGACCTTGACTACCTTGAGAACCACTAGTTCCTTGCAGACCTTGTATTCCTTGAGGACCAAAAATTCCCTGAAGACCTTGAGGACCTCTATCGCCAAAAGATCCCTGAATTCCTTGCAATCCAAATCCAGTATTACCTTGAACACCTTGAACACCTTGGGGTCCAAATCCTCTAATTCCTTGAGAACCTTGAGGTCCTTCGTCTCCCTGAATACCTTGAGAACCCTGAGAACCTTGGGAACCTTGGGAACCAAGATCTCCTTTACTTCCCAATCTTCCTTGAACACCAATTAATCCCTGAGATCCTTGTGTTCCTATTGAACCTTGAGAACCTTGAGTACTTAATCCACCCTGAATACCCTGCGAACCTTGAAGTCCTTGTGTTCCTAATAATCCTTGAGAACCTTGAGCACTCAATCCACCCTGAATACCCTGCGAACCCTGATAACCTAAAGAACCTTGAGCTCCTTGACCAGCAAATTCTCCAGATAGTCCTTGAAGACCTTGAGTTCCCGAAATTCCCTGAGAACCAGAACCCTGAATACCTTGTAAACCTTGAAAACCTATATCTCCCTGAATACCTTGAGATCCGAGATTACCTTGAACACCCAAACTACCTTGAGTTCCAGTTCTTCCTTGAGAACCTTGGAAACCCTGAGAACCTAATAAACCCTGAAGACCCTGAGAACCTTGAAGACCCTGTAAACCTTGAATACCTTGTTCTCCTTGAGTTCCTTGGGATCCTTGCTGACCTCGTAACCCTTGAATACCCTGAGAACCTAATAAACCCTGAAGACCCTGAAGACCCTGAAGACCCTGTAAACCTTGAAGACCCTGTAAACCTTGAACACCTTGAATTCCTTGGTCACCAAGTGGTCCCCTTAAACCTTGAGAACCTAAATTTCCTTGAGAACCTTGTAAACCTTGAGTTCCTTGAAAACCATAATCACCTTGAATACCTTGGAGACCCTGTAATCCCTGAGATCCCTGAGACCCATTATTTCCTTGAGTACCTCTTTGACCTTGAACACCTATAGAACCTTGTGTTCCTATATTACCCTGAATTCCCTGAATACCCTGGACGCCTTGTAGACCCTGCGCTCCATCAAATCCTTGTGGTCCAGATCTACCTTGTGTTCCTTGTAAACCTTGCGTTCCATTAGCACCTTGTACACCCTGTGCCCCATCAGACCCCTGTACTCCCTGAGCTCCATCAGTGCCTTGTAGACCCTGAGAACCCTCAGTTCCTTGTACACCTTGTCCAGCAAATTCTCCAGATAATCCTTGAGAACCTTGAGAACCATCAAGTCCCTGAATCCCCTGAGAACCTTGAGTTCCTTGGGCTCCTTGGGCTGCGTAACCTTCCTGCGTTACAACGAAGTCTGAAGTATATCCTAAAGTGACATTATAATCTGTCATTTATATCTCCTTAAACTGACGCAGAGGGTGTCACAATTGCCATACCTTCAATGATTTTCTTTTTCTTTCCGGTGGAATTGTTAATAATGACAACATCATAATAATGTCTTCCATCTTCTAAAGTTGAAGATACTGTACTTCCCATAGAAAGAATTACCTGTCCCCTTGAAGTAACAATTCCAACAGAAAAGGGCGTTGAAGTTCCTGAAGATGGAAACTTCTTTATTTTAGAGACTGAAGAAAAATTATTTAAATTAAGTGCTGATCCATCTGGATTTGTTACAGTGAAGACACTTTCAAAATCTGTCCCTCTTTCAATTGTTATATTGACTGCTGGAACCGCCATTTATAATTTTAGTATTTTATTTATTTATTCTTCTTGATTCAGTTGACTTTTCAATAACTTAGCTAAATCAGCTGTAGAACCAACAAAAAGTGCATTATTGACGGTTGTTGGGCTTTTAGATTGCTTTTGTTCCTCAATATCTTTCAATTTCTTCTGCAAATCCATAAGTTTGTCAGTTGCATCTGCAACACTTTTTATCAATTGACCAGCAACTTCATAAGCCCTTGGCATTTCACTTTCTTGAGCAAGTTCTAAAATTCCATTTATTGCCTCTTGTCCCTTTTCTATTAAGGAATATAAATTTCCTCTTGTGTAATTGTAATCTTTTTTTATATCATCAAAATCCGAAGAAATTTTTTCAACTTTTTCTACAACAGAATCAACTTCTGTAGGAACTATATCTAAACTTCCACTATTTTCTAAATTGAAAGCATCATTCAGAGAATTAAATTTTTTATCCATAGTTTAAAAAGCACTTCCACTAAATCCAAAATCATCACCATCTTCAATCAAGAGATTATCTTGCTGAGTAATTGATTTAACTTCAGCACCGGAAAGATGAGATGTAATCTGAGTTTCATCTCTACCTCTTTCTACAGTTAAAACATTGCCAGAAACAAGTTTTACATAAACTTCTTCCCCCTCAATATCCAAATAAGAATTCTTGACAATTGATGCTGCATTATTTACGGTAATTAGGGTATCTTCAGTATTAACATCCTTTGCTAAGTTGGTTAAAACAGTGCCAGTGTAATTTTTGATTGCTCTTGGTTGAGCGGAATATACAACTTCTCTTGTTGGAGAATTTGTAGTATCTCCTGTAATATAACTGATAGTAGTTTTCTTGATAATGTCCTTCGTTGCAGAAGAAATAGGACCAAATAGATAAACCTTTGCAGTAAATCTTAATGTATAAATTAAAACTCTTCTTGTAGTAAAATCTCCTTCATAGTCATCCTGCATCGTAATATTTTCTAATACCACAGGAATATCTCTTTTTTCATTAATACTATCAACTAACTCCACTGTCATTGTGTAAGCTGGTTGGAAATATGGAAGAATTTGTTCAATAATTTGCAATGCATCATCATTTAATTTTGACATGATGCTTAATTCAAATTGCATATTATATGGAACAGGTAAATATGCTTTTTTTGTTTCCTTAGTATCATTTACATCTTTTGCTGTAAATGTTTGAGTAGTTGTTGATTTTCTTGTTGGATCATATGTCAACCCAGTAAATTCAAAAGACATCCTTGGGAGTGTAATTTGAACTGGTTTATTTAAATTTGCAGATTGCTCTAATCGGGCAAGAAATTTTTGAGTAGGTCCATATGCCAGAGGAACCTTAATAATACTTACAACATCATCTTCGGTGTTTTTATGCTTAATCTTTATATCATTAAACAATGAACCAAATGATATGACAGTTCTTCTTAAAATTTCGTTATAGAAATACTCAAACATGATAGAAACCTATTATAAAATAATTATTACTAATAACTAATATTTATGGCATTCCAAATGGGTTTCTCTCACTAAAGTCAATTATTAAATCAGATTCCAATTCAATTTCAGAATTTTGTGCATATCCATCATCAATTGGATACTGATCAATAAAACGCAATTCGTGATAAGATCCAGAATCTTCTCCTGTCACCATTTCTCCCGCAACAAATTCTCCGTTAATATTTGATAATTCTAAAACATTAGTAACAGAATTCCAAGATTTTACTCTTCCTTTTGTGCCACTATCAGATCCAACAACTACTTCGTTAAAGATATAGTTTCCATAAGAGGATGTTGACGCTGCTCCAATTATTATGGTTGGGGAAACGGTATATCCCAATCCGGCGTTTGTAATTCTTATCGATGTGATTGTTCCCGCAGAACTTACGACAGCAGTTGCGGCTGCAGAAACTGAAGAAATTCCACTGAAAGAAATAGTCGGCGGTGATGTATAACCAGATCCCCCATTAGTTAGAGTTATAATACCAACAACACCATTTCCAATTGTAGCTGTTGCTGTAGCACCACCACCTTCTTCACTAATAAATCTTACTCCCGGAGACTGTGTATATCCAAATCCAGAATTTATTAATTGTACACTTTGAACTGATTTTGAATTTGGATTTGTATTGTCATTGCAAACAACAATACCGCCAATCATAATAGCTGTTGCTATACCAGTTTTTCCTCCAATTGGTGCTGAAGATATTCCAACTTTTGGCGCTGTTAGATACCCACCACCTCTATTTGTTACAGTTATGTATCTTATACCACCATTTACTATATGTGCTGTTGCTGTAGCAGTTACTGCAGACCCAACCATGGTAAGCTTTTGAATAGAACCAATTGAAGCATTTTCTCCATCAATACCAGTACCACTTATATTATCATCTATTTCCGCAATACCTGTATCAATGACTTCATCTTCATATCTAAAGATTTCGCACCTTAATTCATAAGTATAGTTTTTTTGTAATTGATAAAATGGTTTTTCATGCTCAACATATTTAATTTCAAATAATCTATCTCCCAAAGGTAAATAAATTAAATCACCTTCTTTCGGTCTTGATGCTAATTTAATTCCGGGTCTGGATTTTATTAGTGGATATATGTAATTTTCATATCTTTCTTTTGAAATTGTAATTGTTAATTCATTTAGTGCCTGTATACCAAATTTTGAAAGTATAGTTGGATTATTGCCATATCCATCATAATTTTCAATATAAGCTTCTATAGGAAAAGCCTGATTGAAAAGAGACTCTATTACTTCTTTTATTATTGTTCTTTCTGTCACATACTTTCTAGGTATATAATAAACTTCAACTCCATACATTCTAAGTTGTTCATTTATTAAATCTTGTATAAGACCCTGCTCAGATTTTGATCCTTGAAGAAAAAATGGATTAAGCATGAGATTAACCTATCATATCTAAAGGTGGCAACTCATATGTATTTGACATTTTTTCCATTAAAATATCTATTTCTCTTTGAGCATCATCATACATTTGTCTGCCATTCAACTCAACACCACCGGGAAGTTTAACTCCAGTGAATTTCATCATATTCTGACCCCATTGTTTTTTAATCAAGGAGGTTAGATATGGTTTAAGGAAAGAGTCATTCCAAACTCTAGAATAATCATTTGGATCGAGAGTTGAATAGCAATCAATTACAAAATACTGCCCCTCACTTACTGAACCCCAATCAATATCCAAATATAATCTATCTTGCCTTTTATTAAAACGAATTTGTTTCTGTGTATTCAAAAGAAAATCCAAATCTTCCAAATAAGTTTTGACCATAGCATAAGAAAGTAGTTCAGTGGTCCCCCAGTAGTAAACATCATTTAAGAATAATTGATATTTTACGCTGAACATACTGTGGGTAATTGTATTTGCCCCATCAAAAGTAAAGATTTTATTTACACCAATAATATTAGGGGGAACTTGGAGATAATTGCTATTTTCATAATAATTAAAAGTAGTTGTTGTGCCAGCAATATTTGTCGTGGCGCTAATAGTCGTTATGCCCACATTTCCGGAAAGACCTTTAGCTCTTCCTCTATCAATGTCGTTCTGAGTTACTTTATACTTATAAAATGTTGGATAGACTCCATCAAAATGTCTTTCTTGAAAAAACTGGATGGCATCATCAACTAAATCTTCAATTTGTTCATCTGCAACATTTATTTCCAAAACTGGCGCACCCAGTTTTCTTTTACAATAATCTATTAGTTCTTGTCTAGTAGATGGTTGCGCCATTTATCTTCTCTTTTAAAATATTTATGATTTGGTTGTTAAAAGTTGAGATACAACTTCTTGCTGCTTTAAGTATAATTTAAAATAGCATTTTGCAATGTTTTTTGCATCTTCTATATTAGATATATTATCTATTTCTGAGCAAACTTTAAAATATTCAAAGCTTTTACTAAGATTTTCAAGTTCTATATTATCTGGATTCATTTATCAAACCTCTAAGTAGCATTTTAATTTCATCTAAATCATTTTTTATACTCGATACTTCATGCTCCAAACTGTTAATTTTTTTCTGTTCTTCATTTTTTACATTACGTCTAGACAGATACTGTTGATATTCTGACATATTAGCATTAATAATCGAATTTGTTTTTGGGTCCCTAAAAAGGTCGTTTTGACCTTCTACTTTTAAGTAATTCATAATTTTTTTTATGCAAGTGAAATAACTCTTAGATTTTTAACTCTCGGTGGATACACTTGACTCGTTGATGTCATTACTAACTTAATTCTATAGAATCTAAATGAAGGTAGTTGATCTGCAGTGAATGTATATTCTCTAAAATCAACATTTGCAGATTCAAATGCCAATGCTAAGGATGGTTGGACAAAAACATCAGGTAATCCATCACTGTCTTCAAGATTAATTACTTGTTTTGTTGTAACATCAATGTTATTGTATCCTGGGAATGGTGTAAATATTGGAGTAAAATTAGAAGTCTCACTTATTGCATAGAAAGCACGAATATCACAATAAGAATTGATGTGAGCATCTAATAGAATTTTAATTGATGATGCAGGATTTTCTAATGTAATTTCCTTTGATAGATATTGGAATGCAGATGGATCAACACCAACAGTATTTACTCTATTATCAGTTGCATAATTTCCGATAACTTTATTAACTCTGTTTGAAGTTAAAACGGCTGTCATTCTTTGGGTATCAATAACTGGAGAGACCTTTGGATCGGAGGTACTCAAATTAAATCTAATATTCAATGATTTTTTGCCAGGTAAGTCAACAATATTTTGTGTTTCGTTAGTTTTGGAAGCAATAATTCTTGGACTATTAAAATAATGAGTTTTATTAATCGGAATAGTTTCAAAACCTTGATCCACATATGCAATTTCATTGCCACTAATACTAGAACCACTTATTGTTCTTATTTCGGCATCCAAACTAGTTCCCTGTACAGTTGTATTCTGAATACTTGTAGTAATTAATTCATAAGGAATATTTTGTGATGCCTTTATGTTAAATCCTCCCGCATTTTTTGTATTATTGAAATAAAGTGCTGGGAAAGATTGACCGTTACTTCTATCTGTACCTTCTTGATTCGATCTAATTTTAATAGAATATGAATCAAAAGTTATTGGATCTTTTACTGAAGCATTGCCCAGATAATGCTCAGTATTAATTCTTCTTAGAGACACTCCATTAAGTTCATATTTGTAAACTGGAGTTCCTGCCAAATATTCTATGCTTCCACCTGGATATGAATTCAATACATTTTGATATACTGGATCGATATATCCAAAAGAAGTAATTCCACGAAGAGCACCACTGCTAACAGAAGTGTATTCTAAAAGTTGATTATCTATCAATACATATCCTGGATTTGTTGATGCGACACCAACATTTTCAAAAGTTGTAAAATTAGATGGATCGTCAATAAAAATACTATCCCCAGTTTGATATGGTATTGATAATTTTGTTGGTGGTACATCACTTTCAACGCCTGAAATATTAACATAGTTATTTTTAAAATACATACCATGATTTTTGTGATTTACAGTGAAGTGAAGACCATCTGTTTCAACATTAATATCATTTATTTGAACATTTCCACCATTTGAGTAATTTAATGCACTAGTTATTCCTGCACTATTAATATAACTGACAGTTTTTCCTACTCCAGCAACTTCAAAATTACCCTGAACATTATCTAAAATAAGTTCATTAGTACTTGCTATTGATACTATAGAGAATGTTGCATTTCTTCCTATCGAATTCCCTCCAATTGTAGAAATTCCTAAGATATCTCCGACTTTGTAACCATTTCCAGATTGACTTATGGTTGCTGCAACAGCAACTCCGCTACTAATTGTCACATCAGCCTTAGCATTTCTCCCACTTCCGGTAATTGTAACTAAAGATACATCATTGAAAGTGAGTGATCCTGCTGACGGAGTATATCCGATTCCAGAATTGATAACCTCTAGTTGTCCTGTAGCTATTCCTGCACTTCCTACATAATTTCCGGATGCATTTGTTCCACCTTGAACAATTGTATTACCTAAAACTAAATTAGCATCTGTTAATGATGAAGAAAGAGAAACTCTTATCTTTCTGGAATTCATTGAAATTGAGTTTGGCATTAATGTTGGAATTTGGGAATTTCCTATGCTCAATTCTGGATTATAAAATTCTACTCTTCCTTCCGGAACAAATTCTGCCCTATAAAGAGAAAACTTAAGATCTTCCCATTGGCTAGCTTCCCAAGTTGATGCATTTTGGGACTTGAATAGAGAACCAAGTGTTGGTTGAGTGGAAACTGCGGATTGAGTTAAAATATCAACCTCACCAACACCAACTCTTGAAATAAAGACATTATATTTTGAAGAAGATGAACCAACAACAAGAGCGTATTCGGCTGGTCCAGTCAAGTAAACTGGAGCTTTAAAAGTAAATGTTGTTGCAACACTACCATCATTAGAAGTTTTTACTTCGTCTGGGCTTAAGAATACTTCAGAAAATGGTAGAACTTCTCTTGTAGGATAACCATTTTGCATGGTTCTAATCTGAACAAAAACTGGCGTCTCAGCATCTTCTTTTGTCTTAAAGAAGATATCACACTTAGTAATAAAGACTCCCCCACTCTCATTAACTAAGAATGATTGTGCAAGAGGATCCCACCAATAGCATCTGTATCCATAATTTGTTGTGGAAGTAACTTGAGTATCTACCAATTGGGGCCCAGTTGTTTTGGATACTGCCTCTTGTTTGGTTTGTTGCTTTTGCTCAATTCTACCATTTCTTGTTGAAATGATATTTTCTTGAACGGTTTCCAAAGTTCCACTTGAAGTAAATGCTTCTTCAGCTAATGTAGCTGCAGTAGCTGCATTGTTTAAATTATTATTAATTAATGTAAAAGTTTTATTGCCATTTTCAAATCTTGGATTTGCTGATACATTTGGGTTGGGTAGATAGAAACTACCAATAATCCATGTGTATACATCAGTAAGCAATCTGACATTAGTAATTCTTGCCTGAGCACCACTTGTTTTTCCAACCAGTGTCATACCACTTTCTACATATCCGGAGTACTGTCCTTGATACTGTGCAGAAAGAGAGAATGTATCAACATTCAAAACTGTAGAAGTTGAAGAATAAGTTGATGGTAGGGGCTGACTTGTATATGGATTTAATGGGAAAACTGAAGATGGTGCATCATATTGACCGTCTTTATGATTAGACTGTGCAACTCTAAATGTAATACTTGCAGTACTATCTGCTATAACTGTTGGACTTATACCAGTTTTAATAACAGTACCAACAACATCCTCTCCGACTTGGAAGACGCCGCTTATCATATTAATTTCAAGGAGTTTAGGTACACAATATTTTGTTACATCAATTCCATCGAAGAAAGCATATAGTTGTGTTAATGGTTTTAAGTTCTTAGAAACAAACTGAATGTTTCTAGACCTCATGTATTGAATAAGATTTCTACTTACTACCTTATCACCTATAGACTGTCTATCAAATTCCTCAACAACGAAGGTTGTTGTACCGGTGCTGCTCTTAACACCAGTTTCTTTTACTTCTCTATATTTGTCTTGAGTGACTGTAGTTGTTTGGCTATACCATCCACGATTATGCCATCCGTAGTATCCCCAGTATCCGTAGTATCCCCAGTATCCATAATAATAACCATAAGGATAACCATACCAATAATACCCATAGTGTCCATAGTTTTGTGTTGTCTTACTGCTGGTTTGTACTGTTTCAATAACTTCCTTTCCAGTCCATGTTGTTTCCCATGCGCTCCAAACAGTGGGAGAATATCCAGTCTGAGGGTCTACATTAAACTGCTCTGCAGCAAGAGCCATAGTTTGGGCATAATTTCCTTCAACATTAATTGTTTTTGCATCTAAACGAACAGTATCGACCCAAGTATCGGATGCTGGTGTTAATTCTGTAGTTCCTTGCCAAAAACTAATTACGAATGGAGTTACATTTTCAGTTCTTGTTGCAAATGGTTGTTTGAAATATTCAACCTCAGAATAATTTAGAGTAATTAAATCACTATTTTTTATGATATTAGAACCCTCTGGTTGCTCAACAGAATAATCGATAGAAGGATTTAATCCTTCTACGGGACCTTGAACCAAATCAATTGCAGTTGTGTAATGTCTTGGTCTTAGTTCTTTATTTTTTATATCAATACTATTTTGATATGGGAATCCACTTTCTTGTGATTGTAGAGTGCTAAAATTATCTACAAAAAATCCTGATTTAAAACGATCCAATCCTTCAGAATCTGCAACAAATAAATTCGCCGTGCTTGTTTCTAGCATTGAAAGCGCGGTGTAATACTCAAGATTCTTAATACGATTCTCAAGTTGTTTAATATCAACCATTCTATATCTTTTGTGCTCAAGAAGTTGAACAGTTGATTGCGAAACCGCAAATAGATATGGAGAATGTGTTACTGTTGCAATTTCTAATGAATCATCGACTGTAATTGGTTTTTCTGGTTTTTCTGAAGGAACTCCATACTGTATTTGGAAAGTCCCATCTTTTCTTAAATATACTCTATCAATTCTTCCCAAGTAATAAGAGAATGATGTTATAATTTCTTCATCTGATGCTAAAATATTAGCAGAAGAATTTCCTGCAGCATTAAATACTCTTCCGTAGAATTCAAGAGGAGACCTTGAGTTTTGTGATACTGTATAATTAGACACTCTAGGTCTAATGTCAATCATATCACAATTTCTTATGGAGTTTGTTGTTTGGATATCTTTAACATAATCAAATCCACTATAGGATTCTATAGTTGTAATATCTCCAATATCAGACTCTTGATGGTAACCACTAGAGTAATAAACTTTTATTTTATATACGGGTTCAGATGCCGAAGAATTCCTTGAAATATATCCATATCCATAGAAAGAACCATTTTGCCCATTATCAAACTTATAACTTGAAGAGATATTCGAACTTGGAGAATCTATAGTTGTAATAACAGCTTGTATATTTGATTCTCTAAAAATTATTGGTTCCCCTTCTTTGAAATTAGTTTCATTTTCTGGTACAAATGTTATCTCAGAATCGGTCAATCTTTCGGTATATAAACCTATTGCACCACTAATTTGACCAACAAATTGTTCGCCAATGATTAAATCTGTTGTTTTTGTTGTTGGTCCATTAATTGATGATAAAGTTGCCCTAGGTGCAGTTGGATCGCTGGTATCCTTGGATTCATAAACAGCAATAACATTTAATACATCGGGAACATTTAATGATATTACATCATCTTGAACTCTTGTTCCATATGGATAATTTCCATAAATCAATCCATCATTTAAAGTTGTAGTTCCTGTTCCAGAAGCTGCGTTCCTTGATTTATCTACAATATATACACCAACTCTATTTTTTAACTTATTTTTTGATTTTGGCTTTATTTTTCTGAGAGTTGTGACTAAAGTTGCTGCCGAATTTGTTCCCAAATTATAAATTTGAAGTTCTTTTGAACCATTTATAAAATCGAATTTATCTTCTGTTAAAACTTCAAAGGTTCCATCCTCTCTGACAAGAGTATAACGCTCTTCATCAAATGGTAGAAATGTCTCATTTTCTCCAGCAGCAACTGTGGATGATAACTGATTTGATACTATGTTTACATCATATACCTTTCTTATTGTTAATGTTGTTTCTGATAAATTTATTGATGCAACATTTGGTCTTGGTAATACCGTAAATAAAGTATCATCGCTAGATCTTGAAAGTTTAGCTCCAAGTACTTTAAGATCAACTACTTCTAGTGTTGAATTTGGTAGTTTTCCTTCATTAGTTCCAAAAACAGTAGTAACTCCAGTTACTGATATTGAAGTTTTTCCTACACTAACTACACTTGCATAAACTGGATATGGAGAACTAAAATTACTAAATTCTACTAAATTTCCTGGTTTAACTACTTTTCCTGGGAAATTTGGATTTGTGCTTATTATTGTACTAATTCCTAGTACATTTGCCGTACTTATAGTTGCTATACCAATATTATAGTATGGGGATTGGATAACATTAGCATTGAAAGTTTTAGCAGTTCCTACTGTTCCTCTTATAGATTCAACATCGGAAATTGAATATGATGTTACTGCTATAGCTGTTCTTGTCTCCTCTATTCCATCAATTATAAGTGATTCATTGGGTATAAAATCACCATTCTTTTGATAAAGTACAATTGACCTACTATTATTAACAGAATCTTTTAGAAAAGCTGTTGCTCCGCTATTTGCCCCTGTAATAAAATTGGGAGTTGAAAGTGTAATCGGTTGGTTTAGGGTAATTTCTGTTGTTGTCTGTACATCATATAGTGATATTGTCCATTGATTTAAATTTGGATTTAGGCTGTCATATGAGCCAGATTCTAATTTAAAATCATAGACTCTAGCTACACCAATTTCTTTTCCGGCAGCATCTGTAGATGCAGTCCCAATTCTACTATCTCTTAGACTTACAATATAAGTATTCCCAATTCCTACTATTGGAGAACCATAAACTCTATTCAGCGAAAGAGTTGATCCGGTATTATAATTAACAGCAATATTTTCTAAAGTTTTTGTATCTCTTGGTTTAGGAACATCTAAAAATGTTGTTGAAATAGTCTCAACTTCATATCCCTTGACAAAAGCTTTACCTGGAGAAATTTGATATAAAGCTAAACTTTCTGACGGAATTGATCCCCCATAAGTAAACTGACCTGCATTAAATATTCCACCATTTCCAAGATTGTCATTCAAAGATTCTTTAACACTTAAATCAAAAGGAGTTACATAATAGTCACCAGATTCTGCATAAGTTCTTCTTGCAAGTTCATCTGCAATTAATGAATATTCCTTGGTTACCCTGTTGGTTTTTAAGATACCATTTTCGATTGAAGCTAGTTCTACGAAATTATTGTCGGAATAATCGTTTAAAGATTTTTTGAATAAAGATACTGTTATTTTTAATCTATCAGCTCCGGGAGAAGAGTAATTATTATAACCTTGAGAATTATCATTTAGAGATTCATCTACATCTGAGGTAACAATTTCTTCATTAATATACAAACCAACTCTATAACTTGGAGTGTTTGTATATTGATCTAATATTAATGTCTCAGTATTAACTGTGATAAAATGACCACGAATAAAGTATACTCCTTCACTAATTGAAAATGAAGATCCCACAGAGCTAGCTCCGCTAGAAACCGTTGATGCAAAAGGAGATCCTTCAGAAATTGTACTGTTTGACAGTAATCCAGATTGTATCGTTGTAGTTGTTATTAAATTTTCCCCATCTAAAAATTCTGTAGTAGAATTATTAATTAAACTTGATGAGATATAATTTACATATAATGTTGTATTTCCCCTTTCAGATTGAGTTGAAGGTAAAACCTTATCAATTGTTGCTGTTATACCAGAAGTCTCTCCAATAATTTTTGTTCCAACTAATTGATCTATATAAGCTTCTACGGGAACTCCAAGAAAAGAATTGTTTAGTCGGACAGCATAATAAGACTGATTATAAGAAATATTTCCCGGTATTACTTTTGCACCTTCTTTAAAAAAATGTTGTCCAAATTTTTCAATTTGATTTTGTAAAGTTGATTGTAGAGTTGTTAACTCTCTAGCTTGAACAGGATACCCTGGCTTAAAAAGAACTTTATAATAATCTTTATTTGCATCAAAATCATCAAAATATGGTGCAACATTGAGATTTGTTTCTTGTGACATAATTCTTTAAAACTGCAAAATGACCTTAATATCTTCTTTTTGATTTAATGAACGGGTAATTGCTGGTCTGTTATCAACATATATTATATTTCCCGAATATTTTTTGACTTCAGGATTAGATAAACCGTTCGCAAAAGACTGTCCAAGGTAGTATGTCCTATTATTTATTACTGTAGATATACCAGAAAAAGTTGAATCTATACTTAAAGTATTTCCACTATTTCCAGTAACTGTTAGACCACCTCCAACAAGAGGAGAACTGGTAAACCTTGTCAATTCGTACCCAAAGTTGGGATATTCTTGAGTTTCGCCATTTGTATTGAATCCGGAAAGAGTTCTATCTTGCCAATATTTAAGAACACCGGTGGTTTGATCATAACTTACTACTCTACCGATAGCAGTTACACCATTCCCTACAGTTTGCTTAATAAAAGAATCTTGTGAGAAAATTGCAGAACTATACCCTATTCCCGCTAGTTTTAATGCATAAACTCCACTGGCTTTATTCGTACTTAATATCTCAGATGAAGCAAATGATTCCGGATTTGCTACTATTCCAACTCTAGCAATTTGATTTCCTGTAATAAAGTCTGGATTTTGGAAATCATTTTCTATTCTAGAATATAGGAGCACATTATACGCACCAAGTTCTTTGTAAATATCGTATCCATGTCCTCCCTTTGGAGAAATAATAACATCAAATTTTGGATTTATTACTCCTTCAGGAACATTTCCTCCCCTTAAATCAACATTTGCATAGGTATATCCGGATCCTTGACTGGAAACAACAACAGATCTTACTTTCTGGTCATTATCAATCGTTATTGTGCATTCTGCCCCCTGACCATCGCCTTTAATCGGAACTCTTGTGTATGTTTTATTTGCTGTTCCGACACCAACACCTCTGTTGTCCAAACTACTTGGATTTATGATAACCGTTTTTATAGATCCATCTACAGCATTATCTCTAACTAAAGAGTTGTCTGAGCTAGTGGACCAATCTTTAGGTACTGGAATAAAATCTGTAGATTCAAATTTTATAATATCACTTGGCTTTATTGTATACAAATATTTCCAAACATATCCATCTCCACTTGTTCCTGCAGATCTAGGCTCTAAATCTGTAAATCTAGGCTCATCTAATGAAGGTTTCCCTGAGGGGTTTTCTGGATCAGTACCATTCTGAAGACAAATGTATACTCTATAATCACTATTCATTACATAATATGAAGCGGCATATAAACTAGTAGATCCAGAAACTGAAGCAGTATTAGATCTACTATAATCATGTCTATAATAATCATATGATATTCCCGAAGACCATACTCTTTTAGGAATAACATGAGAAACGTCAGTGGAGAGTATCTTCTTTAGAGATACGATAGTATCCCAGTAACTATTTTCCTCATTGAAATTATCCTTTGGTGATGGTGGATTATAGTCCCAATCACTTTGGACTTCATATGGGTTTGGTAGTCCGAGGAATATGTAATATGAATTATTTGAAGATGTTACTCCGGCAACAAAATTTTTGGCATTGAGTATTCTAATTTGATCAGTTATAATTGCTGCCATTTTTTAGAAATTTTTTATTTTATTTATGGTAGATTCCTATGGATTTTTATATTGAGAATACTTTAATGGATTTTTTCTTTTTAAAATAGTTCCAGTAGAGATGCCCGAATATCCATTTAATGTATATGCATTAAATGCACTTTCCTTTTGTCTGTAATCTAGAATAACTCTTCCCCAACTAAAATCTCCATAATAATCACTAATTCCAATTCCAGATAGTCCGTTTAAGTTGTCCACACTCACAGTAACTCTTGCAATGTATGTTGTTCCCACTCCGATTATAGAAGATTGCTCTATTGAAACATCAACTGCCTTATAAACACCATCCAAAAATGTAGTTGCTATTCCGACAATATTTGAACTCTCATCCAATGATGTAAGTCCATTTCCAATATTTGAATTTGAAACTACGAAATAATAATCAGTTTTTATTTGACTCACGGTTGTAAGTCCTGTTATTTTGCTGTTTCTCAATGGTGAGTTTATTGGAATCATAAAATCAAATATTATTCCAGTTGAAGCAACTCCGACAGAAGTAGTCGCAATTCCAGTTATTACTCCAAAATCTCCTCCATATGATAAAACTTTAGTAGATTCTATTTTAATAATTGGTGGTTCTATCAATACTAATGGTGGATTTTCTTGAGAATATCCTGTAGTAACTCCAGTTACAATGATAGAAGTCACTATTCCAGAACTAATATAAGAAACACAAGTAGTAGTTGTGGAAGCAATTCCTACCGGACTTTGAACAACTACTGATGGTGCTTCAGTGTACCCAAATCCACCGTCAGTAATAACAATTGAAGAAACAGTTCCTGCTGACGATACAACTGCAGTAGCAGTAGCTGAAGCAACTTGATCTTGGGAAATCAAGTAAATATCTTTTTGAAATTCTAAGGAAGATACATTTTCATTTATTGGATTGAAAAATGGTCTACAATTGTCAACAAAAATAAGAGTGGATCCAACACCAACTGAACTTATGATATTTGCCGATGGATGTATCAAAGGCTCATATAGAATTCTATCCTTTCCAATTTGCTTTTGATTAATTATTTTGTCCTTGGTTTGTTTATACCAAGATATCGGTCTGTTTAGATTTTCGATATTAGTGTTACCTGGACCAAAATAAGGATTAGTTTCTATTAAATCAACAGTTTTAATGTCTAAAACTGTTCTTCTATCCTCAAGTAAGAATGGGTTTTGTCCGGCAGAATAATCATACTCAAGTCTGACCTCATCTCCCATTTTAACTGTTTCTATTATGTTCCTAAAAGGAACATCTATTTCCCCACTTCCCTTATAGAAAAGAATTTTACAAACATCATCTTCTTTAGGGGGCTCAACAAATCTAATTACACTTCCACCATCAAATATATAAGATTTCTGTGGAACTTGAAGAATATTATTTAAAAATACCAATAAGTTATCTCTTATATTGATAAGAGATCCTTTACCTGCTAAAATTGAAATCGATTGTCCTTGATATATTAATGGGAAAACAGTTCTTTCTCCTGTAAAAAGTATATCAATAGAATCTAATAACTGCAATTCTCCAATAGACCAAGCAGTAAATTTATCAGTAAAAGTTCTTTGAACTTCTATTTGAAACTCTTCAAATTGCGATCCTTGTACTGTTGGTATTCCAACTATTGAATTAGTTGAAACTGTTAAGATATCTCCAGATTTGTATCCATAACCCAGATTCTTTATCTCAAAATCAACTACACTTGATCCCTGACCAACAACAATATCAATCGTTGCTTGTGTACCAACACCAGAAGAAGATGGACTATAAACTAAAGGTAAATCTGAGTATGAAAGTGGAGAATCAAAAATAACAAAGGGGGGATTTGAACGAGTATATCCAATTCCCGGATTAGTAATTGCAACACTAACAATGTTTCCTTTACTTACTGCAGCTGTTCCAATAAATTGAATGCTTCTAGAATTTAAAGAAGATGTTGAAACCCCTACTCTAACCTGAACATCTCTAGTTCCAAAGGAATTTTGAATTTTTTGTCTATATCCAGACCCACTGTTTCCTATACTAATTGCTTGGATAGTTCCTGCATCCGAAACAATTGCTGTTCCTCCAGCGGAAACTAATGGTTGATATCCAAATCCTGATGTTGAACCGACAGAAACTATAATACCACCCGCAGGCAATCCAGATGTATTAATATCAGAAGCCAATGAAGTTCCTGCTCCAATAAATCTTATAGAAGTAAATCCAACATTTTCTTCTTCTAAGACATAAGAAGCAATATCGCCAGGTTCTTGGAAAATATCATTAATTATAACTATAGCATTTTCTACAGAAACTCCAGAAACATTCTCTGCATTCGATGTTAAACTAAATGTATTTTTTTTGCCGTCAAACTGATTTGAAATATCATCGTAAAGATAATTTTTATAGTATGTGTCTTGATTTGAACCTGTTGCACCAGACCTCATAAAAATTCTTCCGTAGAAAGTGGAATTGGTTTGTATATTTTCCCAATCCCTTTCATCTGGTGGATTTGTTGGTGTTCCTATTGGAACTCTTCCGTATGGAGCTTCAACGAAATGAATTTGATTTTGTACAATATTATAATTCCCAGTTACTTTAACAACTTTTGTTAAAGATTCATGTTCTTCTACTTTGGTGCCCAACCAAGGTCTATTTACTCTTACTGCGTTTGTTGACCCAACACCAACAGACTCGACCCTCATAACCTCATCATCAATCCTTAATAAATCTCCACTAAAAATATTTGTAGTATTGTGGACATATAAAACATCTTCAGATATAAGATTCTTGGTAGAAAGAATTGTTGTAGTTGCTGTGGCAACTAGTGGAGACTGAATAAGATTGTCTAGAGTAATTAATCCTTTAGAATTTTGATTTGCTGCAGTGAAAGTATGATTGGTTCCAATACCAAGAGAAGTTAAATTTAATATTTCAGGTATAAATTTAAGTGCGCTACTAGCACTCTTCGCCAATCTAATTCTATTTTGGTCTAACTTAATTGCATAAACTGTAGAAGGTAACCTGTCAGTAGTACCTATTCCCACTCCAAAATCTGTGGTTGTAATTCCTATTGGTTGGTTTATCTCACCAAGAGTTCCTGAAGAATAAGTTAATTTTTCTCCAGTAACGAAGAAATGATTTTTGATATAAATTAAATCTCTATCTATATCAACAATTGCAGGAGAACTTCCATCAAAATATCTTTCAAAAATTGGTTCTCCTTGATGATTTAAATCAAATGTTCTCTTAACATCAACTGCAGCTCCGAGATAAACTGCAGATTGGTTAGTTATTGTAGAATCATTGAAGTTCAATGGTTTACTAGCATCTCTATAATCTCTCATTGCATTTGAATAAACTTTTACCTCTGCGTTTATATTTGCAATGGGAGTGAATAAAAGTTGAGTAGAATTTGGAGTTTTATTAGAAGTTATAGTTCCAATTCCTGTTTCATTTGCTGCTTGCAAAATAGCAAATTCGCTGATATAAGAATTATCTGAATCGTTAATTACAATAACCTCAGATATTTGATGAATATTATTTGTAGTATCTGAAATTTGAACAATAAAATATGCCCCGTTATGTAAACTCGAATATTCTGAAATTACATTTGCTGTTGGGGTTGGGGATGATGCAATAGATGTTGATCTCCCTTCAATTGTAGAATGTCTTAGATAGTAGGTTCCTATGCCAGATGATTCAGTATTTGCAATAGAAATTTGAATAGAGTTGATAGTAACAGCTATTCCGGGAGTTGCAATAAAATCGACATTTATTTTTGAATTTGCAAGATATGCATCAAACTCTCCCAAAGATAATAATGGATTGTTGTCTGAAGAATTTGTTACCAACTGTCCATAATTAATAAATTCAATATTTGTCCCATTGTGAATAGCAGTAATTTCTTCAAATTGGCGCTGCCCATTATCTGCAGAAATTTCTATTATTGCCTTCACTGAAGTAAATGTTGTTCCTATTCCAATTACGCTTGTTGTTCCAGAAGAAACTTGATTGACTTTTGAATCTATATAAACAACATTACCAAAACTTGTACTTGCAATACCAACAAAAGCATCTTTTATATTATAAGATAAGACTGATACATCATAATCATTCCAAAGCGATCTATTTGGATAGAAAAGAAGAGAACCTTGATTATCTTCTTTCTTAAAATCAAATGAACCCAAATCATAGACGCTTTCTACTCTACCATATTGATTTAAATATGCATCTTTTTCATCATAAACAACAGAAACAAGCATTAATTGCCTCTGCCCAACATATCTTCTATCTTTTACAAAAGTTATATACTTCTGTGATTGAATTTGATTAGTATCAATAGTGTCCAGAACGACATATCTAGAGAATCTTGGTAAATTATAGAAAGAACCACTAAAATCATCAATTGACAATACTCTGTTATTCAGTGACTCATAATAATCCGTAAGAACTCTGCTGGAAAAATAAATTTGATCTGAAAATGGATAAGAGTCATCAATAAGTACGTTTTCTCTAGCCAAATCAAAGTCATAAAAACAATTTAAATCAGCAACTCCGACAATATCTGTAAAAGTATCGACATAGCTTATTGGACTAATATTAATCTGATTATTCTTAACTTCATCTAAAGAGGGTTCGCATTGATAATCGCCAAATTTTCTAAATCCTAATGTATGATTTAATGATCCAACTGCGTCTTCCCAGGTATCATATGGAACTTTAGATTTTAATGAATATGAAAAATTCTGATAGTAGAAACTATCTTGAATTCTTTGTAAGTTATTGCTTAAAAATCCTATTTGAGTTTCCCAACCATCTTCAACCTTAGAATATGGTGCCAAATTAATAAACGCATCTCCAGAAATAACTGAAGAAATTAATCCTTGTGTTTTTGAGGTATCCCCTTGTATAATTTTACCAGATTCTATTCTTTCTCTTGAAGAAATTCTTAGTTGATTTACTTGAGAATTCCACCCCTCAACTTCACCGACAGTTTTAGCATCCCCCAAATATCTTATCTTTTCATCTTTTAGATAATTATTCTTCTTAAAAATTGTTTTAAATTTAGGAAAATATTTCTCAGGAATAATTCTGGCGGAAGAATTTGTGGAATTGTATACACCTGGAGTTTCTCCAGGTTGTAAAACATTATTCATCGTATAAGTTACAATTCCAATTCCTCCAAGATTCTCAGAAACTGCAGTAATTGTGAAAAGTTTATAATTATAATTCTTAGAATTGAATCCTCTACCCGTAGAATTAATACCCACACTGACATTTTCTACCATAATTTTATCATTAACAGCAAATGGGAAACTATCTGCTGTACTGAATCCTACTGATAAAGTGGCAGTAACACTATTTTTTGTTAAATCATAGACCAATGAAGATATTCCAACTCCATTTGAATTTTGTGTTGGAATTATAATTGGTTCAACATTATTAATACCATAAGTATTTTTTAAAATAGTAACAAAACTATCACCAAAAGAATATTCTAAATCAACTTCAGGAACTATATTTTTTGTAACTCCATCTAAAACTACTAATTTTGGTGGATGATTATATCCGTTACCCAAAGAAAGTATTTGTATTGATTCAAATGATGATAATAATTCAATTTTAGCAATTTGTGGTAAAGATAAATTTGGTTTTAAAGTAAAATCTGATGGATAATTAAATCCAATATCATTTATTTTTATTTTTTTAATTTTACCAATATTTTTACTATTGTAATCTAATATTGCTCCAGATCCAATTCCAGATGAAATTTTGGAAAATTTTGGAAGATTATAATAATTTTGACCATTTGATACAACTTCAACTTCCGAGATAGATCCCTTTGTATTTTTGGAAGTGGTTTGATAATTTATAATTGCTTGAGTTTTATCGTAAAAATTAGATTCTGGTTTTTTTCTTAAGCTGTAAGTAAAAGTTGTTCCTGAAGTTGAAACAATAGAATATTTTCCATTATAAAGACTATCTTCAATACTAATTTCATTATGGGAAGAAACTGAAGAATCTATTGAAATCTCGGATTTAACACTTGGTAAGTTGAAAGCAGTAATAGGGTCTAGTCTGTAGTAAAGTTTATTAGGAATATCATCAGTTATAGTTAATGAAATTCTCGCATTTGAACTTATTCCAACTGTACCAACTCTTTTTATATTGAAGAAATTACTATTTTTAGACGATTCAAATAGTTCTTCAAATGAAGAATTAGTATAAAAATTAAAATTAAACGCTGGAAACTTAGTTTGGGAAGAATTTGTATATGATAAAGATGAATCTGATACATCAAAAAATACTGTGCTATTCTTATATAATTTTATTGGAGGATTTACCAAAGATAAAGTTCCACCGAATTGTGAGGACAATCCAACGACGACAGGATCGTATTGAATAGAATTATAATAATTATCGGACAACTTTATAGTATCCTTATCAATGACAATAACATAATAATCTTTTTCATTTTTCAATACTTTAGAAGGAGAAGTTTGGATTACTTGTTGACCAGTGGTAAATCCATGGTTTTCAATGGTTATAGAATTAGTTAAAGTGTTAACACCAACTGGAGAAAATGATTTTGGATTAATTACTAATTTTCTATTATAATCACTATATGCTACTACGAATGATGTTGATATTGAAGGATTAACATCAACAAAAACAATGTCTCCATCAGACAATCCATGAGTTGTTGCTGTAGAAACAATCGTTTTATTCTTTGAAATATTCCCCCTCAATGAATTGTAATTAGTTTTAAAACTATGATAAGTACCGCTTCCAAAAGAAGTAAAGTAAAGAATACTCTGATTTCTTTGTGTTGATGCAATACCAACAATAGTTCCTGTTGAACCAATTCCAACTTTTACTGTAGAAATTCCTATAAAATTCGGAGATACATTTGTTGCATAAATTAAGGATCCATCCGCAAGATTTGCTCCAATTCCTTCACCATTTGTGGAAATTGCAATAGGATCTCCTCCATTTGAGTCATAAATCAACTGATCGCCAGTTTCTAATTTATGATCTGGGAGGTAAATTAATCTACTTGGAACCGTAACATAACTAACTCCTGCTCCCGGATTTGAAATAAAAATAGTAGTTCCTATTCCCACCGCTGTTCCGACACCAATAGATTCCCTAGGATTAAAATATATTTGTCTATTTGATGAATAATTAAAAGGATTAGTCAGTCTATCACTTATTACCAATCTTCTTGAATTTTCATATAAAATATCAGAATAACTGTGAGACGAACCAACAGTGTTATTGACTGCCCTAAGGATTTTTAATCTCGATGAATTTTTATCTACATTTAAAACTTTAACCTTTTCTGTTCCTATCGTGAAAATGTCATTTTCACGAATATTTGATAAGTTTCCTCCAACAGAAATAAAGGTTACTATACCTGTTGCTCCAGTTGTACCAAGACCAACTGTATTAATTAAAGAAAGAGTGTTTTTCCTTGGAACTTCTGCAGAATACAATTCGTTGAATATTGTCAAAGAAGTGGTGAGACCTGAAATAGTGACAATATCACCGGTATTAAATTCATGCGGATTCTCTGCTAAAATATTAAAACTATTCACCCTCCCAGAATCTGGATATATTTCTACATTATAAGAAACAATGTTATCAACGCTAATAGTTTCTACTTCCTTTCCTTTTAGTTTAGAAACTCTTGCAGAAAATCCATATCCTCTAGTATCTGTTTCATCAGAAACTAATAAATCATTTATACTATAGTTATTACCTCCAGTCAATATACCAACTGTTTGTATATTTCCGGGAGATGCATACTTTATAGTAGATGTTTGATTTAGTCTATTTGGAAGATCTAAGTACTTGTAGTAAGATTTTTCTCCAAGTAAGTTATAATTTTTTGTATACCTAATCCAATCAGTTTTGTTTAAGTCAATATCATCTTGATTTGAAGAGGCTTTAAAATTGAATTCATTTGGACGTGACTTGAAAGTATTTCCAATAAGATATGGAAATACGGGTATCCTGTAATTTCGAAATGGACTTGAAGATGTTCTGGTAGTTGTCGCTGCTATTGTGCAAAAATAAGCGTATACTCCATTGGGAAATTCTGGAGTAACACAAAATCTACCATTATGCTCATCCAAAACACTATCATCTTGATTTAGTCGAGTATAATATTTGTAATCTTCTACAAAAAACCCTAATGGGTATATTTTTTCAGATGGTCTATCACTTGATACTGGTGCAAGTTTATACCCAGATTTCATCTGTGTTATTGAACCGCCACCGGAAGCGTCCTTTTTAGCGTATCCATATGGACCATAGATTGGATTCCCATCATATGCCCAACCAATTATCGGAGAATGTTTAGTCGAAGATACTTCACTTCCTCCTACTCTACTTAAATCAAAATTTCCATAAGATGGTCTTCCTGTAGGATCTACAGAATATATTGATTCTCTAAGTTTTCTTGGTGCATATAAATGAGAGTACTGAAGACCACCTTTAGTGTATGAATTATAAAATACGAATCCATCATCTGGAGTTGTATTGCTAAAATTCCTACTCACTAAATTTATATTCCATGATTTTAATTTTGATTTAAATGTTGCCCCAGAACCAGAATCTTGGACTGTAATAAAAGTATTTTTTTGAGAATATCCAATTCCTCCATTTATTATTTTTACTTGTTTAATTTGACCATTTTCAACAATTGGCACCAAAACAGCGCCTAATCCATCTCCAGATATGTTGATAGTTGGTGCATTATTATAATCATAACCAGAATTATTAACTAAAACTTCTACTATTCTTCCATTATTGATAATTGGTACTATTTCTGAACTTTTTCCTTGTCTTAAAATCAAAAGTGGTTCTCTGAGGTAATTCAATACTTCAGGTGTTCCATATGATCTTCCTCCATTTTGTAAATGGAAAGATGTTATTTCTCCCCTAAAAACTGGTTGAATTTTTGCCGCAAAATCCACACCGGCAGATGTTGAAACCCCAATTTCTCCCACAACTTCAACAGAAATTGGTTGATAGTTAAAGTAGTGTACTCCAGTTCCTCTAGAGGTTAAATCTACATATTGATTTGTTGTATAATAAAAATCTTGATTGGATGAACTTACCCCAACAATTGATAGCTTAAAATTATTGTCGTCGATCTTAGTCAAATAATAATCAGAGTTTTTAGTTAATCCACCTATTGCTGTTCCACTGCTAGTATATCTGACTATTTCTCCAGAATTAAAATCGTGTTCATTTATATTAATACTATTAGTTGATGTATTAATCCCCGAAGGTGAGGTAGTTCTTATTTTATTTTGATATCCAAATCCTGGGTTTAGAACATTAATGGTAGAAATAACTTGTTTTTTATTGATGCATTTGAATGAATGATTACCTATACCATATGTGGTTAAAGAAACGGTATTAATCCCAACAAGAGCATCTTCGGCACTATTATGGATTGTTAAAGTCTTTAAGTCAACAACGCGGGCATAATACTCCGCATTTGTCGAAATTCCACCAACTCCTTTTTGATTATTTGTATAATATGTTATTTTTTCTGCATTTCTAAATTTATGATAAGTAGAAAAACCAATGGAGTTGTTAATTATATTAACTTCATTAAACTTTTGCTCAGAATTGAAAAATACTTCATGATCTATAAATTTAGTTGATACATCTGCTACAGCTCCAACTCCATTTCCCCCAGTAATTCTTATTGTTGGTTTTGAAACATAATCAAAACCGGGATCTAATAATCTAATTTCAAATAAACCACCAGAAACGGCGCAATATCCAGTAGCACCAATTCCAATAGAATCAGTTATATCTAAAACAGGAGGACTAATAACATCATATTCAGAACCTCCTGAAGAAACATCAATACTTTCTACGGGTCCATAATAAATTATATCTTTAGATTTATAATTTAATATTTCTGTTCCGTTAATAAGAATTCCGGTAGGTCCGGGAAAAGTTTCATAATTCTTCCCATCATTATATGGTAAAGAAATTTCTCTAAGTAATTTTTGTGATATTAATGATTTTGATTTGAATTGTTGGAGAATAATTTTATCAGATGCTACATTTATGTTTTCTTCTGTTTTTAAGAATTTGGAATTCTGAATATCTGAACTACTTTTGGCAAATTGTACATTATTTGCATCTACTCTTTTTATATAATAAACTCCACTATCAAATAATGATCTTGGAATATCACTAGTTTCTCCCGAAGATTCGTAGTAAATACAATCTCCCGTATAGAATCCATGATCTTTTTGATTTGTTATCCTAAAAGTATCTCCGGCAGGAAAAGTACCACTAATATATAAAGATCTATCAGAAGCATTGAGAGACTGTCCATTATAAAATGGTAATGATGGAGACGCAACTAAAGTTTTTTCTTTTATTTTGTAAATATTTTGAACATTTGCATTTTGATTTGATAGTTCGTTGTATAGAGTATGTCTAACTTTAGTCAGTACTTTCTCTATAGTATATTTGAAATTTGTCGGAACAGCAATATTACTTCCAATATAAACCTCAGTATCTGAAACAACTCCAATAATGGACAATACAGTTTTAGAACCATTATTTGAAATTAAATTAACCGAGTCTCCAGTTGCAAAATTGTGTTTATCGCTTGTTTTTACACTATAAATTTTTGATGAAGAATTGAATACGGATATTTCTTTAACTTCGTATGTAGTTTGGATGTTAAAAATCCAACTATTTGAAATTGGATCTATAGAATCAGCACCTAAAGTTCTAATTATTGCATTATCACCCGAAATTTGATAATAAACTGCTTCATCATCAACAAGAGACACCTCATTTAGTACCGAATTAATTCTAACTTTTATAGTCTCATTACTATCCGATTGACTTGAGGATCCGTATGCAAATACATTTAAAGAAATATCAGAAGCATCGAATATTTTTTTAGTTATATTTACACATCCAAAAAACTGAGTCAGACTTTTTGATGCATATGAAACTACGCCTGTTGTACCATCTTCATAAGTTACAAATAAATCACCACTAGAGGGGAATCCAACTGTAGAATCTACATCAATTGTTGATACATCTGGATTTACGTCACCTATTATTCTTGTCTTGGGATGTATGGAAAAGTTTCCATATAGTGCTCCACTTACACCAATATCTCTATTATACCCACCATCAAATCCCAATCTATAATACTCTTTTCCTTCCGTAGAATAAATTTTTTCTACATCAGATATTGAAGCATAACATTTGGTTATATCGCCATACTCATCTTGAAATAAAGTAGAGTTTCTTAAATTATATGGGTCTCCTTCTATAGATTCTACAACTAAAGCATTGATGACATTAAATCCAGCATTTGATGGTCTAATTAGACTATTTTGTGGTTTTACAATATCAACATCTTCTCCATATAAAACTTTAAATAGAATCTTATATGAAATATCTGTTCCCTTTGAGGAATAAAAATCCTTTGATTGTTTTAGAAATAGATATTGGTCTAAATTACTATATAATTCCCTCCCTTCAAATCCGGGAATTAATTGATACTTTATCTTTTTTAAAAACTCTTTTAAAAATAACGAACTTAAATTAGTTATTTTTGAACCAGATAAATGCTCTTTAGATTCTGTTGATTCGAATACGAGTTGATCAGATAAATCCGATAGAGAATTAGTTCTACTTGTGCTTATTCCAACATTTGAGTAAGAAGAAATTCCACTAAAACCTCTGATACAATTAACAAAAGAATTTGAAGTTTTATATTCGTAGGTTATAATTTCATCATCAATTTTAATCAAACCATAGGAATCTGGAAAACCAATAGTTCCAGATTCTGAGGAGACCGTAATAACATCATCATCAAATGAAATATCATTTGAAAGAATCGCAAAGTCTGTATTGCTCTTAATTTCATCTAATTTAATATATTGATCAATATTTTGTATCAAATCATAAGGAGCTCCAGTAAATTCCTGAGAAAGATAATATTGTTTTAAAAATTCAGCAACTAAAGGAAATTCTTCCCTTACATAAGAAGGTAGCTGTCTTTCTAAAATGGTATTAAATTTTACTCTTTTCTTTGTCATTTTATTGTCTTACTAAATTCCCGTTACTGTAGCTTGAAGTTACTATGTAATTTGATGCAGATGGATCAAGTCCTGATGATATTTGATCAGTAATCATTTCAAATATACTGTTATTAATATCTAGCTGCAAATATAAATCCTGTAATCCGATAACATCATTTGATTTTGGAATAGTTGAAATTTCAATGATTGATTGTCCATCTTTTACTTTATCGGTAGATAAAACATTTATTGGATTGAGTGTAATTATTCCTTTGACATAATCAATTCTACCAACATTTCTTCTTACTATAGTTGCATCATTGGAATTAACACTTGGTACAGTAAAAAGGAACATGCTTCCAGTATTTCCATTAGTATCTGGGATGTCCGATAAGTAAACAGAACCTTGTATTCCGGAAATAGTAAATGCTGTAGATTTCACATTGTATCCATTCATACTCTTAATATGGAATGCATTGCCGAATCCAATCTGATATTCTGCTATAGAATTTAAGACTACTCTTAAATCCCTTCTCATTTGAATCTTAGTGATGTTTGATGTTATTGCTGGATGACTATCATCTATTATCTTAAGAAATTTACTGTATTTAAATCTTGCTCCATACTTATTCAATTCGGTTGATTCTGCATATTTATTGGTATTTGACTGAACAATACTCGAAACATAATCAGATCCTTGTGCGGAATTTGTATTATAATAAATTTTAGAATCTACCTCAATATAGAGATACTTAAGATCTAAAATTTCAGGAACAATTCCTGCCACTGCGTATTTCTTTAAATCTCTTTTAATATTTTCTTTTATTAAATTGGGAATAAAATCTCCAGTCCTTGGTTTAATACTTATGAAAACTTTTCCATATTGGGGAGGAATCAACTCTTCTCCACCAAAAACTGATATTGATTCCGTTTCTGGATAAATCTTTGAAGGTATTAATGATTCATAATCACTAGCAGTCAACGCTCTATTCTGGGAAGCATATATTCTTGTTGAATATTTTTTAATAGATTCTACAGTTTCTATGTTTTCTCCACCAGAAGAAATTAACCCAGTTGCCAACAAAGAAATTCCTGAGTTTACTGTATACTCTACAGAATTTCTGGTATATGTTAATCTTCCGGAAAAAGCAAATTGATTTACTCCATTTCCACTATCACCATTTGATACAATATAATTAACTTCTATAAAATTATCATTCTCAAGTTTTTTGCCATATAAAATACCATCACCAAAAAGCAATTCATATCTTTCGTCTTCAATTTCTTGGATATAATAGACAGTAGAATCCTTATCTACATCAAAGACACTATTTTGTAAAGAATAATTGACCAAAGAGGTTGAATTCTGGTCATCTTTTACTGATACTGAGATTAAAGAAGTATCTACGCCAGGATTGGGTAATATAAATCTTTGATTTGGATTTCTCGAAGAATAAGTAAAAGATGTTGTTAGCAGTACACCCTCATATATTTTTAAATCATTAAATGTTGCTACTTTATTAATTACTGGTACAGTCACATCATCTAATATTGAAAAAACAAATGATTGATTTCCAAAAGAACTTGATGATGTTGCTACAATTCCTTTTTTTAGAGTTATTGATGCTGGAACAGGAGTGATATTTGAGGTATCAATAAAAAAGCTTACCGTAGCTCTTGCTGCTTTTCTTGACCTAGGAACATATCCAATATTCCTAGCGAGGGCAACAACATTCTCTCTAAGAGTAGCACTATCAATAAAAACCTCATTCGCAACCATGTTTGCGTTATATGAGGTAATATATGTGTTATATGCTAAAACATCAAGTATAGACGATAAATTAGATCCCTCAAAATCATAGTCGGTGAAATTTGAGTTTGCTTTTAAATAGTCTCTTAAAGAAGCTTTTATCTGGTTAAAATCCAGATTTGAAAAATTTGTTAATGGCATTTACCTAATAGGTTGCAAAACAAACTGTAACTGTTGAGGTGTAACATCAATACCGACAATTCTATAAGAAATTAATACGTCAAATGAATTGTTATCATAATCTGGAATTACGACCACTTGATTTAAAGAAACTCTTGGTTCATAGTTTGAAATAGAATACTCTATTTCATCCTTAATGTTTTCAGCTGTCAGTTGATCTAGGTTTTCAAAGAGAGAGCGATTAATTTTGGAACCAAAACCTTCATTAAAAAATTTTTCACCAGGGTAAGTAAAGACAATATTTCGAATGGAACGAGCAATCGCATTTGCATTGTTAATAGCAATCAAGTCATTAGTCAGAGGATTGCTCTGAAATGACATACTAATGTCTTTAAATCCTTTACTTACCCTTTCTAAAGGCATTTTAGTTATAATTCTATCTTATTTATTACCGATTTTTTGATTCATAAAGAGGTTCTGTTCCATATTCCCAATCATCATAGTCTTCATCATTGCGAATTTTTGAATGAATTTCATTTTGGTGGAAAAAATCGTGTTTTTTGGGATTCATATCGTCGTTTGCGATTTCCCTCAGCATTTTTTGGTCCATTTTTGCTCCTGATTAGTTAAAATCAGAACTTTTTACGGGGTTGCTATCCCGGGTGTCGATGTAAAACCCTTCTCTTAGATAGTCTTCGTCTTTAACAAAGGTAAAATCTTCTATTTTTTGTATTTTTTCTCCTTTCCAAACGGGAATTGCAACTGAATTGCCATAACGAAAGTCTGGATTGCGTCTAAAATGAACTTCAATCAGTTTATTGCCAATAAATTCACAGTTAATCCACTCATAATTACCTTTTAAGTTGTTTAGAATCAAAGGAAATTCAATATCTTTGTCAATTTTAGTCCATTTCTTCCATTTATACAATGACTTATTATCATATCTATCACCTAAGACAACCAATTATGCTTTTCTATCTCTGAAATCTACACTAATATGTTCTCCTTGAAATATCTCACACCAAAATTCTGCTGGGTGAAGATGATCTGTAGAATTATCAATCCACTCTATACGAGAAAATCGTCCCATACCGAGTAAATTAATACTTGGTCGGACGATATAGTAGTCTGGAGATGGTACAGATGCGCCTACAGGACCACATAGGTGCCCCAGAGAGCGTGCTAGAAACAGTTTATTATATACCCACAGATCTTCCTTGTGAATTGAGTTCCATTCATCTATTGGATCTGAGTAGTACATGAAGAAAATCCGATTGGATTATTTCTATGAAGAGTATAGTTCTTCTGAATACGAATATCAGAGTTTTTAAAAGTCCAACATTCCCCATTACTATCTAGAAAAACTACCCATTCAAGATCGTGTTCTTGAGAACGGTCAATTACAAAAAAAGCCCAACCATTACCCCAAAAGGTAATGGTTGGGATTTGTGGATTTAATTGAAGCATTTACTTCCCTTGACCACGATACCTTTTCTTACGTCCATTGCGAGAGGTTGCACTGAGAAGTGTTCGAGCAGAACGTCCTTGACGAGTCTTTTTAGGTGCTCCTGGTTCAAATACGGTTTTATTACTTCCACCTTTAGCCATTGTTAATTTCCTCCAGTTCAATTAAATTAGGATCAATATCATCACCCGAGTAAAAACGCTCAGATAAGTCTTGAAGAACCTCAAGACATTCATCTGTAGTGAGGTTCATATAAATTTTACGTCCTTTATAAAGTACGTGATAGTTCATTAGATAATGCGAGTTTTTTCATGTCCAACTCTAATGCGAGGATCGCACCAGATATCAAACCCCGCATCCTTGGCATCAAGACAGAATGAAACATCTTCGCCACACATATCTTGAACATTACCAGACTCAAAGACTTGCATCTTCGGAGCAAACCAAGGATACTCAAGATTCTCAAAGACTCCATTCTTAATCATAACCCATCCAAAACCTGTGTAATCTACAGTGAATGGCTTACGACGCTTGCTGATTGATTCCACAGTTTCGTGGTTCATTACACCACCATTCTTACGGAAATCATCTTCTTCTAACCAGTGTGCGACAGAAGTTGTGTGACCATCTTCTGTTGCGTACCAACCTGCAACAACTTCTTTCTCTTCTCCTTCAGCAGAAAGAGCTAAATCACAAAGCTGCCAGAACTTGTTAGAATCAAAAACAATATCATTATCAATCCAGAGCTGATAATCATATTGAAGTTTTCCATCCCAAGGTTTTTGGTTTGGTCCACGGAGAACATTTGCTCCAAGACACTTGCATCGTGCAAAGTTAACCATTGATGAATAATCTTGAGAAATTTGAATACTCATTCCATTTTGTACAATATCAAAACAAAGTTGTACAAATGCTTTCAAAAAGATATAAGAGCATCCTCGTCCAGGAAGACAGAATACAATACTCTTACCCTTCATCCTTTCTTTAATCGCATCGTAGTCCCATTCTTCAGTGGACTTCTTTGGTGCTACAGTTTTAACAGTGAATCCTTTTGCCATAAGTTAAAATAACCTTCAACATCAATTTTAACAGTCTATATATGCTTTTGTCAATGAGAGGAGTTCAAAATAATTTCCTTATTTACAATAAGTTCCTCATAGGATAAATCCTCTGCATTGTAATCAGTTTTCATAATTTCCACCATATTCTTCAGAGTATTCCAAGTGGTCGAGAACTCATCTTCTTTAATAGAGTGGAATAAACACTTATCCCCTGCGTATATGTGGTATATTTTTTCCATTTTTTATTAAACTTTTTCCGGAAAATTTTTTAGTAAAAACTTATTTTACTAACGCATTATATATCAATACAACAAAAACCCCCAGGGGGATTAATACAATTCTACCCATTGTTTTTGGATATCTGATTATCCAACCTGCGAGTATCACTCTCCAAAAATTCCAATATGGTGTTCTCCTTCTCATTTTTTCTTCTTTCGCTTTCTCGCAGCATTCTTTTGAGCACAAGTTCTTGCTGCACCTTTTGATTTATTTTTATTGGGGCGACTCTTACCGTTCTTGTGAATCCATCCAAACACTTAGAAATACCTCCGGAAAATTTTTATGAGATTGATATTTATCGGTCGATTTGTCACCTCTGTAGGTTAGGGTAGTTTGCTTTTTTTAATAAGGGGGGGGGGCATCGGCGGGCTTATAACAACGCCGCGCGGCGCTATAACAAATCGGCGGCAATTAACTGCCGATAAGCATCACTGCCAATCATAACATAAACGCCCCTCAGTGTCAACATCGCTCACGCTCTGTCTAACAACCAAGGGGCATACAGTTACTAACAATCAGAAGGCAATCTCTTCCAGAGTAGGAATACCCAGTGCCGACTCAAGTTGCGGCGACTCGATATAATCGAAACCAGCAACATTATCAGCAACGATTGCATCCAGAATGGACAGAATTTCGCTGCCGTTGTTACCTTGTGCCAGCAGAGAAAGAAGAACTTGCTTGGACATAATGAAGAAGAAAAGTGTAAATCAGTGTGTGTTGAGTAAGTGTCTTTATAGGGCGCATCTTATTCCCCCCTTGTTGTTACTTAAGGTCAGAAATCGAACACGTCAGAGTTAATCTCAAGGATGTTAATCTTGGGGTCTTTGAATGATACTCCGTCAGGCGTTTTTAGGGAATTGAAAGAACACGCTTCCAGAGCATCTACGAAGTCTTCATAGTTACCTACCTCACGGGCAAGACTATAGAAACCCTCATCATTTTGAATCCAGAGAGCAACATTCCAGGTCTCATAATTCGTCCAACCGTTATACTCAGTATCGGTCAGATTTGCTTGGAAAGTAACAGTCATTGTGTGTGTTGTGAGTGTTAATTAAGAGACGAAATCAGGCAGAAGGCATAACACCAGCGAGCATCAGATTGAGGTTCGTTTCGTTATGCTCTGCTTCGATTTCTGTGATGTGCTCAATGTTATCAATCACCTGAACATTGTGCAGACGCTCATACCAGGCGTCGAACAGTTCCCAACTCTGAGCGGCACAAAGTTGGAAGGCATTCTCGATAGCGGTGTTCAGTTCGATTTGAGTCACTTAGTGGTTTGTGGTTGTCCTTACACTATAGGTACACTTTAGAGGATCCAAGTTTCAGTTACCCAGACGGTCTTCGATATCACTTAAGACGCGCAATATCACCTCACGACTATCCTCACCGTTCTCCTCTAACTGTTGCATAACCTCTTGCAGTTGAGGTAGAATATCAGTGGTTATTTGGGCGACTCGTATAATCCTCATGTCGCCCAAATGTTTATATTTTAGTGTTCTCATTTTGTTAACATAAAGACCCGATTATTTATGCTTTATGTTAACAAAATAAAAACGCCTTATATGGTATAAATTGATACCAAATTACCATCGGTCAGGTGTACTTAGGTCCTCAACATAAGCATCACACTTCTCTGCAGGTTCCAACTTGAATAACTTCTCCCAATCAATCTGGTGTGGGTCGAAGTCACCGAACACTGATAGATCCAGAGTAATCCTATAACGCTGCTTCTGTGCCTGCTGATATGCAACTGACATAAGTTCGCTCCTGTGTGTTATGAAACTACTATAAGATGCTGGGCGGTTTTTGTCAATGGTCTGGGGGTATTTATCAGGGGTCGGTGGATTTATGCGGGGGGATTGTGGGGATTTGAGAACGCGGGGGTATTGACATTTTGGGGGCGAGTGTGATAGAATGACCTGTAAGATAACGACCCCCAGAGACATTTAAATGACTATAAGTTTTCCACAATTCTAACAGTTTTTCCACACATTTATTATACTTTTTCCACAACATTGTGGAAAACTAATATCATTATTTCAGCACTTAAATATAAATAACGCAAGTACATTTTTCATCAATTCAGTGGCATACATCTACTCAATCACCAACCTTGAGAATAGCAAACTCTATGTGGGAAAGACTACACAACCCAACCCATATGATAGATGGAAGCAACACCTACAGAACGCAAGAAGTAAGGATAATTTAGCAGAGAACAATTCATCTCACTCTATGCCTATTGTTCGTGCCATATGTAAGTACGGAGCAGATAACTTTAAGTTTAGAGTATTGGAAGAATGTAGCGATGATAATGTTAATGAACGTGAAACCTTTTGGATAAACAAACTTGATACTTGTGGTAAGAATGGATATAACATTACATTAGGTGGTGATGGTGTAAAGAAACCAAAAAAGTATTGGGCAAATCATCCACATTCCAAAGCAGTGAGTTGTTATACATTAGAAGGTGAATGGGTTAGAGACTATGAGAGTGTAGGAATTGCTGCTGATAGTTGTGGAAATAAAAAGGGAAAAACTGGGATAATTGCTTGCATTAAAGGTGTGACATTTCAAGCACTTGGATATAGATGGGCTTGGAAAGGTGAAACACCTAAAGTAATAGAAAAGAGAGTAAATGTTCGTGGTGCTGTATATGGAATCAATCCAACATTAGGGCGTAAAAAGATGTGGAAATCAATGGCAGATGCGGCAGAAGAAATACAAGGAAATCGTACAAATAATCACGCTATTCATCACTCACTTAACAGTCCCGACAATAGCAAATTACAGGTAAAAGGTTGGTATTTCTTTAGATCAAAACCAACAGATTGGACACCAGCAACAAAAACAAATTCAATAGAACACTATAAAAAAATTGCTGCAATTAGCAACGAAAAAAGAAAGAAACCTGTCTATGGTGTAAGTATTAAAACCAACGAAATCGTAGAATTTGGTAGTATGAGTGAGGCGTCATTCTTTATCAAAGGTGATGGTAATTATAGTGGCGTTGCTAATATCAAAAACAACATTCAACGTATAAACAATGGGCAAACTTGGTGCAATGCTTATGGTTATAGATGGTACGAAAAAGCATAAAAAAAGACCCCTGATGTGGGGTCACTGTGTATCATCAATCAAGTGCTAATCTGTACCTTGCATAATCCTCTGCATCACTACGTTTGCGGAATCGTGCTTCTTCTCCTTCAAATCGTAAAGGTAAGTATCGGTATTTCTTTCCTTCCTTGGTGATAACGATTCGGGAGAATAGGTGAAGTGAGTAACTACCTTCTTCAGTATATTCATCCTCTTTCTTTACTATGAAAGGGAGAACTTGTTGATTGTTGAATGACTGTTTGGAGAGTAACATTGGAAGATTAGTTGTTAATGAGTTCAGCAGGACTTCCGCATGATTTGTAGAACTCAATCATACGATTTGCTTCATCTAGTGTAGAGAATGTTTGCGTTCTCCACTGTTGTTGATACGGTGTAAAGTAGCGAATCGTGAACATTTTGTTTGATTCAGTTAGAGTGAGCATCTTTTGGTAATAGTTGTCTGCTTCTACTTCACACTTATGAGATTCAGTTGCATCTTCAATCTCGTATTGTTTCATACTCAGAGAGTGAATCACGTTGTCCAGAAGATTAGTCAGTGCCTCAATCTTTTGTTCGTTAGTCATCATTAGTGCGGTTCCTTTTACTCTGTTGGTGGTTTCTCCAAGTCAGGAAATCGTGGAGTGCTTTTTGATATTCTTCTTCCGAGAAGTATGTACGGAGACCAATCGTATATGGGAAGGTACGGATTGTGGGTAATGCCTCAATCTTTTGTTCGTTAGTCATCAGTTAAGCACCATACCTTCAGTGAAAGGAACTTTGTTGCCGTTATCAATCACAAACCATTCAAAGTCACGTTGAAAGATACGAGCATCATTTCCATGAACTTTCAGAATAGCATTGAGACGTGATTTGGTGGTTACAGTTCTATAACCACAGGTGTAAAGTTCAAGGAAGGTATCACCAATCGTTGCAATATGATTGCCGTGAAGATACACATAAGAGGCATCTCTTTCGGGCGAATAGAGAACTTCAGTGTTGTCATTTTTCCAGTCTTTGCAATCAATGATTGCTTTATTCATTTGGAGTTCAATCTTTCGCATGGTTGGAAGTTGTGGTTATACTATAGGTACACTTTAGAGGATCCAAGTTGCAATCAAGCAACGATTGCAGACTCTACATTCACCTCACGGGTTTCCAGTAGAGCATAATCGTAGTTTGCTTCCAGATGCTTCAGGTAAGCATCTGCAGCGGAGAAGCAATCAAACAAGCGGAGAGATTTGAAGTCTTCACCTTCATAATCCAAACCGCCAATCACAGCGTAGACTTTAGACATTTGGGACATTTGGGAAGTGCTCATACTATAGGTACACTTTAGAGGATCCAAGTTAGTATCACACTTCAATCAAAGGTCCAGATACATCACAAAACTCACACAAATAATAATCAATACTCACATTGATTTCCTCTGCAAGTTGTGAGAATTGTGCAAATTGTTCTTCGGAAAGAATGTAGAAATCAGTCTCAATCATGGGGTGCAATAATGTCAGCAACAGTGTGTAATGTGGTGGCAGTGATGTTACGAACTCCTGGTGATAGGATACTCGCAACGATAAAGATTAACAGAATTGTTTTCACTTTCTGTCGTCTCATTCAGTCAAAGCGGGAAGATACATCACGACCAGGATTCTCAAGATGTGCTACACTCTCAGCAACACCTTCAGCAGTTAATGCAAACTGAACTTTTTTGCCTTCGTGATAGATGTCAAAGACAGATTGCACATAAGGAGTCAAATTGCCTTCAGAATCCCATGCGTTTCGTGTGTGTGAAGTCTTGACGATTTCGTAGACTTTAGAGGTGAGAGGTGAAGTGTAAGTGCTCATACTATAGGTACACTTTAGAGGATCCAAGTTAGTGACTCTTACGAATCACAAACCGTTGATATAATCAGCAACTGCTTGCTTATATTCTTCTTCAGTCTCAAAGATGCGACCGTGAATGTTACGCGGATAAGTAGGGTTCAATTCACCTACTGCAGCAACAGCGTAACAATCTTGGGCATCATATCCCATTTCAATGAGATTTTGAACGTAAGGATTGTAGTGTGTCATTGTGATTTAGTGGTAAAACAGTGAGTGTGAATCAGTTGCCGAAGAAAGCGTCGAACTCATCAGCAACATAATCAATCAGTTCGTCAGTTGCATCAAGGTCAAAGACATTGCAAACGAAATCTACACAATCATTCAAATCTGTGTGATTGTTGCACATGAACTCCAGAAGTGCAGGAGTGATGTCGGTTTGGAAGTCGAAAGAGGTGTTAGTCATACTATAGGTACACTTTAGAGGATCCAAGTTGCTATCAGAAAAGATTGCGACCGAATGAACCACACAAATAAAATGCCATTCCTTTATCCTTAAGCGTCACACCTGCGAAACGGAGAGGAACATAGCGACCGTTAGTTTTAGATGCTTTGGTGCGAATCTGCAGCAATCCGTTAGGTCCAGTGATTGTATTCAGTTCGCTTTCAATATCAAATGCACGGCGAATCTGCTCACAAATGAACTCATAATCCTCACGCAGTTCCTGATAGTGTTCGGGATGAGTTTCCTCATTCAGTACAACAGAACCTACATAATCGTTCTCACGGGTGAATCCAACATATACAGTTTGCTTCAGTTTCTGTCCAACCTTACTATCATCAAAAGACACAGAATCTTCAATGATTTCAGATAGACAATGCTTCAACTGTGTGGCAGCAATAGATTCACCAACTGTAAAAGTCTTAATCTCTCCATCCTCCAAATCTTTGAGGTCAGAAGAGTTAGGAACTCCAAGGACAATTTCTAACAGTTGCCCGCGAGCACCTTTGTTCTTGCCAGGTTTATCAAATGCACTGAAATCAGTTACATTCAGTTTGGCAGATACCTGCAAAGTGGTAAGTTTGGACATTGTGGAATTGCGGTGATACTATAGGTACACTTTAGAGGATCCAAGTTGCTATCAACTTTCTTGTGTTACACTTTCCACCAAATCGTTCACATAATCCTCATCATAGAGTCGTGAAATCTCTTCGATTAACTCTTCTGGAAGTGAGCAAGTTTCGCGGAGATTCTCTTCAATCGTATCGCTTGCAAATTGTACCAAACTGTCGAGGTCCATACCATCAACAATCGACTCAATGTAGAGTGCAAGCAGTTTATCGTATTGGTCTTGAGTAAGTGTCATTTTGTTTGTGAAGTTAGGGAGGGAAATCATTTCAAGATGTGGCGATAATCAATGGATTTGATACACCAACCGTAGGCAGTTGTAATCTCTTCTACTAAATCTTCTTCATCATCTGCCTCCCAGATTTGACCGATTGTTGCTTGAGTGGCATAATCAAACTCCAAGAATCCATCACATTCTGCATCGTGTTCTGGAGATTGATTCTCGCCACAATACGGACATTCATCATCAAAATCAAAAGCGATTTCAGTAACTTGGAATTGCATCATTTGCAGTAGTTAGGGTCAATTTGGCAGAACTGATCTGCTTGGCGTTCTTGATACTCATTCACCGTCGCATAAGCAGGAATTGCAACTTTAAAACCAAGTGCAATAGTAGCAATCAGGAAAGCAATTCGCATTACTAATCAGTCAACGACAGAGTAACAGGCAACCCAGGAAGGAATCCCAGAAAGTGATAGCGAACCGTTGCGGGCATCGCAATAGTCTTGGGCGTCATCTTCAGTGTAGAAAGGTCCAATATACTCGGGAGAATCCAGAGCATCGGATACGAAACGGACGGTGAAAGTGTTGCTCATACTATAGGTACACTTTAGAGGATCCAAGTTAGAATCAACGAAAACTTACATTGACCGCAACAACTTTTGCGTGAGGATTTCGTGCCAGTGCAGTCTCACGGGCATCTTTTGGGTTGGTTGCTTGCACTTCTTCTTTGAAGACTTTGCCACCAACGTAGAGTTCAACGATGTACTTCATGTGTTTGTTTGTATTTTAGAAAAAATTGAGGATTTCCCTGCAGTGAATGACCTATGACACCGCTGCAGTAGAATTGAAGAAAAAACAGGTTTTTGCTTCAGTGGTGGACTGGGTTCTCAGTGAGACACAAGTGAGAATCACAGGGTTTGCCACTCTTGTGCCTCTTTCAAGTTAGAGTTAAAGAATTTTTGGAAGATAGAATCGATCACAGGATACCATTCTTCGTTTGCACTAGGATACCCACATTCTCGTGCTTGATTGAGAAACTTAAGAATACAACTTTCCTCATTAGGAGTAAAATTAACGCGATTGAAAGTGTAACCGTCAGTCATCAATCATCTCCAAAGTTGTTGACAAGAAAATCCTCAAGTTCGCAAAGTTCCACCTCATCTAAGGAGTCAATGTAGTTACGCAAAGTATCTTCTAAGACACCATTATTCTTTTTGCAAGTTTCATACAGAAACTCAAAAAGTTGTGTTTTGTTAGTCATAATCAGTTAGCGTAGATGGACATTTGCTTACGGTCACGGATTGAATCATCAATCACCTCACCAATCTGTTCGTAAATGTAGTCGGAACCGCCTACATCAGCGAGCACATCTTGAGTGAAAAGAGAAGAAAAATACTTCTCTTGATTGTCCTCACCATCAAACTCAACGACATCGTGTTGAGTGAATACAAACGCAGCACAGGGAGCGTTCTCACCTTGACTCTCAATCATTTGGTTGATAGAGTCACGAAGTTCAGAAAGAGTGCGGTACATAATTAAACAGGGGTAACTTCAACAGAGCGGATAAGATTTGTGCGGTCTTGTGCTAGGTAATCATCAGCGATTTTACCACAAGATGAACGAGACTTGATGAACCTTTCTTCATAGTAAGTCTCTGCACTGTTGGGGACTTTATACTCAATCAAGAGTCGATAGTTGTTCATAATCAGTACAGAAGAGAGAAAGAACCACAGAACTTACGAACCCACTGGAGAGTATCATAATGACTGCGAGGATTAGACATTACCATGCTCTTGTTAGTTACAGGATTGAGAGCAATAGCAACATATTTGTGGTCACATTCTTGATACTCAGGGGTGATTTGTTGAATGAACATTTGCATCACCTTACCTTCTTTCCAGTTGGTGACATAGTGAAAGACTTGATCCATTTCAGTGGTTGTGCTCATACTATAGGTACACTTTAGAGGATCCAAGTAAGAATCACTCACCACTTTCCTTGTTGAATGAGAATCTTTTTGATTTCAGTATAAATGAAGTGACGAAGTTTAGAGTCGGTAGTGTTATCAAAAGCATAATAGAGACGATTCAAGTATTCATTCTGTGTCGCACCTATGTTACCATTACCACCGATGTCATTGAGTGTAGAACCTCCCTTAGATTTGGGTTTTCCGAAGTTGCCTGTAATGTTTCCTTGTGTGCGAAGTTTGGGGCGAATCTTTGAAAGGTTAGAGTAAGTCATCGTGCTACAATGTCAAGAGTTTCCAACAGCATCATAGAAAGTTCCATCTGGTTCTCATCATCAACCACAGGAATGTTTGTCTCTACAAACTCACTAATCAGTTGGGCAAAGAGTTCAGTTGTGCGCTCATCTGCGAATAGAGCAGTGGCAAGTTCGTTCTTGAACCCATCACGCAAAAGTTTGAGAGACTTTGTGACAGTCATTTCTTTGATTTGTTCATCATAAGTCATTTCAGTGTCAGGGATTGTGCTCATTCTTCATTTCCATCAAAAATCGAATCTTCCCAACCATCAAGGTAAGGTTGTTCATCCTCCTCATAAGGGAACATTTCGTCATACTCTTCGTCAGTCAGAGTAAGATACTGAACATTAGCATTTTTGTGCTCTTCAGCATACACTAACTGATAGTGAGCGAAAGAAGAAGGGTCTGAACTAGCGTATTCTAGCAAACCATCAACAAAACAAAGGTAGTTCATTTTGCGTACAGATAGGTTATAAATAATAACACAGTATGCAGGTATTAAAGATGAAAGAACACCCAGAACATAAAGGTTATTTTATCACAGAAAACGGTGAAGTTTGGTCATACTGGCGCAATCGTGGAAGAGATGGGTGGGGAGTAGTATTGGATAAAGAACCAAAAAAAAGAAGATTTAATAATCATTGCAAGGGATACTTGACTGTTTGGATTAAAACGGAAGAAGGACAGAAGTTAAAAAAAGTTCATCGTTTGGTCGCAGAAACTTACATTCCAAATCCAAATAATCTCCCTCAAGTTAATCACATTGATGGCGTAAAAACAAACAACAATGTCAGTAATCTTGAGTGGTGCAGTAATCAAAAAAACACGGAGTTGGCATTAGCAAAAGTTCATCGGTTAGTAACACCAACTGGAGAAATAGTAGAAGTTTTTAATCTTGGAAAGTTTTGTAGAGAACATAAAATTGATAGGGGAGACCTTTATAAAGGGAAAAAGTCCAAAGGTTACTATTTGCAATAATCACCTTTTGTAAAGATATCCGGACGACCAATCTGCGTTCTCAAACAACCATTCACGGTCCTTAATTAACAAGAGATTGTATCGCTCACCCTTTGCAGGACTACGCCACGACGCTGACTTGAAAACGCCTCCATTTTGCTTGTCGATAAAACAGTGAACCGATCTCGATCCACCACCATTCACCAGAATGACTTTGTGATACTTTTTGCCAGTCTCAACAGTATAATCAATGTCACACTTGCCAGACTTGAGTTCATCAATCTTGCGCTGATGATACTCTTGATTATCAGCATCATTCACGAACTTTTGGTGACCGCGAATAGAATACTGACGATAGTTGTCTTTCAGTGCTTCAATCAGCAGCAGAGTGTTCTTATACACATTCTCTGCAATAGTTTGTTGTGCTTGTGCTTGCATCGTAGGAGTGCTCATACTATAGGTACACTTTCGAGGATCCAAGTTACCAACTCTTTGCGATTGTGAAGTTGGCATGAGAGAATACCTCACGATCAACTACTTTGTAAGACCCAAACTTGTTATGAATGACATAACCCTCGTGGAAACCTGCAACATCCCAGAGGAAACATTCAATGTCATCCTCTTCATGAATGAACAGGAACAAATCATCCTTGATAGACTTCACCAACTTCCACAATCTGATGAGGTTGATGTCACAATCGCATTTTTCTGCAATTTCATCCTCACGGATGGTGCGTTGCTCTCGGATGCAAGCGTTAATCTCTTTTTTGATTTGTGATGCTTTCTTGTCGCTCACAAACTCACACAGAGTGCTCATTTGTTTAGCAAAGTTACACACATCCTCCAAATCTTCACGATAAGGATTCAGCGACACAGCAGGTTGCACAAACAAACATTTCTTTGTGCTTGCAAACTTGCTAGTGATAGGATGTGCTACCATTTCAGGCAGACGCTCACCAGTGTAGTAAGTATGTGGAGCAACGATAATCTCTTGACGCACAACTTCAGGAAAACGATAGGTAATCGTGTTGGGCGTGAATGTATCCAACCCTTTACCGAAACCAATCCAATCTCCCTGATACACATTGTTAGTGCGAGGAAGATAATCCAGACAGAAGATGAGGATTTGTGCTACCCTTGGTTGTCCACCAAAATGAGTAAAGATGTCATCTTCGTTATAGCAAAGGCGAATCTTTTGCTTGTTAAATGCTGCTTTGGTGCAGACAAAAAACTTACCATTCTCAGGATTAGTGCCCCAAACAATAGCAGGAGCACCATCCATCTTGACGCTGATAAAACTATCAACCTCAGAGAACCAATCAAGAACAGATAGATTACCCGTCAGGATTTCATCTTCAGGGTGCTCAAGGTGCTTATTTTGCATTGGTTGCTTACTCATACTATAGGTACACTTTCGAGGATCCAAGTTTCAATCAATCAAACTTGCATCAGTTTAGCAAGACGATTGCGAATATCAAAGAGTTCCATTTCATCCATATCTACATCATCAAGACCTACGGGAGCAAACGCTTCAAGATCTACAGTGCCATTTTGCATAATGGGAGAATAATATAACTCATCTCCATCTTCTTGCGACAGAGTATAGACGCAACCGTGACCAGGAACAGTGAGGAAAATCATTGAAGTTTTACGAACAAAGGTACAATAAAGGAGCACTTGCTAAATTGCAAGTGCTCCTGTGTCAGTTTTTATACTGCCACACGACGGGCAGATATTTGTTGTTCAATAAAGTTCAATACTTGCTTCACATAAGGCGAAACAGTTTGAGTGAACTTCACCACATCTTCACGAAGTTTGTTGACTTCATACTGATGGATTTGCCAGCGAACCTGAATGTCTTGGAAGTATTGTTCACGAGTAATCAGTACCTGTGGGACGGACACTTCGGGAGCAACAGAGACATTAGCAGTTTGCTTGCGAGCGCGAGGCATAGGGTAAATGCGTCTTACACTATAGGTACACTTTAGAGGATCCAAGTTTAATTCACTGGAAGTTTTGCCATTGACTTACCTTTTTTGTGGTCTGTGATATACTTTCGCGCAGAACTTTCGGTCCTACAAACTTTCTCAAGTTGCTGACCATTGTGAATGATAAGATACTGATTCCCAAACGGAATTGCAGCATATGTATCCTTGAACATTGTAAATCCTTCTTTCATCGTTACATAAACTTGGTAAGACCAACAGTTTCACTAACTCTCTTTTCAATCAATTTACCATACTCCTCGTGAAGTTCGCATCCAACATAATTCCTTCCCAAAGATTTGGCAACAGCAGCAGTAGTCCCACTACCCATAAATGGGTCAAGAATAGTGTCACCTTCACGAGAACCAGCAATAATACAAGGTTCAATAAGTTCTGGAGGATAAACTGCAAAGTGAGAACCTTTGTATGGTTTAGTTGTTACTTCCCATACACTACGTTTCCGTTTTAATTCCTTGCCATCTACAGTGGGTTCTTTAATCGAATCAACATCAAAATAATAGTTCTTGCTCTTAGATAAGAGGAAGATATATTCGTGAGATTTGGTACATCGATCTTTCATACTTTCGGGCATTGGATTTGGTTTGCTCCAAATAATATCCTGTCGTAGATACCAACCATCTGCACGCAAAGCAAATGCTAGCATCCAAGGAATACCAATCAAATCTTTATCCTTTAGACCCTCAAGTTTATTTCCTCTTCTAGGATTTCGTATTTGTGGCAAATCTTGGTTGTTAGATGCCACAGATTGCTTAGGTAGTGTCTGACCTTTACCAGAACGATAGTTGTAATAAGAATCACCAATGTTAACCCACAATGTGCCATCATCTGTAAGAACATCACGCACACCGCGAAACACCTCTACCAGTTGGGAGATAAACTCTTCAGGCGACTCTTCTAAACCAATTTGATTATCTTCGTTACCGTAATCACGCAGACCGTAGTATGGTGGAGAGGTCACACACATTTGTGCTTTTACACCAGCGTCTACAAAATGTTTAAGAGTTGAGCGGCAGTCACCATAAAGAATAACATCCTTCATTCAAGAACCTCTTTTACAAACAATTTATCCATATTTGAGTGATTTATACGAAAGCAAGTGCCACGATTGCGAACACCCTTACCAGTGCCAACATTATACTGGGTTCTCAGTCGTAAGTCAATAGAAATTACATCATCTTCGATTGCCTTACGAAACAGATTTTTATCAATAGAAATGTAGACATACGCTTCATTGTAGTGAAAATACTCTATACCATTACGAACTTCAACATCGGCAAATACTTTAACACAAGATGGAAATTTGTGAGCAAACTGTTTAATAAGTGAATCCCAATCCCACCTAACAATCTCCAGTTCTTCGTGCTTTATGGAAACATATTCATCATCAGTATGAATCCAAAATCCTCTGTTGTTTTTGGTTCTTGTCACAGTAGATTGTCCAGACAATTCCCCAATGTGTTTTGTGTGAGGAAATCCAAAAGTTTCTAGGAACTTTAATTGAGGTATCTGCCATTCACCTTCCTTTGTAAAGAGAGTTTGTTTTCCACCAGCACCTTTCCTTGCTGCTTTCAACTCTTTTCCATCAATATCTGGACCAGAGATACAATTCTCAGTCAAACCAAGTTCTTGTTCAAAAGTATGACCAACTCCAGTATCACCTTTGCGATGAGACTTTATGAAACCTTTTGCTTTAATTCGGTTGTAAGCAGGAACGAACTCAACGAAATCCATGGTAAAATCTATACTTTAGTAAAAATCAGGAATTTGGTTGCAGTGGATGACCTATGACACCGCTGCAGTAGAATTGAAGAAAAATCAGGTTTTGACCCCTGACTGTGACTGGGTTCTTAGGCGAGACTCACCGCCGCACTACACTATCAACCATCTCACCCTTCTCAAACACAGCATCAACAACTCGCTGGAGTGCTCGCTCTGTAGATACTCCAACTTTGGAATATACAGGCACCACACAGAGACCGAAGACCTTTTCTTTGCCGCCAAGGCGAAGAACCCGACCAATAGTTTGGGTCATTTCAATCACATCCATATTGCGAAGAAAGACGACCGCCTCTAGTTCGCTGACATTAATTCCTTCGCTCAAAATAGAGCGATGGAAGCAAACAAACTTCTTGTTAGGGTCACGACCCCAAGAATTGAGCGTGTCAAAGAATACTTCACGATTGACTTTCTTACCATCAATAATCGCTCCAGTTTTTGAGGTGATGTAGAGGTAAGAATAACCACGCTGATTTAGTTGGGAAGCACAGTCAGTATGAGACATCAGGTTGATAAGTTGCTTCGCAGACTTAACACATACCAGGATTTTCTTGCAATCAATATCCTCCAGAGTGTCCATCAGATTGCTACTGTCACATTCAGCAGTTACCTGCTTTGGTGCAAGTACATCAAACTTCTTCGCTACAATCTTAGGAGCAATAATGTATCCTCCATCAACAAGTTCAGGAGCAGAAACGCGGCAAATAATATCTCCATAGACATCACGATCGTTCATTCCAGGTTTAGAAGGAGTGAGCGAAGTCTTCCTGGTAGCAGTGAAGAAGTAGCAGCGGCGTGCATTAGCAGCAAAGTGCTCAGTTGCAGGGAAAAAGTGACGCTGAACAGAATTATGTGCCTCGTCAAAGTAAATGGTATCCACATCAACTTCTGCCACTTGAAGACGCGACAGAGAGTTGTAGGTGGTTACAATCAGGCGATGATTGTCGGCATTAGCATCAACCCAGTTGCGAATCTCTTGAGGGCGAGTAGAAGACTCGTGATGAGTTTCGCCACTGTGAACATGGAAAACAGCAGCGTTAGTGATAAACTCCAGGAACTCCGAAGACAGTTGCTCTGCCAGAAGAATACGCGGAGCAACAACAACAATGGTCTGGGGAGTTTGTGACTGCAACTCACGCAGACAATCATAGATCATCTTCAGAGTCTTGCCACCACCAGTAGGAACAATGACTTGACCTTTATCATGCTGTTGCATAGCAGCAACTCCGCGTTCTTGGTGAGGACGAAGATTGATCAGATGAGGAATCATTACGAATTACAGAGTTTCAGGTGGTTTGGTATCTAAAAGACATTATAGCACCCTTCCTGACGCTTGGAAAGGGTGCTGGCGGACAGTTAATCAACCGCCAAACATTTCATCAAACAACCAATCACCAGAACGCTCTTTTTCTTCCCAGACTTTGTTAGCGTTTGCTTCAATCATTGCTCGCTCAATTTTCATGTCGATAGGAGAAACAGTGCTGAACCAGTTACCGTTGCGGTCTTGCCAGAGCATAATGTTGTTTCGTTTGAGTGCTTATACTATAGGGACACTTTAGAGGATCCAAGTAAGTATCAGCGAGAAGTGTATCGGTGTTGGAGGTCTTTCTCACTCTTAATGTTTTTACCTCTTTCTCTTTCTCCTGCAATTACAAGATCGCGGAGTTTCTGTTCTCCCTTTCTTGTAACATGCAATCTTTCTTGTCTGCTTAGACCAGATGCTTTTTGTGGTTTGTATCCAGGAGCGGGTTCTGCTGTTGCTTTCTTCTTAGAAAGAAGTTTAGTTGCTGCTTTTACTACTTCTTTTGCTTTTGGTTTTTCTGCTGCTGGTGCTGGTGATTCTCCACCTTTCTTAGCAGCAATTCTTGCCTGTGCTGCTTTTCTTCTTTCCTCTTTTGCTGCTGCCAGTTGTCTTTCTCTAGCAGATCCACGCTCTTGTTCTGGTTGTTGAATTTGTGAACCCTTTGGTTTTCCAATATCCTTGCGTGGTTTGTATTCTTTTGCTGGTTCCATTTTACCACCGCCAACTGCTTTCATACGGCGTTTTTCAGGAGTTGTCTTTTTGCGTTCAGCACCAATACGACCGCCAGGTCTTGCTTTTCTGATTGTTGCTTGGAATCCAAGTGCTTTTGACTTGTCATCAACTTCTTCGCAAATAGACATAAACTCCTGAAAGGTTTTCATTGTTATCTAAACACTACTTTTTAGTATTTAGAACTCTACTTCCTTTGCTTTATATGAACCCTTGAATACTCGTCCTTCAGTATAGAATTGCTTTACACGTTCGCGGCGAGTAGCAAGAAGCAAATCATATTCTTCTTGTTGCTGCTTAGTAAAGATAAAATCTTGACGACGCCAAGCATCTTTCAGTTCTTGAATGTGAGGGAGCACGTTGGGGATGTGTTCAGTCATTTGAGAATAATAAAGGAAAAGTGTTCTGTGTGGGTGATTTGGTGGACAGTTTAGAAACTGTCAGTAATCATAGTTGGAGTTAAGATACTCATTAAGATTGAAGTCGTTAGATTCTTCAATGAGTTCAGTTAGATCTTTTTCAATAAAATCAAATCCATTAGATTCTTCAATTTGAATGTCATCGAAGCAGTCCATAATTTGTTTCATGCTTACATTATAGGTACACTTTAGAGGATCCAAGTAAAAATCAATCAATTTTTTTAACAGATTTTGCTAACTTTTTCAGTCTCTTTGTTACTTCTTTTCCGCCACTACGCTTTACAATTAACTTATTAACTTCTTTCTTTGTTGGTTTCCCTTCTGGACCTTCATATCTTTGAAGAGTATAAGTTTGCACACCAGTATCACTCCTCTTGTAAGTTCCAGGAACTGCTTGAGGTGGAGTGTCTGGTCTTTTTGCTTCGCAGATTTCGTAGAACTCTCTAAATGTTAGCATTTTATCCTAATTCTCCCATTGCTTTTTGCTTACGAAGTTTCTTAGGATTCTTCGTCTTATCTGCAGAGTAGTTATTATCATCCTCATTATCAGGATCTACAGCACTACGATGTCTCGTGCGTCTTTCTTCATCATCCATATTTGCACGACTTCTCTTTGCTTCATCTGGAGAATATCTTCTACCACTGTTATACCATTCCTTACCTACATGACCTCTCTTCTCAGCATCAGCAGAAGCAGATCTCCTCTTATTCTTCTGACGATTTGCCTTGAAGTCCTTCATAGTCATTCCTTCAGCAATCATAATACTCTCTCTCCACTCTTCACTCATATTCCCCATAATTGCCGTTGCTGCTTGTTCAGTATCAGCATATCCTTCATCAAGAAGGTGCGAAAGAATGATGTCGTATAGGTCATAATCCTCAACATATTGTGAACGATATTTGCCACCTGTTTTTTTATGAGTATCTTCAAGTTCTGCTGCTCTTGCGTCAGCATACTTTCTACTCTTTACTGGTTTACCAATCTTCTTCTCTTTCTTTCCATCAGGAGAACCCATTACTTGATATGGCATCTCATCAAGTTGCTGGTTTTCAACAACTTCCATATATGCTTCTTGAAGATTGCGAATGTCTTGAGCGTCCATCTTATGAATAACTTTTTAGTTATTTATTGTTACTCAAACTCAAGGGGTTTATTTGCAACTCTCATAGGTGGAGTTTGATATTCTGGCATACTAGAAGTTTCAACAAATACTTCTATCTTAGTCTCATCATTCCAATGTCGAATTGCATTAGCGATAATGAAGCAGTTGGTAATAAAAATGCTCAAAAACATCAAAAGGCGGATAAGTGCTACCTTATCCGCTTCTTTATCACATTTACTTGCTTTTTCTCCAAGTGCCTTAGCAAGCAATCGCCAGACAGTTCTGTTCTTCTTCATATCTTGATTTTCTTGATTTAACATACTTTAAATGTTTCCAATCTTCTTTATAACAAACAACAAGCAATCTTTCATTTGCGTGAATGGGGCAGGCGTGATAGTTTACTTGGTCTTTAGGACGAACAACATACTCAATCGTAACATATTCGTCATCCCTAAAATAAACCCAACCTTCAACACCTTTTGTCCATTCAACATAATCATTGACTTGTGGTTTGTATGTCATACAAAGAACGCATCCAATGGAGACTGCTTGATAGGCATTGCTGAATAGTTTCGCGTGTCGTTGATATTTACACGAGCACCAACTGTCTTACTATTGATTGGGGCAAAGTATTCTCTGGTCTTGGATTTGTAGAATCCCCAGATTGTCCTTGTGGGAGCACCATTATTGTAATCAAACTTACGATTGCAATACAACCATATAGCAATAACTCCACGCTTGAACTCTTCGAACTCATAATAATAATTTTCGGGTGCTTTATGCGGAAACTCAGCAATCATAGAACTTGTCACGCGACATATACTCAATTTGTTTCTGCAGTTGTGAGATTTCGTGTTCTTGTTCTGCAATTTTACTTTGCAGTTGTTCAATACGTTCTTGGTACTGTTTCTTCAAATCAAACACCATTTTATTGGTGTGAGTAACGTGGTGAGTCATCAGGTTGTAAAAGATTCAACTACTGCAGATTCTACATCCTCAGCAAGCGCATAAGTCCTCGCGCTTAACACATTTTCACGAAGAGTAGTATAGTGTTGCTCATAAAAATTGTCAGAATCTTCTGCAGAAATCAAATCAAAACATTCATTGTCGTTTTCCGCAATCACATTCCAAAGTCCACCGTATTCACTGGACGGAAAAGGAATGTAGTGGTCAACGATGTAAAGAAACTTTTGTGCCATTTGTCTTTGTAAATTACCTCTTAAGTTTAAGATTAGTTGTCGTTATTGTCAATGTCGGAAGCAACTATAAAAGAAACTCCTACAGTCAAAAGAATACCGATTCCCATACCAAGAATAAAAGTCATTAGTAAAACTCAGCGAGATAGTAGTCAACAGTTACCTCAAGTTTCGCTGCTTCACGCTCAACTTCTTTCCAGAACTCTTCTGCTACTTTGTCCATTTCTGCTTGTTTAATAAGGTCACGGAGTCGTTTGGGGATCATTTGGATTTCTCCTTAAGTTTTGCTTCTTCGCGTGAATACATTACCTTTAAGTAATATAGCATAATGGAGGATACAAATGCAACCAGTGCTGCGTAGATTGCTACACCGAGTACAATACTCATCTGATTTCTATAGAGGGTGGTTTCTTGAGATTCTCTATTGCCTTAGAGCGATAGTAAGCATCATACATTTTGTCATCACGCTGGATTAGAAAGACATTCCAACCAAGAATAACTGCAAAACCAATCAATCCAACAACAATGTACTTTTTGTTCATTTGCTCATTTGAAGAGTAGGAACAGGCATACCACCTTCGGTGGGAACATAGATGGTCACATTACCTTTGTTAGATCCTTCTTCAAGACCAGTAATGTAAAGATACTGAAGATACTCACGGTTGTCCTTCAGACTATCACCAATGATTTGGTTTGCCTTAGCAACACCAGTAGCACGGATGATTTCAGCATCAGCAAGTTGTTGAGCACTATCTTTCTTTGCTTGTGCTTCAAGAACTGCTACCTGACGAGTGTATTCTGCTTTTTGCAACTCTGCTTTACCAGCAAGAGATTGCTGCCACACATTATATTGTGGACCACCAATAAAGATGAGACCACCAATCACAACCACACCGACAGCAATAGCAGCAACAGCAGGGTCAATAAATCCGTTTTGTTGTTTCATAATAATTTACCTAAGAATTAAACAGCAAGCGCAGCAGAGGGGATTTCAATCACTTCAGGAAGTTTTTGTTCATAACAATTCATATTGTAGCACACCCATTCACCGTTGCGGAAGACATAGGCATACTCTTCACCATTAGCAGGCAGAAGATACTCACACAAATCAGCATCAAGACGAGGAGGACAATCATCGTTACGATAAGAATAATAGTTGGGTCCATAAACACCCTTCACTGCACTATCATTCCAGCGGTCATCAGTCCAGCAGCAAGACATATCACCACCATCAATCAAGTCAGCAACTTTCTGACGAGTGTTGTAATGAGTGTTCAGGATACGACCCAACCATTCAGGATAACCATCCCAGTGGTGATACACAGAGAGAATAGAACCATTCTTAAGTTCAAGACCGATTCGTGCTCGGGTGGACATTTCAAGTTTGTTGCTTACATTATAGGTACACTTTAGAGGATCCAAGTTAGTAAACTGCTATGAGTTCACTTGCTTTTTTCCTACTGCCGCCTTTTGCAGCAATCGTTCTAGTTACTTGAATTTGATAGATTGTAGCATTTTTGTAGAGTTCTCTTGTAATAGGAACATCGTGATTTGATACAATCACTTTGATACCTTTAGATGAAAGAGATTCTGCAAGTTGTGCTAACTGAACTTGTTGGTCAGAAGTAAATCCATCAGTCGCATAACTTGTGAAATTTGCAGTATTTGATGCAGGAACATACGGTGGGTCAAAGTAGACAACATCACCTGCTTCCAAATCCTCATACAGAGATGAATCTTCAAAAGAAAGTGATGTGAACCTCACCAATTGTTTGGATAAGAAATACATCCTGAAGTTCATCATTTCCTCTCTGGGAAAGTAAGCACTTTGTATTTCTTTCTCCCCAGTATCCTTATTTACAACTTCTCTACCATAAGGAACATTAAACATTCCTTTGCTATTATATCTTGATAGTCCATTAAAACAGTGCTTATTCAAATAAATGAATAACCTTGCTCTCTCTGTAGTATCTGTTGCTTGATTGAAGTGCTCTCGCAACTCCAAATATACTTCTCTTGTATTATTCTCTGGCGTGAATAGTTCTTCGCAGTATTGAATGAAACTATCATCATTTGGATTTACCAAATTCTGATAGATTGCTACCAAATCCTTATTCACATCGTTGAGGATATATTGCTGTGCTGGTGTATTCAAAGCAACAGCAAGACTACCACCAAAGGGTTCACAATAACGCTTTGGATAACCAATATGGGGAATAAGATGGGGCAGAACTCTTGTTTTATTGCCAGCCCATTTAAGAAAAGTTTTGTTCATTGGATAAGTATAGCATAAAAAAGAGGGTTGTCAACCCCCCAGAAACTCAACCACCCTTTTCTCTCAAACTTCGCACAAGATACTCAGTAAATTGCTCCATCTTCTCAGGAACTACAGCAGCAGGGCGTTGATTGATTACATTTTTAAGTGCAGTCATTTCATTAAACTCTTCGTCTGTAAGTTTTTTATTTCCCTTTGAAGGAAGAGTCATAAGTTTTGCTCCCGTGATTATGTCCATATCCTAACACTATTTAAGGGGGTTGTGTGGTTTCTTAATATTCTCTTTGGGATTGTTTAACAGTTCTTAATCGTTGAAGAAAGAACCAAAACTACCACGACTTCCTGGTTTTCTATCTTCCAACATATCCATCAGTTCTTCGATTTTTTTGCAGTTTTCCATATCAAGAAGAACTTGTGACAGTTGTTTTACAACTAATGGTTTTTCTGATGTAGATGCAACACGAATAGCAGCACGAAGATGTGATTCTGCTTCCAAGATATGATCTAAAGTTTGTTTACTTAGTGCCATTTAATCGGTCCTCGCATTTAGTGTAAAAAGTCCCTTCAACATAACAGGACTTACCAGCTTCGTAGTATCTTACCACAGATGGTTTGGGTTGGTCAAGAGCACAATATCCTTGATTAGATAATGCACTTTCGGCACATAACATTAAAGCAGCGGGTGCAAGAAGTTTGATTGTATACATCAACACTCATCCATTCCAAGTGGTTTAGTTACTTTACGCAACTCAAAACTACCGTCCCCACGGTCAATCCACTCCACAGTATCACCTTCCTTCAGATTTGCTGCTTCTAATAAATCATCAGGGAAACTGATAAAATATTCTGTCTCATCAGTATCAGTATCTTTACATTCTTCAACAGGAAGTTGCCACTTTACTACTCTATCTTTTACTGGATAAAGGTCTCCATCTTCAGTTATATGGACTTTGGATTTTTCTGAGCGATTATCAATATCTTCCCAAAAATCATCCCAAGCACTTTTACACTCTGGTGAAGAGTTATCTTTATCACAACTCAAGATTTCATTTAGATAATCCTTATATTTGTTATTATCAACACCACTATTCAAAAGTCCAAGAAGTTCATATGCTTCAGATGTTTTTTGTTTATATGTGTAGTAATTATCTTTTACTACACCAACAATTACATCATAAATCTCTTTTGGTGTTGCTTCACCAGAAGACATTGCATCATGCATCCAATTTTCAAGATTCTCAAGAGAATACTTTTTGTAATCAAAGTCAGTCATTTCTTGGTTTGTGTTTAGAGCAATCGTGGCAATAGTAAGAGAAACCATCGCGGAAGTATTTTACCACCTGATAGTGGTCTTTGTCAAGTGGTTTCACCACTCCACACTTATCACAAATCCTTGTCTTTCTTGATAGACTTTCGAACTCGTTTGAGTTCCTTGAGTTCCATTTTAATATTTTTGTAAGCAGCGTCAGCATCTAATTTGCCTCCCATTTCCATTGCAATAATTACATCGACTCTTGTGCCAAAGTGTGCAAGAGCCTTTTCAAAATCATCGAGTTCATACATCGTTTTTATTCCAATTTTCAAGAGTCAGAATATCTATGCGTGCATCAACTGCATCAATAGAATTAGAGAGTTCATAAAAGCAATTGCTATTCTCTACACTTTCCGCTTCAAGTGCTTCAATTCTCAATTCAAGTTCAAGTAACTTTGAATAAACATCATCTTCAACAAAAATTTCTGTTGAAGTAAAAAACCATTCAATAAATTTTCTAATCATTATCAAGAAGTCCAACAGATTTTAAGTAACGCCTATATGACATAAAACGCCCCAAAGATGGTTGTCCTGGAGCATTTAATTGGTGGCAGATTTCGCAGTAACACAACCACTCATACCAAGGAGTAGTCTTATCAAGAACATGATAGGGATATTCTACAGCAGTTCTTTCCAAAATTGTTCTCCTTTTTGTAACGCTAATACGACAGTTGTATGCTCTCTTGCGTGTCTATCGAGGTCTTTTTCATTAAAGTAAATGTTAGACCTTTCTACAGCACAACGAAAGATATTTGCCCAAAATTGTTGATTAGGATTCAGTCGCATTTTCATTCTTATTGAATCCAAATTTAATCTTTTCTTCTTCTAAACGAAGTTTGTGTGCAAGATTACAGACCGTTTCCATTACCTTGAGCGTGTCTTCTGTTGTGGCATTTGTAGGCATACGACTATTAACAATGCGAAACAAAGGAAAGAATTGTTCTGCTGCTTGCTGTACTTCTTCAGGCGTTAGGGGTTTATTGTTCATTTTTCAAATCAGGATGTGGTGCATAAAGAGGTCCGTTGTAATTACCAGCAAACTTTGCAAGTTCTTGAACTGCTTTTACAGTCTCTTCTGTCTCAACCCATTCCCACGAATTGCCGTTTTTATCTACAAAATTGCGAATAGTCATAGTTTTCCTCCAACAGTTGAATCATAAGTTTTATCAGGTGATTTGTCAAACTCACCGTCTTGTTTTGCTTTTAAATACCAACGAGTAGCAGTTACACATTGGTCTTCAGTTAGTGATGTGATAATCCCACCACCATCTGGATAATGTGATTGCCAAGTACCCCAACTTTTTTGCTCCACATAAAAAGCATCGTCGTCATAAAACTGTTTACTCATAATGATTCAGTTGCCTCTGTAGTTCAATTCGTGTGGAGATTAGTTTACTGTATAGAAAGTCTTGATACTGATTTCCTTTTAGTAGTTCAGTAAGATTATCAATCTGCATCATAGCAAGAATGAGTTTGGTTTTATCATCCATCGTCTTTCAGTTTTTGAAGATGTTCCATAATGACTTTGATGAAGTCTTTTTCAGTCCAGGTGTTGAGAATACTTTCCGTAGGAGAATTTTCATCCCAGGAGATATCGAAAGATCCATCTTCATTTTCAATTACCTGTATCATTTTTTAGACTTTGTAGAGCGAGTAGTGTTTCGATTGGAATCCACGCTGGGTTTTCGTTTGCGAACTGTACTTGAACTTCCGTCACTTTTTGGTTTAGACTTTTGTTCCACACTTCTCTTGTGTTTTTTACTGGACTCAATGGGTTTTCCATCACGATAATCAATCTTTGTTGTCTTACTATCCAGTCTATACCTTTCTAGATATTTTTGCAAGTGTTCTTCGCAAGAAAAATAACAAACCGTAGGATTTTTCTTTTCACCAAACTCTAATCGGTATGGGTGATTCTCATGAGGAAACAGTTCAGTAGAAATCATCGTGTTCCAAACTCATAGTCCATAAGTCTACCATACTTGAAGTGGATTTTACAGCGAGGCCAGTCAGTCCATTCACCGTCCCAAGTTGGAGGATAAACCTCAACATATTTGGTAATCATACAAGGACTAATTTTTCCGTGATTGCCATTGGGAACCCACTTAAAGTTACACCACAGATGTATAGAATCATATCCTTCATCACCTTCTTTGAGTTCTACAAAGTCTGCAGTGTGGGAGAAATCAATATGATACAAATATCCGTGAGGGTCTAACCAATAGTGAGACATTGTGCCACCTATTCCGTCTTCAATATCTTTGGTGTGTAGTTCTACATTTGTGAATTGTTCTCCAAGATCATAGGAAGACCTCAAATAGTCAAACATCCCCATCACTCTTCTCCCCAAGTTTAATAGGAAATTCTTTATCGTTTAAATCATTATACAACAGATTGGCAAAGATTTCATATGCAGGTTGTCTAGATTCAATTGCGGATGAAGTAGCAACACTCCACATAATACGCAATTCGTTTTTATCAGGTAATGTCTTCATTGGGTAACTTTTCATTTAAATCAACTTCAATATCACCAACAAGGTCATCAAGTTTATCAATCATTTCTAGGGTAAATGGAATTGTTTTAACTTTACCAGTCTTTACATCTTCTGCCATTTGCTGCAGATGCTCAAGAAACTCCTTGGGTAAAGTATCGTCATCACCTAAACATTGCCAAAACCAAGACAAACACTCTTCATAAGGGTCGTCATACCACATCAGCGCATAGTCCTTATAGTTTCCAGAAATCAAATCACGCCAGATACGAAATGATCCGCGAATGTTTTGCCAACCAGTAAACCAGCAGTGGTTAATGTAGTAATCGATCCAAGTCATTAGAGATAATGCGGTTTTTCAGTATCAAATTGGTAAAACTTTACGTCTTTCATATCAAGACACATACGGATAGTTTCATGCTCTCTGTGCTCCCTATCTGTTCCTTTGTACATCCCTCTGCGTTGATAGGCACAACACCAGATATTGTAGTAGATTTTAGATTTCTCGTTCATCTTCCCAAGGTGCTTTACGACTTAATAATCTAGCAATCTTTTCATTATATTCTGGTGGTTGATTGATTGCTTCTACAAGAGCATCATATGCTTCTTCTGATACATAAATGACTGGTGGTTTTTGGTCTAACCTCAACTTGCGTTCAGGTGAAATAGTGATATTGTATGGGTCATCATAAGGATAGATGTACTCCATATACCATCCCAAAGATAAACCTTCCCAGAACTCACTATATCCCCAATCATCCCCGTCATTATAACAATCCAGACAGTTCCAGAAGTTATGGAATCCATCAAGAAAGAGTTCCCATTTCGTTGGATTTTCAAATCTCACGGGGTTTCATCACTCCAATAGTACCTCAGTTTATCACCATCCGCAGAAATATTCAAGTGATAGATTTTATCGTCTTCAGTATACACACCAACCCATAAGGTGCGTTCATTCATACTTTCAAGATGAAACATTTGAATGTCTTGAAGTACAATTTCGTCTGGGTTTTCAGTAAATCTACTCACTCTACTTCCTCATAAGCATCTTGAATCATCTGTGCAAGTTCCATAACTTCCAACTTCATTTCAGAAGGTGCTGTCTTTGCAATCTCATCATAGAACAAAGTAAGGGCAGTTGTCAATAGAACCAGTTGGCGTTTTGTGAAGTCCATTATGAGAAGTTATAATGAACACGGGTGTAGAAGTCTTTGAAGCAACTTCTATTAAGGAGCTTCATCATTGCTGGAGGAATGTAGTATGAATATTCACTGAAGAAATCTTCTTTACTGAGAAATCTGAGACCATGAAGATACCAAGTGCCAAACTGCTCATGAAATGCCCTTACAGCACGATATTGCTGTGTAGTACAAGCAACATACTTATTGGTAGAGTTTTCAAAATCTTCTTTATGACCAGGATTTGCCTGTGTCATCATAACACACACAGTTTGACCCTCCCCTGTGCCGAAATATTCGGAAACCATATACACCCAATGCTCATCCACTGGGAATACATCACGATGATACTTCTGCTCATATTCTTTCATACAAGCATCGGCAACCAGTTGGAAGTTTTCTTTTTTCTTTGCTTGCAGTTCTTCAATTAGTTCTTCATGCTCAATCTTACGAAGTTGTTTCATTGCTTCTGAATGTTCTTCAATGAAATCAATAGCAATCTTTAATACTTCATTCTCTTTTTCTCGTTTTGCCGCTTCTTCAAGCATTTCTTCGTGGGTCATTTCTTTGATGTGCAACTGTGTTTCTGGAGTTTGGACTTTTCCCCAAGAACTATCATCAATTGTGAGAGTTTCTTTTCCTTTATCATAAAACCTCAACTTACCATCAGTCATCGTAGATTTTCCCTAATCATTCTAATACACTCATTCCACTTATAACTGTTAGTTTCGTGTTCTTTCGGCAACCAATCCTTTACGATATTCACAATCTCATTTACCAGAACATCTCTGGATTGTGCGAAGTTTCCATAATCAACCCACTCTTCTAGTTTATTATAAAGAGTTGGTTTTTTATTCATAAGTTCTCGGATTTTCTGTTTGCCGTATTCTGTGAGTTCTTGTTTATTGGTGCGGAGTTGTTGGATTTCTTCATCAGTTAGTCCAATCACCCAAGGCATATCTTCATTAGTCATTGTGATACAGGTATAAAATCCAACTCAAATAGTTGGTTGTTCTCATTACAATAATAAAGTTTAGCATCCTCATCGTCAGGATAATACCAGAGTAGTTGGTTTTTGAGATTATACTTATCTGGTTGTAATGGTTTTTTACCTCTTCTCAACTGAAAGATACCACCATCCTCCATAGCAGGATGATTGAGATTGATACCTTTTGCTCCGTCAAATCCTGCGTTTTTTGGTTTCATCGTTCATTATAAAATACAAATCCAGTTGAGGTTTTTTCGTCGTAGTAATAATACTCTTGAAACACTCCGTTTTCAAAGTGTTCAATAGGTTCAAGTTCATCACTACCCGTTGAATAGTAACAGTCTAACACAAAATCAGAATATTCACCAACAAAACCACAGAAACGGTCAGGAAACTTTGAAATACTTTTGTCTGGGAACAGTTCGTAGTATGTGTCTAATACTTCCTGTCCATATTCTTCTAGGATTTCTTCAAGTGTCATAAGGTTGCTGTGGGTCTTTTTTCCAAACTTCTTTGTAGATAATCCAAGGTTCTTCTTGGTGGGTCATTTGAGCAGACCAATGGTATCCATTCTCATCAACAGCATCCAGATAATGAATGCGTGTCTTTGGGTCAATCACTCGTGTGATAGTTTTGAATTTTACTCGTTCAGTCATTTTACTCCAAGCAAGTCCTTTTCAAAATCAGTCAAACGAGCAAGAAGTTCTTGTCGTTTTTGTTCTTTGATTTCTTCTTGTCGTTTTTCTTCTAACTTTTCATCAAGAACATCCATCATATAATCAAAACTATAACATCTCTTATCCCAATTAGTTTCACCTTGTTGATTGATGAATACTGTTTCATCAAATCCTTCTGGGTGGTACATTTCGTAGATACGAACTATATAATCACCATCTTTGTCCTCACGAATTTCAACACTTAAATCAAGTTGCTTTGCTTTGGAAAAGAGTTTGAGAAGTTCAGTTGCTTTGATAGTCATTTCAGTTCTCCATAAGAAAGTGTTTTGATTTCTTCTTTACTCAAAGGTTCTGTAGGATAATATCCAGAAGGATAATCATTCATACCAGCATCAAAGATAAACACAGGAATGTCTGCTTTTTTACAGAATTCTTTGAACTTTTCTCCATCCAATTCAAACTTACCAACATACTCAACATTTGGATACATATCCCAAGATGCTACAAGTCCTTCTGGATAATAACTCCACTCAAACTCATCAAGTAATTTGATAATATCTTCTACAACTTGAATGTGTTCTGGATTAGTGTAGATGCGTCCGTATCCTTTGTAAGTGAAGGCAGTCATTTCAAATGAGGTTCAATTTGTGTTTGAAGTTTAAGTTGTTGAAGCAAATCACGAGCAAATGTTATTTCACCATACTCAAATCCCGCATCAAAAGCATCATCATAATTTCCAGCGTCTGAAGGAGAATAATCATCACCACATTCATCATAACAATGCTTACTGTCTGCAGTTTCTTGAAGTTTGGTGAGAAGGAATTGAAGTTTTTGTGTATCAGTCATTTCAGTTCTGGTGTTGTTTGAGATGGAGTTGGATACATTCCATAACATCATCAAGTGTGGAAGCACTACCCTCATAGTAGTAATCCATATTCATTACATCTGTGACTTTGAGTTTGTAATAAAAATCACCATCAGATGAATACTGATGAATGATGATGTCAGTTTCGTAGTGCATCGGTTTGTTTGTTATGAAGTCATTATACAACCAAAAGGAGCACCTGTGGGATGCTCTTGTGCCAGTTTAGAAAGTGTCACTTGTCGTTCCAAGTAAAGTCAAGAAGTAGCTTAGTAAAGTATCTCACAATCACATTTGGTTTCTTTTCCAGATACACTTTGATGTTTGGTTTGATGTCCCAGTATCCTACCACATCTTTACCAATTCTAAATTCTGTAGTCCAATCTACAGCACTGCTCACACCAAGAGTAGAACAATCTAAATTACCTACTGTAAGTCTGACTGGGAATTGTCCGTGTTCCTTCGCATACTTAAAGTTCTCAATAATTCTATTGAACTTTTGATTGTAGTAATACTCTTGATGACATTTGAGTTCAGCAAACTTATGCTTGATACTCTCAATATGTTTATCAATCTTCTCATCAAACTCTTGTGAGATTTCTTCTAATGACTTGCGTGGTAGTTCAAATTTGATTTCTTGTGCTTCGTTTGGAATTGTGAAGTATTCTTTGAGGAGTTCATACTTTTCGTGGTCTTCTTCAGCATAAGAATACAAATTCATACACTCAAAGACATTCTTTACATCTGTGAGTGTTTTGATTTTACTTACATCTAATTTATGGTTTAATGGTTCAATCATTTCAACCTCAACTTCAACTTCTCAACACAATCATTCCAACCACAAGCATATCTATCATCACCACCATCTTCATCAGGCAACCATCTTTCAACAATATCACAAATAACTTCTCTATTTACAAACTCCAATTGTTCTTTACAGAACATCTCATAAAGTGTTTGTGGTTTTGGTTCTTCTACTTTTTGATACTTCACACCATCAATCATTATGGTTTCTTCATCAAGTTTTTGATAAACTCTCATAGTATAATCCACAGCACATCTTCCGTATTTTTTTCTTTCTACGATGATTTCTGGTTCAGTCATTTCAGTTTTTCCTCTTGATTTCGTTCAAACAATCATTCCATCCTTGATTATATCCCATCTCATCTTCTTCATATTCTAACTCATCAGGCAACCATTCTTCACCCACATAAGTATAATTTCCCTTTCGCACCTCATTAAACCAAAGTCCTTCAAGCAGACGACGAGTTTCACCATCAGTAATACGAACCAGCATCATACCATCAGCAGGTTTCTTTTTCTTATACCAAATAACATCAGTTGGATATTCCAGACGATAATAATTCTCACCATTATAAGAGACAACCTCATACTTCCCAGAGTTTTCAAGATACATTCTTGGTTGAGATTTATGTGTCTCAATCTCTTTGAGGAGTTCAAGTTTCTTTTGAAGCACTTTGATTTCTGCTTCTGTTTTTTCAATATCAGATTTGAAAGTCATAGATTTAAAATAAGGAGTAGCATCCATCACACCATCTTTGATTGCTTGTCTAAAAGCATCACGAAGTCCATTTGCGACTTCTTCGGGGTGTTGCTTCCTTGGTTCCCAGTTTGTTGATTGTCCTTCGTTGATTTCAGTTGGTTTCCAATCGTTATTCATTTAAGTGATTACTCATAAGGTCAGTATACAACAAAAAAGGTGCCCTGTAAAGGCACCTTGTTCCAGTTTGTAAAGTGTCCTTATACCACTCTCACTCGTTTAGTGATGTCTATTCCATTTTTCTTTTGATAATTTGAAAGAGCACCTGCGTTTGTGATAAATCCAGTTTCAAGACACATCCATCTTTGAGAACTTGTTTTTTTACCTCCTATTTTTCCACCTCTTCTTCCATTTTCCGTCATTTTTTCTTTGCTTTGTCCGTGTATTCCAATTCCAAGTTCATATGTTCTATTTCCACACTTTCTACCATTTTCAACCATCTGGTCTTTGGTTCTTCCGTGTATTCCTATTTTAAGTTCGTATGATTTTTTTCCTCCTTGTTTCCCATCTTCACTCATCTGTTCTTTTGTTCTTCCGTGAACTCCAACACCAAGTTGATATACTCTTTCACCTCCTTTTTTTCCATAAATTTTACCAGTTCTTTTAGCATTTTCACTTCTTTGCTCTTTGGTTAGTGAATGAACTCCTAAACCAAGTTCATAACATTTATTTCCACTTTCACGCAAAACTTTTAGAGATACTTTACCACCACAACTTTCATTTAGACACCATTTATCTGTATTAAAAAATGGTTTTATCAATCTTTCTTCAATTTCTTGTGCTTTCAACCAACCTTCATCCGTATAATCAAAAAATTGAAGTATTTGTTTCTTTGGTGTATAAAGTTCCCAACACCACTTGTTTGTTGTAGGAGAACCCCAGTATTCTTCGTTGAAGTATTTTTCCTTATGAACTCCATAATAGTAATATGGAACTTCTTCAAAGGTAATTTTGTATATGTAAATTCTTGGACTTTGGTAAGTCATCGTTATTCTACAGAAACCGCATTAGTATTTATAATAGAAAAGGTGCCCGAAAGCACCTAATCTGTCCGTAGAGAATTGCGGTTTCTATAGACATTTTATTTATAAGTCATTTTTTACTCCAACTACCTCGTTCATATAATGCTTCTGTAAGTTTGTTATGCCATTCCAATCTGGCATCTCGTTGTTCTTCGTATTCTTCGTCAGTAGGAATGGGAGCAAGTTTTGCCCACCAACTACCATCAAGTTTCCATAAGGTATTGTCGGAACATAATACCATATCACCAGAGATTTGTATAGGTTTTCTTTCAGTCATCACAGGTTTCCTTTGCTATTTTTTTAATCCAAATAATATCAAGTTTGTTTGCCTTTTTTACTACTCTACCATATTTACTATAACGAAGTCCCCCACCATTTCCCAAATCAAATACAAAAGGACGGTCATCATCTGGATAGGTGGGAGAATTTCTAATTTTACCATAAAGAGTTGTATCGTCTCTGCGAACAACTTTGACGACATAATCAACACATTCTTCAAGATTAACAATTTCAGTCATCTTGCCCTCATCGCAGCAATCACAGCATCACGGGCACTTTTACCTTTTGCTCTACTCATAGGAAATCCACTATTCATAAAAACCCAATCGTGTTCTCCATTCATTTTAGGAGAACACATCTTGAATTGATTGAGTAGAAATTCAAGGATTTCTGTGTCTGTTGGTTCAGTCATTTTCTTCATCGGGTAGTTTTTCATTCAAATCAATACCATCTAAAACTTTATCAGACCATTTTAGCACATTCTCAATCAGTTTATCATTAACTTCTTTTTTCTTTTCCACAAACTTTTCAATCAGTTCATCATTAGGGTCGTTGAGGATTTGTTTTACTGGGTCTTTCTCTTCAATCATCAGTTTGATTTGTTTGAGATTATCATAAAGTTCTTTATTGAAATCATAACATTCAGTCAAATGGTCTATGTTGTTGTCCTCAAAGTTAGTTTCCTCACGGATTTCCCAAGACAAACCATCCATATCTGCTGCGGTTTCTGTGAGAAAGTATTCAAGTGTTTCAAGTAAATTCATTTTCTAATTACAGCAATTACTTTACGATTTGGATACTTCTCTACAATTATATCACGAGCACTCTCATAATCAATAGCATCCTTTACGGTTTCATAATACACAGTTTTATCTGCATCATCCCAAGTTTGAACTTCGTAAGTCATTTCTCCTCCCAATTTGCTCTCACATCTTTATAAGGTTCTGCTTTTACTACATTATGAATAGTAGGAGTAGTGCTTGAAGCAGGTGGAATATAAGGAGTGCTATAAAGTGGTGGAGATTTACTCAAATACTCTTCAATAATATTACAAGACCATCCATCCTCATAGAATTGCTTACCATAGAAAACAGCATCTTCCTTATTTGGAAAGGAAGCAACATAAGTTTCGTTGTGATAGAGTGAATAAACTTTCATTTCACATTCTCCCTTGCTTTGCGAGCAGCATCATAAAGTTCCCGAAGTCGTTGAGACCTATCCTTTCGTTTATTGACTTGTTCTGGACTATTATACCACACACTATCAGTTCCGTGTAATGGGCAATCTGGATTGAGGTTTTTGCTATTGGAGGTCTTGGTTCCTATTTGAATGTAAGAACAGGTGCATTTAGTCATTTTACAGAACTCACAAATACAGGAACTTCACCACAAATGTTAGTTGCGGAATTAATCACATTATAAGACTTCCTACATTCTATCACAATCTCATAAGATTTCAAGAACATCTCTCTGTCCTTTTGAGTATTGTAAGTATTCAGTAGTTCCATAGAAAGGAAATAACCAGTAATGATGAGAAGTGGAATGATGAAGATAAAGATAAAGGGTTTCATTTCACTCATAGTAGGACATATCATAACTACCTTCATTATAACCCATTTGAAAGATTTCTTGGGCAAACTTCACAAAGGCATCAAAGTTTCCAGAATACTCCCAACCATCATTTTCATCCCAATCTTCTTCAAAGTGTTCTTTTACAAGTTTGATGACTTCTTCATCTAAAATCATAGTCATTTTTCTCCTGTTCTAAAACATCACGGGCACGGTCAGCAATCTGTCTCAAACTAATGCGAGGGTCATTATAAGATGTCGGAGTCCAATTATCACACCAACTATCAAGTTCAATAATAACTCGTTCTAATGCTGATTGAGTTTTAGTCATCACCAATCCAACTCCACATAAATGCTCCACCCCAAATTATTAGGCAGATTATCTTTCAGGTATTCTAACATATAATCCTGAAAATCATAAGCAGTTGGAGAACATTCTTCAATCAACACACCATACTCCAAATCCTCTTCGTGAATACTATATTTCACCCACACATCAACCACTCGTAGGTCAGCATAATTTACACCACCAAATCGTTCTGTGGAATTCTTGAGTTCTTCAAGTGCCTTTGTAGCAACCTCCTGAATGAGTGTGAGGTTCTTATTAAGTGTTTCGTTCATCGTATCCCCGCATCAAATAATTTTTTTAGTTCATGATAAACAAGTTTTAGTGTATTATCAGTTTCTAAATTTACATCTCTCAAAATCCAATAGAGTTCTTTTGCTTGTTGTTCTGTTAGTTCCAAGACATAAGATTTTTTGATTTCAATCATTTTCAATCTCCTCTACATTTACATAAGGAGCAGTTTTCCATTCACTCCATTCCTCACAATCATAAAGGATGGGAGGACATAAATTACCAGAAGCATCAGTAGTAAAAATATGATACCGATACTGAATGTCTGGTTTCACTCCCAGTTCATTCTCAACGATACGAAGTTCAATCATTTTCCAAGTTCCTTTTGAATACGATACTCACACCATTCTGTATGATTTTTAAGTTCTCCGTTGATTTGTGGGTCACTTATCTTACAATAAG
>Ga0255154_1000135_pt1 | contig 33766 bp, 33 predicted proteins | sample Atl_Atl_RepB_8h_FD_188419 | JGI IMG/M metagenome (GOLD analysis project Ga0255154, IMG submission 188419) | Freshwater microbial communities from Altamaha River, Georgia, United States - Atl_Atl_RepB_8h | ecosystem: Environmental > Aquatic > Freshwater > River | place: USA: Georgia | collected...
CAGCCAGCGGTCTGCAGGTTGCCGACGTGGACGAAGTGCCGCTCGACTCGAGCAAGCCGCTGATCGACCAGATTGGCGCCACGACGGCCGAGGCGCTGACCTACCTCTCGATCGCCGGCCTGAACGACGCCTATCTGTTCGTTCGCAAGCCGCAGGAGCTCTCCGACGGCCAGCGGTATCGCTTTCGCCTGGCCAAGATCATCGAATCGGGCGCCAAAGTCTGGATTGCCGATGAGTTCCTGGCGGTGCTGGACCGCACGACCGCCAAAGTAATCGCCTTCAACCTTCAGAAAGTCGCCCGCAAGGTCGGCGCCACGCTGATGGTGGCCACAACCCATACGGACATGGTCGATGACCTGGCGCCGAACCTCTACATCGAAAAACGCTACCGGGAAAAGATCGAAATCGTTCGGACCCCGCAAGGCTACAAGGACAACGAATGACCGATCAAGAAACCTTCGAACAAGTGATGCTGCGCTCCTGGAGTGAGGAAGCAGGAGGCGTCTCGTTCGCGCTTTTCTCTTCTCCCAACTGTGCGCCGTGCGGTCGCGTGAAGGCCGCCCTCGAGCGCCTGGAGAACGCCGGCGTGCTGCGCCATGAGGTGAGCTACATCAACGTGTACCACGCTGCTGCGGCCGCCATGAAGACCAACGTGCGCTCGGTGCCCGTACTGGTTCGCTTTGAGCAGGGCCGCGAGACAGGGCGCCTCACGGGCGATCAGAACGAGCCCAAGCTGCTGGATTTCATCAATGCCTGACATGAGCCTGACCGACGCGGCAATCATCTTCCTGGGCGCCTACACGGTGGTGTTCCTGCTCGGGCTGCAGTCGCGCAACGTGGTCGCGGGTCGCTACGTGGCGGCCATGCTGACCTCGGCCGGCATTTCACTGTCGCAGTTCATCTTCGTGAAGTACGCCGCCAGCGGATCGCTTGCGGTTCTGACTATCTCCACGATGGGCGGCTGCCTGGGCATCGCCAGCGCGATCTGGTTCTACAAGAACGTCATGGACAGGAAGCGCCGATGATCGACAACCAAGACATCCTGATCGAGCGCCGGCAGGTGCCCAAGAACCACATGCTGTCGCTGCTGCCCAACATCTACGTGGAGCGCGGCGACATCGACGACTGGAACCTGCTGCACGAGCTGCACTACAAGGCAGAAAGCCTGGGCATCGGACCGCGCATCTACCGCTGCGTGCTGGAAGAGGGCGGCCGGCGCCAAGTGATCGGCGTGGGCGTTATGACGGTGCCAAAGATGCTTCTAAGCGGCCGAAACGAGGTTTTTCGGCACTTGAAGCCCAATACGGGCGGCATGGACAGCCGTCTAATCAACCGCACTCGAGCCTATTGGATCAATGACCACGCCTGCACGAACAGCCGGCTGGTGCTGGACACGATGTACCGTGGCGCCGGCATCGCCTACCGCATGCAGAACATCATGATGCGAATGACTGGCTGCCAGGTGGTCGAGTTCCAGTCGTCGATGTCCAAGTTCAACCCGTTTGCCGCCAAAGCCGGTATCCGATTCACCAAGCCACGCCGTAGTGCCAACTACGAGAAGGGTGTCAAGTTCTTCCGGCGCTGGTTCGACTCCAATCCATCTGACTTCATGGGTGTGATGGCCGAACTCAACGCCATGCCGGCTGCCGTGCGTGCCAAGTGCGAGCGGGAGATGCGGGACTTCTACTACGCCTGCTCGGCCCTGGAGAAGACGGGCAACGCCCGCTTCCGTGGTGAAGACCGCCGCGAGACGATGGAGGTCGGCTACCTGCTCAAGAGCCTGCAGCAGCTGGTTCTGGCCAGCCCGCTGTACGGGGTCTACATCAACCCCGACGCCAGTCCCGAGAAGGGCAAGAGCACGCTGCCGGCCCGCGTTCCGGTCATCGCTTTCGACAACCAACCCACCGACCAGCCTTTGGACTTGTCCAGGCTGCCCTGAACCATGCATCTGACAGCCAAACAAATCGAACTCCTGAGCGTCATCGGCAAGCGCAACGAAGACGGCGGCGCCACCGATCTCGACCAGATTCTCGAGCGGCTCTCGTACAAGCCGACCAAGCAATCCCTGCAGTTTTCGATCCGCGCCCTCATCGCCCATGGTCTGATCCAAAAGGACGCGCCTGAGAAGCGTAGGGGCCGCACCAGAACTCTCATTTCCCTCACCAAGCAGGGCCAAACGATGATGGGTTCCGCAAAGCCCTCTCCGGCGTTTGTCGAGACCGAAGCCGACGATCTGCTGAGTGACATTGCTGAAATCCTCGAACCCTGACCCTGCGGGAAACTGCGGGAATTTCCCTTTCCCTTCTATATATATAAGTAATAGATGACTGAAGAAATGAAAGTAGATGAAGCGGCTGCGGGATTTCCCACCCCACGGGAAGTCGAAGAGCTGGCCCTCACAGTGGATGCTCAGATCATGAAGCTGCTCGGGCTTCGGTTCGAGATTCAGGACGACATCATCAAGGTCTGGGCTCCGGAGGTGGAAACGCCCGACGAGACCAACTGGATGTTCGGTGAGCGGTTCTCCTGCAACCTGGCCGAATCCATGAACGTGCTTGACGGGCTCAAGGTCGAGGTCGAGTTCTTCGAGGAAGACGGCTGGCATTGGGCTCGTGTGGTGTTCGGTGAAGAAGGCGAGCTCGAGACGGCCGAAGCGCCAAGCAAGGAGTTGGCCGGCGCATTCGCGTGCTGTGCGGCATTGTTTGGCCGATCCGGAGGTAAGTCATGTGTGACTTGACAATGTGTAGCAAAAATGATACAGTCGCCCAGAATTCAAGGCTATCTCCTCTGGGCGTCTTCTCCACGCCCATTTTTTTTGACCGAAAGAACGAGAAGTGACTGAGAAGGCAGAAAAACGCGGGATCAAGCCTGGAACCAAGACGAAGGGCAAGCTCTCGGACAAGGCATGGGCCGAAGCCACGACCCTGTGGAAGCAGGGCGTGGTCACGCTCGAGGAACTGGCGGCCAAGTACGACCGTCATCCCCAGTCCTTCGCCCAGTATTTCCGCCGGCGCGGCATCAAGAAGGGCCAGGACAAGGAAAAGATCGCCAAGAAGGTTGAGGCGGCCGTCGAGAAGCAGGAGCTCAACGACGCGCAGATCATCGCCGCTCGCATTCGCGAGACCAAGGAAGATCACTACAAGATGGCCAGCGGTCTGGCCAAGCTCACCTGGGCCGAGATTCTCAAGGCCAAGCAGGACGGCGTACCCGTCGGAACCGCAATCAACAACCTCAAGGCGCTGGAGAGCGCCATGAACGTGCTCAAGAAGGCCCGCGAGGAGCGCTACAGCGTTCTCGGCCTGGATCGTCCGGACGCTATCGACGAGAACGACGTGCCGGAACTGGTGATCTCGGAGCTCACGGCCGATCAGATCGCCGCGTTGCGCGAGCGTTCGTTCCGCGAGATGGATCAGCTCGAGATCAACGGCGACATCGAGGATGTTCCGCCGGACGAGCCGGATGACGTGGTCGAGGAGTCCTGATGGCATCAAAGGTCGGGCTCTCGCTACACCCCAAGCAGATGGAGGTCTACCGCAGCCAGGCGCGGTATCGCGTGGTCGTGGCCGGCCGACGCTGGGGTAAGACAGCCCTGTCTCGGGTGCTCATCATCAAGAAGGCCCAGAAAAAGAAGCAAAAAATCTGGTACGTGGCCCCCACGTACAAGATGGCCAAGCAGATCATGTGGGTTGACCTGATGGACGCGATTCCTCGCAAATGGATTCGCAAGGTCAACGAAACCAGCCTGACGATCACGCTCATCAACGGCACCCGCATCGAGCTCAAAGGCGCAGACAAGCCCGACTCGCTGCGAGGCGTCGGTATTCACTTCCTCGTGCTGGACGAGTTTCAGGACATGGCCGAAGAGGTCTGGACGCTGGTGCTGCGCCCGACGTTGGCTGACACGGGCGGTCACGCGATCTTCATCGGCACCCCCAAGGCCTACAACTACCTCTACGAGCTGTACAAGAAGGGCCAGAACTCGGCGCTCAAAGCCGCCGGCGAGTGGGAATCCTGGCAGTTTCCGACCATCACGTCCCCCTTCATTCCGCTCGATGAGATCGAGGCGGCCAAGAAGGACATGGACGAAAAGAGCTTCCGCCAGGAGTTCGAGGCGTCTTTCGAGACCATGTCCGGCCGGGTGTACTACCCGTTCGACCGTCACACTCACGTTCAGCAGCTGGAGTTCAACCCGAAGCTGCCGATCTGGGTCGGTATGGACTTCAACATCGACCCGATGTCCACGGTGATCTACCAGCCTCAGCCCAATGGCGAGCTGTGGGCCATCGACGAGATCGTGCTGTTCGGCTCCAACACCGAGGAGGTCTGCGAGGAGCTGGAGAAGCGCTACTGGCGCAACCAGGCGCAGATCGTCATGTACCCCGACCCTGCCGGCGGCCAGCGCCAGCACGCTCGAGGCGAGACCGACATGGACATCCTGCGCGAGAAGGGATTCAAGCGCATCAAATACCGTCGCAAGCACCCGCTTGTGGCAGACCGCGTCAACGCGGTCAACCGGATGCTCAAGGACGCCAACGGAAACGTGCGGCTGCGTATCGACCCGAAGTGCAAGCACTTCATCAACGCCCTGGAGCAGACGATTTACAAAAAAGGCACCCGAGAAGTGGATAAATCCATGGGTATCGAGCACTCGGCCGACGCCGGCGGTTACTGCATCGAGCTGGAATTCCCGGTACGCAAGGTCGAGATTGGCGGCTTGTCAATCTGAGGATTGACTAAGTCACAACTGACGTATAAGATAGGAAAAATCATGCCGACACTCCTGAAACCAGGCGAAGCGTTCGCCGTTGACCCCAAGTCCCCGATCGCGGGAGGCACCGTCGCGCCGCAGACTGACGACCAGAAGAAGCTGCGTGCGCTCATCGAACGTCGGCACCCGGAGTACCACGAGTACAAGGACCACTGGGACTTCCTCGAAGACACCTACGAGGGCGGCCGCGAGTGGTTCAAGGACAACGTCTTTCGGTACATCAAGGAAGGCGACCAGGAGTTCTCGGACCGACTGAACCGCGCCTACCGCTTCAACCACAGCCGCGAAGTCGTGGACCTGCTGAACAAATACCTGTTCAAGCAGAACATCGTCCGCAACGAGGCTGACGCTCCCGATTCCGTCAAGCGCTTCTGGCAGAAGTCCACAAAGAACGGCCTGCACATCAAGGAGCTGTCGCGCCAGATCAGCAAGAAGTCCTCGATCTACGGCCGCATCGGCATCGTCATCGACAACACCAACGGCGTGGGTGCCGCGCCCGTGGTGTCCAAAGCCGACGAGAAGAATTCCGGCGTTCGCACGTACGCCTATGTTGTCGGCCCCGAGCAGCTGCTCGATTACGCCTTCGACGAGGATGGCGCGCTCGAGTGGATTCTGATCGAGGAGTGCGTGCGAGACGCCGCCGATCCTTTCGAGTCCTCTGGCGACGAGAAGGAGCGCTACCGTCTGTGGACCAAGCAGCAGTGGATGCTGTTCGAAGAGGTCAAGGAAGGCCGGCGCAAGGTCGTGAAGATGGTCGATTCCGGCGATCACGGCCTGGGCATCGTGCCGGTCGTGCTGGCTGACAACATCATCTCCGATGAGGAGTATTGCGCTCAGTCGCTGATCGACGAGATCGCGTACCTGGATCGTGCGGTGGCCAACTACCTCTCGAACCTGGACGCCATCATTCAGGACCAGACCTTCTCGCAGCTGGCCATGCCGGCGCAGAACGTGCTGCCTGGCGAGGACAATTACACAAAGCTCACCGAGATGGGCACCAAGCGCATCTTCCTCTACGACGGGGAAGGTGGCGCGCAACCGTTCTATCTGTCGCCTGATCCAAAGCAGGCGCAGATGATCCTGGCGGTCATCAACAAGATCATCAGCGAGATTTACCACACGGTCGGTCTTGCCGGTGAGCGGACCAAACAGGACAACGCGGTCGGTATCGACAACTCTTCCGGCGTGGCCAAAGCCTACGACTTCGAGCGAGTGAATGCTCTGTTGGCGGCCAAGGCCGACTCGCTGGAGGCGGTTGAGAACAAGATCGCGCACATCGTCGCAAAGTGGAGCGGTGAAGATGCTCGCATCGAGAAAGACCTCGTGTCTTATCCCGACGACTTCGACACTCGTGGCCTGTACGACGAATTCGACATCGCCGCACGACTCATGCTCATCAGCGCACCGGACGCGGTTCGCCAGGAGCAAATGAAGGCGGTGCTCGACAAGCTGTTCCCACAGCTGGCCAAAGACCTTCGCAAGAAGATGGAAGCCGAGCTGAAGAGCTGGCCTGTCGATCCGATGGAACTGACCCAAGACCCGAACGCCGCGCCGGCAAAGAAGGACGAGGGGGCAGGGAAGTCGAAAAGCAATCAAGGGGCCGTAGGCACCTCGAAGGAGGAATAACCCTCCGCACGCCGACAAGAGACTGTCGGCGTTTCCAAAACTGATGACCAAGAGAACGGTCAGAAAGGCATACGATGTTCGTAACTCGCAATGTTGCAATGAAGTACCGCAACCCCACCAACGGAGATGGTGGAGACGGTGGCGGTTCGGGTGGTGGTGGTTCTGGTGACGGTGGCCAGGGCGGTGGTGACGGTGGTGGCTCGGATGACGATGCTGCGCGAAAGGCTGCTGAAGAAGAAGCTGCTCGCAAGGCTGCGGAAGAGGCCAAAGCCGGCGGCAAGAAGCCCAGCGACGAAGAGGCTCGTCTTCTCAAGGAGAACATGAAGAAGAAGGAGCAACTCGACAAGGCCAACGCGGAGCTCAAGAAGGCTCAGGAGATGCTGAAGTCCTTCGAAGGCATCGACCCCGTGGCAGTCAAGAAGCTGCTCGAGGATCAGCGCACGGCCGAAGAGAAGGCTCTGGAAGCCAAGGGCGACTGGGACCGTCTGAAGGCTCGCATGGCCGAAGAGCACGGCAAGGAAGTTCAGACACTGCAAGAGCAGATCAAGCAACTATCCGAGCAGCTCAATAACACCCAAGGCACCATCAAAGACCTGTCGATCGGCACGCAGTTCAGCCAGAGCAAGTTCATTGCCGAGGAGCTGACCCTGACGCCGGCGAAAGCCCGTGTGATCTACGGCGATTACTTCGACGTGGAAGACGGCAAGGTCGTGGGTTACGACAAGCCGCGTGGCGCGGCCAACCGCACCGCCATCGTTGACCAGTACGGCAACTCGGTGGCGTTTGAGGACGCGCTTCGCAAGATCGTCGAGGCTGATCCGGAGAAGGACCATCTGCTCAAGAGCAAGATGAAGCCTGGCGCCGGCTCGGATTCGCGCAAACCTGCCGGTAGCACAAAACCGGAAGTGCCTGCTGATGGTATTTCCAAGATTGCGTCCGGACTCAAAGGTCTGAAGATCGCTTGATACTAAGTCACCGATGACTTGCATTTTTCCACAAATTGTGGTATAGTGCTGCCTCATCGGTGACTTAGAGCGACGTAAGGGCCGAGACATTGACAACCTCCCCTGGAAAGGATTCATCAAATGGCTCTCCTGCGCCAAGAAGCTGAAAAGCTGAGCAACAACCAGCTCATCTCCGGCGTGATCGACCAGATCATCGACCGTGACGACCTCATGGCCGTGCTGCCCTTCGTGGGCGTGAACGGCAAGGCCTATGTGTACAACCGCGAAAACACCCTGGGTGGTGCATCGTGGCTCGACCCGAACGAAGCGATTGGCGAAAGCGCCGCTACGTTCACCGAAGTCGTGGCCAAGCTGCGTATCCTGGCTGGCGACGTGGATGTGGACAAGTTCCTGCAAACCACCATGGGCGACACCAACGACCAGATGGCGATCCAGATCGCCAAGAAGGCCAAGGCTGTCTCTCGTGAATTCCATCGCACCATGGCTCGCGGCGACGCTACCGCCAACACGAAGGAATTCGACGGTCTGCCCGCTCTGGCTGCTGCTGCTGGCGGCACCCAGACCGTGACTGCCGGCGCCAACGGCAACGCCCTGACCCTGACCATGCTCGACGAACTCGTTGACAGCGTGCCCAACGGTCCTGACGTGATCGTGATGCGTCGCGGCACCATCCGCGCCTTCCGTGCTCTTCTGCGCGCCACTTACGGCACCGACGCCGTGATGCAGCAGCTCGAGAATTTTGGCCGCCCCATGCTGACTCACAACGGCATTCCGGTCATCATGAACGAGTTCCTGGCCGCTGACGAAGCCCAAGGCTCCAACGCCAACACCTGCTCCGTGTACGCTCTGCGTCTGAACGAGCTGGATGGTCTGCACGGCCTGTATGGCGGCGACAACGCCGGCATCGTGGTCGAGAACATCGGCACCGTTCAGAACAAGGATGCCACCCGCATCCGTCTGAAGTGGTACACCGGCATGGCCCTGAAGAGCACCCGCTCCATCGGCCGCCTGAAGGGTGTGTCCAACATCTGATCGGTGTTGGCAGTCAGTCACAACTGACGTACAATAAGGGCAAGCTCAAAAGGCTTGCCCTTTTTTCTTTTGTAAAGGAGTCATCTCATGAAAATTCGTATCGTCCAAGCTGGCTACGAAACATTCAACGGTCTGCTCGGCGACGTGAAGTTCGAGAACGGCCTGTCCATCAAGGACGTGAGCGGTGAGCAAGCCGCCTACGTGCGTTCGATCTTCACCACCGAGGAAGTGAGCGACGAACAGTCTGACGAGAGCGCCCAGAGCGATTCCGTCGATCCGCAAGCTCAGAAGGATTTGACCCCCGAAGGTCAAGACGAGGGCGAGAAGCCGCAAGAACAGGCGGAATTGACCCTGGAAGGTCAAGACGCTGAAGGTGCAGCGGAATGAAGTTGCGCCTGACCCAAGCAGGTTTCGAGAACTACACCGGCCAGATGGGCGTGGTGTGGTTCGAAGACGGCCTGTCCACCACTGACGTGTCACCCATTGACGCCGTCCGCATCTCTGCCGCCATCGGCGCGGACTGGGAAGACGGCTCGCCCGCTAATGTCGGCGACATGTATCTCAACAGCATGGACGTGCCCGCATACGTGGGCATGGCCGACGGCACGCCCGTCGAGCCCGTCTCTGCACCTACAGGCGATCAGCAGCCCACTCAAACCGACGGCACGATCTACACCGAGGATGACCTCGCCAAGATTGCCGATGAGAAGGGTATCGCTGGCCTGCGCGTGATCGGCGACCCGATGGGTGCCAAAGGCACTTCGATCGTTGGCTTGATTGCCGAAATCCTCAAGAAGCAGGCCGTCAAGCCCGAGCCCGCAGCGGAGTAAGAAATGCTCGATGTCTTCCTGAACAACACCGATGTCACATTGACAATCGACCTGGCGGATTCCAGTGGAAATCCGCTGAACGTCGATGCGGTGCAGTATCGCGTCGTCGATCAGGACGGCAACGTGCTCGTGACGCAGTCTGCACTCGCCGGCTTCACCGCAGGCGATCTGCAGGCGACCGTCACCATTCCCGCCAACAAGAACCAGCTGGCTTCGGGCAGCGTGCGCGAAGTCCGCACCATCGAGCTGATCTGCCAGTCCCAGAGCGGGACCATCGGGCTCGTCAAGAGCTACGGCATTGAGGCGCTCGATCCGCTGAAGGTTCCGGACACGAGCTTTCAGTCGTACGCCTCGGCCGAGCTCATGGCAATGAGCATTCCGAACCTGGCCGCCTACAACGCGGCCTCGGAGCAGGAAAAGATTGCCGCGCTCATGGACGCTCGCGAGCACATCGTCCAGCTGAACTTCGGGCTGCTCAATTCCAACACCAACTTCAGCCAGGACCAGTTGCAGTACGTGCCGGAGGGCTCGTTTCAGTCGAGCTACGTGGCTCGCAACTCGCTCTTCCTGTTCAACGGCAATCTGGCGCTGCTCGATCAGTCGCAGTTCAACCAGTTGCCGGAGAAGTTCAAGCGTGCGCTGCGCCAGGCGCAGGTTGTCGAGGCGAACGCGATTCTGGGCGGCGAACCTGACGACACCAAGCGTGGCGCCGGCATTGTCGAAGAGCAGATCGGCGACACCCGCACGAAGTATGGCCAGGGCGCCGCACTGCGTCTGCCGGTGTGCCGGCGAGCACTCGGCTACCTGAGCTACTACGTGACCTTCGCCAAGCGGATCGGACGCGCATGATCTACGACGAGTTCGCCCAAAAGCTGATGACCGAGTACAGGATGTTCCTGATCGGTCTGACGGGTCGATACCTGGCTCTGATGGCGCCAGGCGTTGACGTGTCTCCAATGGCGATCGGTCAGCTCGAAGCATCGGGCAAGGCGCTTCGGAGCACATACATGGCGATCGCCGAGCGTAGCGTCAACGACTTCGTCGAACAGATGAGCGGCAAGGCGCTGGCAGACTCGACTCAGGCGTTCATGCAGCGCATGTCGTCGATCACGCTGCACAACATCCAGACCCTGACCGACCGCATGAAGGGCATGAAGAACAATTCGCTCGATGCGGTCAAAGAGAATATGCACGGTGCGATGGGGCTGCTGCTGCAGCGCCAACTGACTCAGCCCGAGTTCACCGTGCAGACAGCAAGTGGACGCACCTACAAAGCAGATTCGCTCGTTCGCACGGAAGCTCGCCAGTTCGGCTACAGAGCCTGGCTCGAGTCAGAAATGGAGCGCATCGCCGAATCGAGCGACCTGGCGGAAGTCCGCTATGCCGACCCCGAGCATGAGAACCACGGCCTCGTGTTCTCGATCTCCGGCAAAACACAAGGCTATCCGAGCTTCGAGGACATCTCTGAGCCGGTGTTTCACTACAACTCCAAAGCAACGGTTGCACCCCATGTTCCGGCCTAACAAGACCTGCATCGTCGCCGTGTCATCGGGCAAGAACGATGTCTACGGCCAGCCACTGCCGGCGCGTCGCGTCAAGGAGCAGTGCGCCGTCGTGAAGCTGACGACAGCCAGCGTTCAAACCAACGTACGAGCCGACAGCTCAGCCTCTCGCGGCAATGCGCGTGAGCTGACTGCGGACGCCGTGATTCTGCTGACCCGATTCACTGCCGCGTCGATCAACGACATCATCGAGATCGAAGGCATCAAGCTGCGGGTCATGGCCAAACATCCGCGCTTTGACATTCGGGGTGTGCTGGATCACGTCGAAGTCGAATGCACCATCTGGAGCTGACATGGACCTGATGCCGATCGCAAACAAGCTGGAGTTCGAGGGCCTTGGCGTCCAGGGCTCGACCCTGTTCATCAACTTCATGCCCGATGAGTGCAAGGAAGGCATTCTGCTCCGCAGCCCGCTGATCGGTACGAAGATCGACCCGAACCTGCCTGGCTACTACAAGACCGAGTTCATGGTGGTCGTTCGCACGCCTCGCTACGAGTCGGGCCTGGGCATCATCAAGGACGCAATGACAGCCCTTACGCTCTTTGCGACCGACATCGACGACATCCACATCAAGCGGTGCTACCCGCGCAACCTGCCGGCCACGTTCCCCGTGAGCGATGGCAACTACTTCGAGCTCCAAGTCGTGTTCGAGGTCGTCTACTGCGGAACGGCCTATGGGTATCCGGCTTGAGGGTGTCGATGAGCTGATGACCATCCTGCAGCAGACGGGCGAGAAGGCCCAGCGCGGGGTGTACCAGCAGATGAAGAAGGAGGCGCTCGAGATTCAGCGCCTGGCTCGTCTGTACGCGCCCATCGACCACGGCAACCTCGAGGATGCGATCTCGGTCGAGGAGATGGAGGGCGAGCGCGACAGCCGAGGCCGAATGGGGCGCAAGTCGGTCGTCGTCTTCGTGGACATGTCCCAGGAAGGCTACGAGGGCGAACCGATCGGGCAGTACGCCTACATCATGCATGAGTACCTGGCGCCCTACGGCAAATTCAAACTTGGCCCCTTGTCGCAGCTGAAAAACAAGGGCAATGGAAAAGTTGGCGGTAAGTTTCTTGAGCGTGCCATCAATGACGTTTCACAAGAGATGATGAAACGACTTGTGGACGTGGCAAGGACTTACTACTAAAAGCACTGGACATTTTGCCGCATTTGTGGTAGAGTGCCGGCACCGGCGAAGTCATTAAGCAGTGACTTCAATCCCCTTTGCAAAGGAGCTTTCGAATGGCATCAAACACAAAAAACGTGAAACTTGGCGTTTGCCAGGTTTTCTTTGACGGCGTTGACCTGGGCTTCACCCAGGGCGGCGTGGAAGTCACCGTCACCACTGAGACCCACAAGGTCAACATCGACCAGTTCGGTAACACGACCATCAACGAGTACATCATGGGCCGTGAAGTCATGGCCAAGGTGCCGATGGCTGAAACCACCCTGGAAAACCTCGTGACCATCATGCCTGGCGCGACCCTGTCTGCCATTGGCGGCACCGTCGCTACTGGCTCTCTGACCGTCGCAACTCAGCCCGCTTCCGGCGACACCATCGTCGTGAACGGCGCCACCGTGACCTTCCGCACTGCTCTGACGGGCGAAGGCAACGAGGCTCTGATCGGCAGCAACGCCGCCGGCACCGCCACCAACCTGGCTGCAGCCCTGAACGCTTCGACCGATCCCAAGATCGCTCAAGCCAGCTACGCCGCCGCTGCTGGTGTCGTGACCGTGACCTTCGGCTCGCAGCTGGCCTACGGCAACGGTGGCAAGAAGGGTGCTGACGGCAACGCCTTCACTCTGGCCACTGGCACCGCCGGCGCCAAGGTGACTGTGTCTGGCGCAACCCTGGCAGGCGGCACTGACCCCACCGGCCAGTCCGTGTCGGTCCCGACCGGCGTGGGCAACAACCTGCTCGACTACGCCAAGGAACTGCGTATCCACCCCGTTGGCAAGCCTCTGACCGACAAGTCCGAAGACTTCGTGATTCCGCTGGCTGCAACCGCCGGCGCCATGAACTTCGCGTACAAGCTGGATACCGAGCGCGTGTACAACACCGAGTTCACCGGCTATCCGGACGCAAACGGCAAGCTGTTCAGCGTGGGGGCTTAAGCTCTTTCACAACTGACTGAAGTCGTATAGAATAGGCCTCGCCAAGTGCGAGGCCTTTCTTTTTGCACAATCGAGGAGTGAGAATGACAAAACTTTTGAACCTGAACCAGTTGGCTGCCAAGGAGGTTCGCGAAGTACAAATCGGCGACAAGACATATTCGATCAAGGAAATGTCGGTCGAGGACTTCATCGAGACCACTCGGGTGGCTGAAGAGATGGAGAAAGAGGCGAGCTATGCAAAGCAGCTGGAGGCGACGGTCAAGCTCATCAAGCGAGCAGTGCCCGACCTGGACCCTTCGAGCGTGCTGAGCCTTTCGCTGGATCAGCTGCGTGCGCTGACGGCATTCATTCGAGGTGAAGACCCCGAGAAGCTGGTTGAGGCAACGCAGGCTGCTCAGGCAGAAGCGGGAAACGTGTAAAGGGCGCCGCGCAAGAGGTGGACTTCGGGTTCATCTTCTGCGAGGTCAGCCACTTCTATTCGATGTCGTACCAGCAGGTCATGGCAATGCCAATCAGGGCCTTCTGGTTGATGAGCGGCAACATTCGCCGCCTGCGAGCCTCGAACGATATGCGAACCCTTGCGGTCGCTGCGGCAGCACAAAGCGCCGATGGCTACAAGGAAACGCACGAGAGGCTGGTGCTGGAGATCGGTACGGTGTACGCCGGCCCGACGAGTGTCGAACGTGACGAGGCAGGGTTCAATGAACTGAAGATGATGGCTGCGGCGATGTAAAGGAAGCGAAATGCTGGGTGGTGACATCAAGGTCGTAATGACGCTGGACGACGGCGACTTTACGGTCAAGACAATCAAGGCGGGACGTACAGTCCAGGAGCTCAAGCGCTCCATCGACCAGACCGCCAAGTCGACGCAAGCCCTGGAGCATCACTTCACGGGCCTGGGCGGTCGCTTCCGTTCAATCGTGCAGACAGCCTCGCTGCTGCGCTACGCCATGCACGATGTTCACGACATCTTCATGGCGCTGCCAGGCGCGATCCTGAAGACCTCCGGCGAGGTCGAAAAGCTCACCAAGCTCATGGAGGGCATGAGCAAGGAGACCACGCAGGCGGCTCGACAGGCCGAAGCGCTCTCCAACGTCAAGTTCGTGTTCGACCTGGCGCAGCGTGCGCCGTTCGAAGTCAAGACGCTGACGGATGCCTTCGTCAAGCTCAAGTCCGGCGGTCTGGACCCCACCAACGGGTCAATGCAGGCGCTCGTGGACTCCGTCGCAAGGTTCGGCGGTTCGTCCGAGGCAATGCACCGAGCCTCCATCGCGATTCAGCAGATGGCCGGCAAGGGCGTCATCTCGATGGAAGAACTGCGTCAGCAGCTGGGTGAAGCCGTTCCGAACGCGATCAACATGATGGCCCAAGGCGCCGGCATGTCGATGCCCAAGTTTGCCAAGCTGGTGTCAACCGGCACCGTCGAGGCGACGCAGGCCCTGAACAACATGTTCGCCGTCATGCGCTTTCAGAACGATGGCGCAGCCGAGGCGATGATGAACTCATGGACGGGCATGCTGGCCCTTCTGAAGACGAAGTTCGACCTCTTCAAGCTAGAGGCTGGCAAGAGCCAGTTCTTCGAGGAATCCAAGAATCAACTGCAAGACCTGATCGACATGTTCGGCACGGCGCAGGCCAAGCGCTTCGCCAACGATCTGGGTGAGGGCTTGGCGCAGCTCGTGCGCGTGCTTCGTAGCGCCGTCGAGTTGATGATCCAGTGGTCTGATTCCATCAAGCTCGCCGGCCAGGCGTTCATCGCTTACTTCGTGGCCAACCGGGCGCTCGAGGCATTCAAGGCGATTCGCGGCTCGATCGACGGTCTGGTGCAAAAGTACCAGGACGACATCAACGCCAAGCGCAAGGCGCTCATCGACAAGCAGACGCTGATCGGCAACGAGATCGCGGCCGAGGAAGCTGCGTTCGCACGCAAGCAGGCGCTGTGGGCTCGCGAACAGGCTGCGCTCGAGAAGCAGGACGCATCCGAGCGAGCAGCTGCCATCAAGAAGATGGAGCTCGAGCGCAAAAAGACCGCTGACGAGATCGCGGCTCGCGTGGCTCGCTACAACGAGCTGAATCGCCTGCAGCAGCAGTTTCTCGGTCAGCAGATGGCGGCCGAACTGGCTGCCGAAGCCGCCATGCGCCAGAAGAAGGCCGGTTCGAGCGCGACCGCTCGCGCATACCAGTCCGAAGCTGATCGCCTGGGCAACAACGCCTCGATTGTCGGCAACAACGTCTCGACCATTCAGGCTGAGATCGACGCTCTGAAGCGCCGCGAGGCAGCGCTTCTGGCCAGCATCAACGCTACGCGCACCTCCAACATGGTGTCGGCGCAGAGCAACGCAATCGCCGCCGAATCCGCGTCTCACGCTCGCACGATCGCCGGCCTGATGTCGCAGAAGGCCCAGGCAGCCATCGGTGCCGCCAACGGCATTGGCATGATGACTCGCGTCATGGCCGGCGCCAAGGTCATCTTTGATGCGTTCGGCGGCTGGGTGGGTCTGGCAATCGGCGTTCTCGTCACCCTGGGCCAGAAGCTCTGGGAGTACATGAACCGCTGGGAGGAGTTCAAGAAGATCGTCGATCGGACCAAGCAGGGCATCGCCTCAACCGAGGACATGGAGTCTGCGAAGGCTCGTGCCGATGAGGCCGCCAAGTCCGTCAAGACGCTTCAGACCATTCTGGAACAGCTCGACAAGGATGGCGCGAGCGCTCCCCGCTCGATCAGCCGTGCCCTGGGCGCAGGCTTCCGTGATAATCGAGGCGGTGCGGACGTTGCCGCATACCGCGCATCCATCGAAGCTCAGCTCAAGGAAAAGAAGGGCATCTACGAGCAGGCGACGACTCAGTTCAGCGAGCAAAAGCGTTTGCTGGATGAGGACGCGGCTTCCAAAGACCTGTCGCAATACCAGCGCACCTTCCGTCGCGAGACGCAGGGTCGCGTGGATGAGCTTCGCAACCAGTCCGCCGAACTCGACAAGGCCGAGAAGGATGCTATCGACGCCGCATCTCGCCGCGCCGAAGCCTCCGGTCGCAAGATCACCGAGAGCGAGCGCGAAGCCATCTCCAAGCAGTTCATCGACAAGCGCAATGCGCTGGTCAAGGCTCGCGAGCAGTACCTGCTGGACTTCGCCCTAGGCAAGAAGCGTGAGATCGACGAGGCGATTGCTGCCGCGAAAGACCCGCGCCAGAAGCAGGTGCTCGAGGCTCAGCGTCAGTTCGTCAATGACCAGATTCGTGCCGCATCGGATGCACTGAAGGCTGCCGGCAATCTGGGTCGCATCGGCATTGCCGCGAAAGACCCCAAGAAACCGCTCAAGGAAAGCCCGATCATCCGTCTGGCCGAGCAGCTGGAAGGGGAGGTGGCCGCCGCCAAGGCCAAGCTCGCCGCCACGCTGAGCGACGCCCGTGACCTCAACAGCCTGAAGCAACAGGTGATGTTCGAGGCCCTGGGCGACCTGGCCGCCGGCAAGTTCGATGAGCGCGTCCAGAACGCCGAGGGCGAGATGGTGCCCACCCGCATGGGCGGTGAGAAGGAGCGCAAGGAGTTCGTCAACCGCTTCCGCGCATTCATTGCCGAGGGCAAAACCGACATCAACGCCTTCATCGACAGCCTGGCCACGCTCAAGGAGAAGGCGCAGTTCAAGGACATCGTGTCCAAGATGATCGACAAGAAGAGCGTGGATGACTCCATCAACGCCCTGAACGCGATCAAGCAGGTCGGCATCGACACATCGGATGCGCTCACTCGCTCGGCCGAGGAGTTCGTCAATCGCGGTCTGGTCAAGGAAAACAGCTTCCTCGACGAGACGATCAAGCGCGTCAAGAAGCTCGAAGCCACCGTCACGCAGGGCACCGAAGCCTATCGGATGTTCACCGCGATGCGCGACAAGGCGCTCGTGGACGCCAATCAGGTTGACATCAACAAGATGGGTGTCGATTCGGCCAACATCCTGCGCGAAGCTCAGCGCAACGCCCTGAAGGCGACGATGAGCAACGTGGAGCTCCGCAAGTACGAGTACGACGAGGAGATCAAGCGCATCGAGGCGCTGAAGAACCGTCGCGAGGAAGAGACGTTCAACCTGCTGGCCACAACCAGCATGACCACCGAGCAGTTCCTGCAGCAGATGTCCATCATCGACACCTCCACTCAGGAGATGCGTCAGGCTGCGCTGCTGAACTTCCAGACCAACTCGCGCACCCAGCTGCAAATGCTGGCTGACGAGTGGTCCAAGGCAACACAGGCGATGGATGGCGCAACGGCACGCTGGGCGTCATCGTTCACCGATCGCCTGGTGGACATGCTCGCTGGCGGCTCGTTCAAGTTCAAGGAGTTTGCCGCCGGCATCGCTCGTGACATGCTTGGTATCGTCATCAAGAAAGGCTTTGGTGACATGATTACCAGCGCCTTCGGCTCGTTCGGTGGAAAGATGACCGAGATGCTGGGTCTGGGCGGCAGCGCTGCCGGCGCAGCAGGTCAAGCCACTCAGACTGCGGCCGTCACCACGGCCATGACGACTATGACCGGCGCAACAACCGCCGCGATGACTGCCGTAGCAACCGACATGACTGTCGGCATGACAACGATGACAACGGAACACACGGTCGCGCTCACAACGATGACGACAGAAACGTCGATCGCCATGACAACGATGGCGCTCGAGACTTCTGCCGCAATGGCCGCAATCGCCAGTTCAGCAGGCGCGAGCCTGTTTGGCTTTGCAGACGGTGGCGTGATGACGAGTGCCGGCCCGCTTCCGCTCAAGGCGTATGCGAACGGCGGCATTGCCAACAGTCCGCAGCTCGCTCTGTTCGGCGAGGGTCGCATGCCTGAAGCCTACGTGCCGCTGCCTGACGGTCGTTCCATCCCTGTGACGATGTCCGGCATGGGCGGTGGCAGCAACGCCATCATCAACATCACGATCAACAACGACGGCAGCGGCTCGTCCGACGCCCAGGGCGACAACGTCGAAACCTGGCGCGAGATGGCCCAGCGCGTGCGCGGCGTCGTGATGGAGGAGCTGGTTTCACAGCAGCGCCCTGGTGGCGTGCTTTACCGATAAGTCACGGATGACACAATGACACGACCGACATTCTCATGGCGCCCCGAGTGGGACTCGCAGCTGTCCGAAGAGCCTGACATCACAATCACGAAGTTCGGCGACGGCTACGAGCTCCGCACTCCGAAGGGCATCAACAACCGTCCCGAGAAGTGGAGCCTGACGTTCTCGCGGACGACGACTCAGTTTCCGGATGTGCTGGCGTTCGTTCGGGCTCGCAATGGCGTGCAGAGCTTCTACTGGACGACGCCACTGGGCGAGACAAAGGTCTTCGTGTGTCGGACGTGGAAGCTGTCCCGAAAGCAGGGTCACAACGTCATCTCGCTGGATTTTGAGCAGGTGTTCGAAGCATGAGCATTCGTCAGGAGATTCAATCGCTGGCGCCTTCCGCGCTGCTGGAGCTGTTCATCCTCGATACGACGAACATGCCTGGCGGCTCGGTGATGCGCTTTCACGCCGGCACGAACGGACTGTCTCAGCCGGTCGTGTGGCAGGGGCAGACCTACGAACCTCTGCCGATTGAGGCGACGGGGTTCGACGTGACCACCAAGGGCTCGGCGCCTCGCCCCAAGATCAAGATCGCGAACGTCAACGGGCTGCTGTCGGCCTCGGTAAAGTCCTTCAACGACTTCGTGGGCTGCAAGCTCACCCGCAAGCGCACGTTCGCCAAGTATCTGGACGAGGAGAACTTCCCCGCTCGCCGCAATCTGCTGACGCACACGTCCGCGCCGACTGCGAACACCTGGGTCAACAACGGCCTGACCATCATCGGAACAACCGAAAGTGCGCCTGACGGCAGTCTGACCGCCTCGCTCACCAGCCAATTCAACGCGACTCGGTACACCGGCGTGCCTGGTCTTGCCGGCGCCAAGTACACCTACTCGCTGCACGTCAAGCCGGAGAACGACAAGCTGCCTGTTCGCATCTACGTGGATGGCACATGGGGCGCCGGCGGCGCATTCACCGCCGCGTACGTGGACATTGTGCCGCTCACAGGTCAAAAGAGCGTGGCTCAAGGCGCCGTCAGCGCGTCTGGAGTCGTGCCGATGAACGACGGCTGGTATCGGCTCTGGATGACGTTCACGCCGCAGACGGCCGGCACCATCAACTGTCACATGTACCCGATCTCCGACCAGTACCACCGCTGGTATGGCTTTCAGCTCGAGGACGATGTGCTGACCGACTACCAGGAGATCGGACAGAGCTTTCGTCGCAACGCGACCGCCGACCCCAACCAGTACATCGCCGACGACATCTGGTTTGTGGAGCAGAAGGTCAGCGAAAACCGCTACGTGATCGAGTTCGAGCTGTCCTCGGCCTTCGACCTGATGGGCCACCAGCTGCCCTCGCGTCAGATCATCCAGAACAGCTGCCCGTGGCGCTACAGAAGCGCCGAGTGCGGCTACGCCGGCGCACCCTTTGACGCTAACAACAACCCCGCGACACCGCTGACGGACGTATGCGCCAAGACACTGTCGGCATGCCGGATTCGATTCGGCACACAACCCGTGCGCTTTGGCGGCTTTCCGGGAGCGGTGCGTGGAACTCAGTGACGAGCTGACTCGAGCCATGCGTGAGCACGCGCAAACGTGCTACCCGCGAGAGGCGTGCGGTTTCGTCATTGGTGTCGGCAAGAAGGCAGTCTTCATGCCGGCCCGCAACGGCGCCGAACAGCCTGGTGAGCAGTTCTTCATCAACCACCACGACTACGCCGCCGCAGAAGACGCCGGCGAAATCCTGGCCATCTGGCATTCGCACCCCGACACCACGCCTGATCCATCGGAGCTCGACCGCGCCGGCTGCAATCTCACGGAGCTGCCCTGGCTGATCTCGGGCATTCGAAGAGGCGAGGGCGGTTTCGAGCATGCCGGTCCGCAGCTGCTGACGCCCGACGGCTGGCGAGCCGATTACATTGGCCGACCCTATGTGTTTGGCACTTTCGATTGCTACTCGCTATTGACGGACTTCTACGAGCGCGAGTTCCGCATCAAGCTGCATCGGTTTCCCGAGCTTCGCATCAACCAGTGGTGGAACCAGGGCTACGACATTCTGGGCGATCACTGGGCGTCCCAAGGTTTCATCGAAGTCACTGACGGTACGTTTAAGCATGGCGATGCGCTGGCCATTGCAATGAATTCGGATGTGGCAAATCACGTTGCGGTGTATGTCACGGGTGATATAATTCTTCACCATCTCGTGAATCGCCTGTCGAGACGCGAGACATTCGGGCCTTACTGGTACTCCAGGGTCAAGTTACATCTGAGACACCGCACGAAATGCTGACAAAAGTTCGCCTCGATGGCGTCATGGGAAAGAAATTCGGAAAGGACTGGGAGTTCGAAGTCTCCAGTCCTGCCGAAGCGCTTCGCATGATCGAGGCGAACAAGCCTGGGCTGCGCCGCTGGGTCGTCGAGAACATCGAGACCTACAACGCCTACCGCGTGACGTGCGTCTATGAGGACGACCACGAGGAAGACCTGTCGGACGAGTCGTACCAACTGATCCGCAAGAATCTCAAAGAGATTCGATTCACGCCCACCGTGGCCGGCGCAAGTGGCGTGGCCAAGATCATTGTCGGGGCGATCATGATCGCCGTTGGGTACTTCGTGCCTGGCCCCTGGTCGCCGTACCTGTACAAGATCGGCGCGGCGCTCATTTTGGGTGGCGTAATCGAGGCGCTCAGCCCTCGCCCCAAGACTCAGAACAACGACGAAGGCAACGAAACGTCCTATTACTTCGATGGCCCTGCCAACACCGAGAAGCAGGGCGCTCCGGTTCCGCTCGTCTACGGTCGAATGATGACTGGCTCGCACACGATCTCGGCCTCAATTTCTGTCGATGAGGTTCCCGTCTAATGAATGAGGCAAAAGACTCCCTACGGTCCAAAGCGACGCTGACCCTGCTCGATCTGATCGGCGAAGGGCCGATCGGTGGGCTGGTCAACGGCCTGAAGTCGGTGTACCTGAACGAGACGCCTCTGGAGAACCCGAACGGCACGCGCAACTTTCAGGGCGTGACGGCCGACTTTCGCAACGGCTCCAACGACCAGTCGGTCATGCCGCTTTTTGGCAACTATGTCGAGGCTCCGTTCAACGTCGGCGTCAACGTCAAGAAGGACTTGCCCTACACCTTCACCGTATCCAATCCGAACGCGGACGCGATTCGAGCCATCGTGACATTGCCCGCGCTCACCGTCACAAACGGCGACAACGGCGACATCAGCGGCACCACGGTCCAATACAAGTTTGCCATCTCCACCAACGGTGGAGAGTTCATCGACGTTGCGGCCGGCACCGAATGGTCAGATGCTGCAAACGCCTGGTCGCTGCAAAGCGGCTACGAGACCGCCAGCGCTCCGGGTGCTGTCGGATTGCACGTCACGATCAAGGGCGCGACAACCAACTGGGAAACCTACGGTTGGATCGACGTTCAGGCTCAAGAGTGGACTGGGTCGGCATGGGTAAACCTGTCCGGCGTAAAGCGGCTGAACATCAGTTACTACAGCTACGGCGACGAGTATGGCTACGGGATGGTCAACAACTCCGAGACGTACAGCGTCCAGTCGAATTATTCGATGGTCCGATTCGTGATCGTCGGGCGCTCGAGCAACGCCTTCACGATCGAGCGCGGCGAAGTTCGTCGCAACAACGCCACGCCGACCATCACCGTCTCAGGCAAGTCGCGTTCGCGCTACCAGCGAGCCCACATCCTGCGAATCACCCCTGGCGCGTCGTCCGTGCGAATTCGCATGACCCGAATCACCGACGACGCCACGAGCGCACTCCTGCAGAACGAGACGTACTTGGACTCGTACGCCGAGATTGTCACGCTCAACATGAACTACCCCAACTCGGCATTGTTCGGGTTGAGGATCGACTCCAGCAGTTCAATCAGGTGCCTTCGCGCTCATACCTGATCGACGGCCTGTACATTCGCGTCCCGTCCAACTACGACCCCGTAGCTCGCAGCTACTCGGGCGTTTGGAATGGCTCGTTCAAGTGGGCGGTCTCGAACAACCCCGCCTGGGTCATGTTCGACGTGCTGACGAATTCCCGCTACGGACTGGGCAACTTCATCAGCGACACCCAGGTCGATAAGGCGATGCTGTACACCATCGGTCGCTACTGCGATCAGCTCGTGCCCAACGGTCTTGGCGGGGTCGAGCCGCGCTTCGTGCTGAATGCGGTCATTCAGAACCTTGCGGATGCCTACAAGCTCGTCTCCGACATCGCATCCGTGTTCCGAGGCATGGGCTTCTGGGACGGCGGCATGGTGCAGTTCACTCAGGACGCTCCGTCCGATCCGGTGATGCTCTACAGCTACGCCAACGTGATCGACGGCCAGTTCAACTACACCGGCAGCGCTCGCAAGGACCGTCACAGTGTCGTCCATGTGACATGGAACGACCCGAACGACTTCTACCGCCAGAAGATCGAGTACGTCGAAGACCCGGAGCTCGTGGGTCAGTACGGCGTGAAGAAGCTCGACACGCTGGCTTTTGGCTGCACATCGCGTGGCCAGGCTGCTCGCGTCGGCCGCTGGATTCTGTACACCGAGAAGTTCGAGTCCGACTTCATCACCTTCAAGGTGGGTATCGACTCGGCCTTCGTTGTGCCTGGCAACATCATCAAGATTCAAGATCAGAGCCGCGCAGGTCGTCGCACCGCCGGCCGCCTGATGAGCGTGAACAGTCTTCGTACGCAGGCCGTGCTCGACGCACCTCTGACGATCTCGTCCACGCCCGCAACCATCTCGATCATGCTGCCTGATGGCACGTTTGCTGATCGCACGCTCAATGAGGGCGTGGGCACCCACTCGACCGTCAACTGGGTATCGCCGCTTCCTCAGACGCCTGTGGACAACGCGCTGTGGATGGTCTCCGAGCCGAACCTGGAGCCAATCCTGGCCCGCGTCATCGGTATCGCCCAGGGCCAGAACCCCAGCGAGTTCGAAATCACGGCGCTTGAACACAATCCGAGCAAGTTTGCCGCGATCGAGCAGGGCATTCGGCTCGAGGAGCGCAACACGTCGATTCTGGACCCCAACTTCGTGCAGGCTCCGGTCAGCGTCAGCGTGGTGGAGTCCATCTACCGCGCCGCGCCTGGCGTGTTCGCGAACCGCATGATCGTCACATGGACAGGCGACTCGACCACATACGAAGTCGCTTACCGTGGCGTGGGCACATCCAACCGCAGCAACTGGACGGTCATTCGTGTCTCGGACGGTCTGTCGTACGAGATTCTGAATGCTGCTGTCGGCCAATACGAGATCAGCATCACCGGCATCAACCCGCTGGGCAAGCGCTCGGCCACCACCTACGTCAACTTCACCGTTCAAGGCAAGCGCACGCCACCGTCGGACGTGACAGGCTTCAACGCCATAGCGAACGAGCGAGGCGTCGAACTGTCCTGGAACGCCGTGCCCGACGAGGATGTGTCTCGATACGAAGTGCGTCAGTGCGCCGTCATTGGTCAGAGCTGGGAACAGGCAACCAAGATCGCAACCGTCACGACGGCGGTCCATCAGGTGCCCACGCTGCCCACTAACGCGCAGTATCAATGGCTGGTCAAGGCAATCGACTCGAACGGCAACTACAGCGCCAACGCGACTCGGGCGACCATCGCCATTGAGCCTCCTGGCAAAGTGACGCCGTCCGCCGCGTACTCCGGCACCGATCTGATCGTGTCCTGGAACGCGCCGACGCTGGGCGCTCTGCCGCTCAAGCACTACGAGGTGCGTCGCGGCGAAACGTTCGCATCTGCTCAATTTGTGGGCACAACCACCGACACGTCCTACAAGATTCGCGTGAGCTGGAACAGCGCGCAAAAGATTTGGGTGAGAGCTGTCGATATTTCCGACACCAGCGGCGAAGAAGGGTTCGCGCCCATCGCGTTCTCGGCACCTGCGGCCGTGACGTTGACCAAGTCCATCAAAGCGGGTGTCTTCACGATCGCCTGGTCCACGCCTGTAGGCTCGCTGCCGATCGCGGGCTACGAGATTCGTTACGGCGTTTCCTTTGAGAGCGGCACCGTCGCAGCGCGAATCAGCGGCCTGCAGTTGCCTGTGACGGCAACCTGGCAGAACGAGCGCAAGTATTGGGTTGCCGCATACGACGCCAATGAGAACATGGGTACGCCGGCGAGCATTTCGCTCATCGTCACCCCGCCTGTGGCTCCGATTGTCACCGGCTCGATTGCGACTGGCGAGCTGAAGTTGAGTTGGAGCGGAGCAGAAGGCACGCTTCCGATCGACTTCTACGAAGTTCGTCGTGGCGCAGACTTCGACACTGGAGCCGTGATTGCCAAAGTCTACGGAACCACCACGACGGTGACGGTCAACTGGGAAGAGTCTGCGACCTTCCATGTCCGAGCTGTGGACATCAACGGTGTCGTGGGTCCGTCCACTCAGTACATCTCGTCGATCACGGCCCCTGGCCCTGTGACGCCTGGCTCGAGCTTCAAGAACGGCAATCTTGTGCTGAGCTGGGGCGCACCCACAACTGGTTCGCTCCCCATCGCTCAGTACGAAGTGCGCGAAGGTGCGACCTGGACAACGGGCACGCCTCTGGGCTTCACCACGGATCGGTCGTACTCCATTCCCGTGACCTGGACCAGCGTCAAGACATTCTGGGTGGCCGCGATCAACTCCGCAGGTGCATACGGCAATGCGGGCTCGATCGAAGTCGCCTACTCGAAGTATGCGGCGGTGCAAAACCTGAACTCGAAGATCGTCCAGGCTGACGCAGTGCTGTCGTGGTCCGCCGCACAGTCAGGCTCGCTTCCGATCGACTTCTATGACGTGCGCTACGGCAACGACTGGGAGTCCGGCGAGATCATCGGGCGCACCGCATCGACCACCATCACCGTGCCGATTACCTGGCTCGGAGCTCGCAAGCTCTGGGTCACTGCTGTCGATACCAACGGTCAATTTGGCACGTCGGCAAGTGTCACCGTGACGACAACCGTGCCTCAAGCACCCTCGGTCACGAGCAGCGTTGTCGTCGCCAAGGCAGAGCTGACATGGACGACACCATCCTCTACTCTGCCCATCAAGGAATACGAGATTCGCTACGGCGCCGCGTTCGAGGTTGGCGTGCTGGTCGCCACCACGCTCACGACGACATACCGCGCTCCGATCGACTTCATCGGTGATCGCAGCTACTGGGTTGCCGCCAAGAACGTCAACGGCAACGTCGGCGCGGCAGGGCAGTCAGTCGTGACAGTAGTGGCGGCGCCTGCTCCTGTAGTGGACGGCGGCTTCGTTCTGGACGAGTTCCGGCTCGAGTGGACGGCCGTTCAAGGCACGCTTCCCACCGACCAGTACGAGATTCGCTACGGCGACTCATGGGCCACCGGCACCGTTTTCGGTCGCGTCAAGGGCACGACCATCTCGACCAAGGCCAAGTGGCTGGGCTCGCGTACATGGTGGGTCGCCGCGATCGACGTGAACGGCAACGTGGGCGCACAAGCATCGAAGGTGTTCACCATCTCGGCGCCAAGCGCGCCCACTGTCACCCAGCAGGTCGTGGACAACAACGTGCTGCTCTACTGGGCGGCTTCGACCGGCACACTGCCGGTCACGACATATGAGTTCCGTCGCGGCGCCACCTGGGAGACGGCCGAACACATCGGCCAGAAGGCCGGTGGATTCACGACCATCTTCGAAACCGCAGGCGGCACCTACACCTACTTGGTGGCTGGCATCGACTCGGCTGGCAACGTCGGCGCCGCCGGTGCGGTGACTGTGACCGTTTCTCAGCCGCCCGACTACGTGCTGAAGGCCGACAACGATCTGGTCAGCACGGAGAACGCGCCGGCCGGCACCTTCGTGAACGCCGTTCGTGACACTGACGGCTCGTACGTGCTGCCGGTGAACACCACAGAGACCCAGCAGCAGCACTTCACAAGCCGCAGCTGGAGCTCGCCGGACAGTCAGATTGCAGCCGGCTACCCCGTCTTCATCCAGCCGGCGCTCAGCCCTGGCTACTACGAAGAGACCATCGACTACGGCGCCAAGATTGGCGGCACGAAGGTCAGCGTCACGGTGACAGGATCGAACGTGGCCGGCACGCCGGCTCTGCGTACCGACATCAGCGTGAAGGCCAATCTGGGCGACGCCTGGATCGACTATCCGGACTCGACCTCGGCGTACGTGTCGAATTTCCGCTATGTGAAAGTCCGAGTCACGGTCTCTGGCAACGACAAGTCGCTGTACCGCCTGACTCGCCTGAACGTGAAGCTCGACTCCAAGATCAAGAGCGATGCAGGTCGTGGCGTAGCGACCCTGGGTGGTGCACACCCGCAGGGCAGCGTGATCCACGACTACTTCGACTCCTGGGTGCCTGGCATGACCATGCCACCCGAGGGCTACCCCTTGAACGGCACGGCAGCCGAGAACTCGATTGTGCTGCGCGCCGGCCCGAGCGGAAACCTGGAGCAGATGTGGGCCTGTATCGACAGCGATGCCGGCTCTGATGCCGACGGCGGCTGGGATGGTAGCTACGCCACGATCGACCCGACCAAGGGCCACTTGTTTGCCGTTCTGATGAAAACAACCGCCAACTCCGGCACGTCCTACTTCGGAACGAACCCCAACGGCACCATCCGCACGCTGGCTGGAGCAACGGACAGCAACCCGTACTTCTGGAGCGGCGATCTGCCGGCGCTCAACACTTGGTATCTGGTCGTGGGCTACGTGCATCCGTCCAGCTATGCCGGCGCGTCCGTCGGCATCGCGGGCGTGTACGACATGACGGGCGCAAAAGTGGTCAACGGAACGGAATTCAAGCTCGCCGCCGGTGCGACGAGCCTGATGATGCGCTCCTACCATTACTACAATCCGACTAATTCTGGGTCCGAAGTGCAATACATGGCGCGACCCGTGGTCATTCCCTGCGCCGCTGCGGACGCTGACGACAAGATCGACTACCTCCTGCGCTGCGCGACCAAGAATGGCGGCACAAGCCTGTTCAATGTCGAATTCCTGGACGTGACCTCGATTCAGGCTTCACCGCTCGGAACAACCAACCCGCCGGCTCCGGTCTGCGATTTCGCCGACACCTCATATCCAATCCGGTTCAACGTCTTTTTGTTCGACGACGCCGGAAACCAAGTGGCGGGCAACTACTCGTGGGCAGCCCGTGGTTATTGACGGTCAGTCACAAATGACATAACATCCAGCATCCGAGAGACTCCCTAGATGGCAAACTGGTCCCTTCCAACAACCGCTTCGACATACGTCAATTACACGGCCGAGCTGGACGCTCGGCTGAAGGATTTGGCGTACATGCTCGACCCTGCGGTCACGACGCTGTCCAACGTGCCCGTCAACACGGTTCGCTGGAGCTCGGCCAACGCTCGCTGGGAAAAGTACAGCGGCACTGCCTGGAACGCGCTCTCGACGCTGTACCAGATCAACGTCGCCACAGCTGAAGCCTGGAAGACGGGTCGTACCATCGGTCTGACCGGGGACATTTCGGGCACCTCTGCGGCCTGGACCGGCTCGGGCAACATCAGCTTCGCGACCACGCTGGCCACAGTCAACTCGAACGTGGGTAGCTTCGGGTCTGCGCTGGCGGTCCCAATCATCACCGTCAATGCCAAAGGCTTGGTGACAGCTGTCTCGACCGCCGCCATCGGTACGGTAGCGGCCCAGAACGCAAACTCGGTCAACCTCACCGGAGGCACAATCTCCGGCACAACCATTCAACTGCTGCAATCAACCACGGCCGCACCGACCGCCGAGGGCGCAATCGAGTGGGACACGGACAACGATCTGCTGCGCGTAGGCACTGGAACGTCCACGAAGACCTTCGTCGATACCGACGGCACGCAGACGCTCACGAACAAGACATTCGGGGCCGGTAGTAACTGGGGTGGTGTGGCCATTCCTGTGGCCAACGGCGGCACGGGCGCGACAACCGCAGCGACCGCACGAAGCAATCTCGGCATCGCCAGCATCGCGACACAGGCGTCCGACAACGTCAGCATCACGGGCGGTGCCATCTCCGGCACCTCGATCACGCTGGTTCAGTCCACGTCGGCGGCTCCGGTCGCCGAGGGTCGTATCGAATGGGATACGGATGACGATACGCTGGTTCTGGGCACGAGCTCCGGCACCCGCATCATGGTGAGCACCAACGCCACCCAGACCCTGACCAACAAGACGATTGGCACGGGCTCGAGCTGGCAGGGCAATGTGATTGCGGCCGGCTACATCGCCACACTGAACCAGGACACGACCGGCAACGCAGGTAGCGCCACGCGGCTGCAGACGGCTCGAGCCATCAACGGCGTCAACTTCGACGGCACATCGGGCATCACGATCACTGCGGCCACTCCGCAATCGCTGACCTTTGCTACTGACGGCACGGGCGGAGCAAGCGGCACGACCTTCAACGGCGGGACCGCTCGCACGATCTCGTACAACTCGGTCGGCGCACCGTCAACGACTGGCGCCAACGCATCTGGCACATGGTCAATCAACGTGACCGGCTCGTCTGCCTCATGTACAGGCAACGCTGCCAGCGTGACTAACGGCGTCTACACGACCGGCGATCAGACCATCGGCGGAAACAAGAGCTTCACGGGCAAGACGACTGTCTCGGCCGGCTCGACGGGTGGTATCGAGTTCGGCGCCAATCCTGGCGGCGGCAGCGGCGATCTGGCCTGGATTCGCTACTACGCCGAGACGGGTGAGAACACTGTCCTGGAAATTGGCGTCACCAACGATGGCGATGACAACCTGTACCTGAACGCTTCGGGCGGAACGACCATCGCAAACAGCCTCTACGTGAGCGGTGGCATCAGCAGTGCAGCCGATGTGTCGGCGTCTTCGGACGAGACCCTGAAAACCAACTGGCGCGACCTGCCGACCGACTTCATCGGTCGCCTGGCTCAAGTGAAGCACGGCGTGTACGACCGTCTCGACATCACCGCCACACAGGTAGGTGTGTCGGCTCAAAGCCTGCAGCTCGTCATGCCTCAAGCAGTCACGACTGACAAGAATGGAAAGCTCGCTGTCTCCTACGGCAATGCCGCGCTGACAGCCTGTATCGCGCTGGCCAACGAGGTGATCCAGCTTCGCAAGGACATTGAAGAACTGAAGGGGATGAAATGAGCTCCGCACTCAAAAGTACAACCGTCGAGATCGCAAACGGCAACACGCGATCTGTCCACAACAACGGCGTCATGGGCTTCCTGAAGTCCGATGGCAACTGGGACATGTACGCCAACAACTCAGGTCAGATTTGGGCCGCGAACTACGGCTGGCTGCATGACTACTTCTTCTCGGGCATCAGCAACACCACAACGAACCAAGGCAACTGCGTCGCGTCGGGAAACCTTTCTGCCAACTGTGTGGTAGTTGATGCAAGCCTTACGGATGGTGGCTCTGTTGTGACTTTGAACAGGTACTACAAGGGCATCGCATACAACTGCAACTGCGCCTGCAAGTAAGGATTACGATGAAAAAATACCTGATTAAACGTCCTGAAGTGGAGTTCAGCGACAACCCTCAGCGAGTGGCGCTGCTCGAGCAGGTTGACGGAGGTTTGGTCCTGAGACACTTCGAAGTTGTCAATGGCAATCCTCCGTCAGCGCCAGCCGAAGAAGTTCAGCCTGCGGTCATGACCTCTTGGATTGGCTACGCGCCCTTGGGTGACGGCGGCCAATTCGTCAAGGGTGAGGCATTTCCGGAGACGCCCATCTTCAAGGGTAAGGTGCTGCGAGAGGTTGAGCGACAAGGGTTCAACTTCCAAGAGCCGACCGACAACGGCCTGTTCGGGAGCGCGGAGCTCTACGACTTCATCGCCATCGTTTTTCCTGTCGCCTTCGATGGGAAAGCGCACCCTCCGTACAATCACTTCGTCGAAGGGCAGGGCACGAAGGCCGCAGTCCGTCGAATCGGACAGCTTCGCGGAAAACTGGCGTTTCTTACGCTGTGCGCCGCACAGACGAAAGCGCCTCTTTCACAGTGGTCGCTCATCCATAGCGAGCATCCCTCTGTGAAATTCGTGGACCGAACCGTCGGAACATGGGCCAACACCTCTACGGGGTTTTCGGTCTACTCGACGCTGCCCTCCATCTCGCTGAAAGCGCCCGCGTCCGTAACTCAGGCCGGAGCAACGGTTGAAGTCAGCCTTGTCGATCAGACTGGAAAGCTCTTCGGATATGACGGGCAACTGGTCGTTGAACCGCTGGCTGGCTACGTCAACAAGCGCCGAATCCAAGTCACGAACGGCGTGGCAAGTTTCAAGGCATTCCCGCTCGGGCTCGAGGCTGGAGAAACCATGCGAGTCAAGGTTGGAACGCAGAACGTCTCCGGACTTGCGGATGTGACTTTGACGGTGGCATGACGATTGACCAGCTTGCCCGACAGGACGAAACCAGATTCGACGCGCTGAAGCGATTGACCCGATTCGAGGAGGCGACTCGAGACATTTCGTCGCCCGTCAAAGCCGGAGAGATTGTTCGAGTGCCGTTGAGTTTGGATACGCGAGAGCTGGAGCTCGTCGTGACCAAACTTGATGGGCGCTATCAGTTCGGCAGCTTCGTCTCATCAGAGGGCTTCGATCGCTCCTACGAAAACCTGTCTTTGACGTTCAATCCGGACAGCGAGGGCGACCCACATCATTCGACCTTGGGTTGCGAAAAGCTGTCCACAGAGCAGCTGTTCTACGCGAGCAAGGAAAGCATCGCCAGAGTGGGGTCGATGCAGAACTCCTACTACGATACCTATGGGTTTCGTCATCCATCTCCTGTCGCAACCCAAGAGCTTGGCTTTGTCACGAAGCTGTTTAAGCGCAGCCTTGTCCGGTCGCGCCTGTCCTTTATTCGCGCCGGTCAGCCGCAACCCTCCAGCTTCTTCTGGGGCTGGCACAAAGACGAGCCGGTGTTCGAAAACCTTCGCGTGAATATCCACGTAACTGACTCTCAGGCGCATCGCATTCAGATCATGAAAGAGGATCGAATGCCGATGAATCCTTGGGACGCTGACATCGCCGAGCATCGGTTCGAGGTCGGCTTTGGATACTCGTGGGACACCAACATCCCGCATCGAGCCTGCGCGATCGGTATGCCCGCGCATGACAGAGCTGCGCTGATCTACGGCGTATCACCCTGGTTCGACTACGACGCCAAGACCGACACTTGGGCGCCCAATGAATTCTTCGGCAAGAAGCATCCGCTTCAGATGCTGATTGATGGAGATGTGCTCTGATGATTCCTGCTGGCCATGTCACTGCCGTACCCGCATCACGGTTCGCTCGGTTCGACGACCTCATCTTTTGCCCACTAGACCTTCCGCCTCCGCCCGTCATTGACGCCGATTCGTTCGTGAAGTGGATGCAGAACGACCCGCTTCAAACCGGCACCTACCCCAAACAGCACTACGAAAAGGTGGTCGGGCGTCCGTACCCGTGGCTGATGCGAGTCATTCGAGACGACTTCAATCCGCTGCAGGAGGCTTATCCGGACGTGTACGAGTACGCCTTGTCATACCCGCTCAAGACGGTTCGCAACATCATCTTCCTGGCTCAAGACGGCTATCAATCGGTCTTCACTCACACGGACTCCGATGGGCTCGTGGGCTTGCGGTTCTACCTGGCCAACAAGAACTCTGAAGGCCTCCACTTTCACAAGGGACGCGAGCGGTATGACCACTTCAACACGTACCAGCGAGACGAGCATGGCCAGCCCAGGCAGCCCGATCTGCCTCGGTACTTCAAGACCGAAGAGAAGGTGTACGCCACGTTTCCGAACGGCTGCCGGTCATTTGTCCTGAACTCGGCAAGAGCCGCGCACGGCGTTGATGCGAACACTTGCAAGCTCGGCGATCGAATTGCGGTGCTGGTTCAGGGCGATGTGGACATGGACCGCTACGAAGCTCTCGTCGAGCGCAGCGTCGAACGCTACGGCAGTCACGCCATCTGGTTCGATTCAGACCACCAGATCGCGGAGTCGGCGTAAGTCCTCGCACTTCGAAGGAGCAGCTCGACGTGAGCCTCACGGTCGACGAATCCTCGATCGGGAAACAAAAGCATCGTGATTCGAGCGCCAACATCAGAGTGATGCGGCTCGACTCCGTGAGCGGCTCGAATTGAGGTCAACGCCCAGGGAAACGTCCCAGCTTCTTCGACGTAGTGCCGCTCGGCCTGACAAAGAGATTCGATCGCGGAGGGGCCTCCGCTTAGCCAAGTTGAAGGGCGCTCCGCTCGCCGTTCCTTGAACTTCTGAAAGTAGAGCCTCGGGCCGCCGTGATTCAAGTAAATGCGCCAGCCAACTCCGAAGTCCGGATCGGTGTGCAGAAACACGTCCTCCCCAGGCAGTTGCGCGAGAAGGGCAATCTTGCGCCAGCGCGTCGTGGGAAACAGGTCTACGTAGGCTCGAAGCTCAGGAAAGCAATGCTCGAAGGATTCCTCCCAGTGATTGTTTTCGCAGACCGTAACGGCGCGCCATGGATATTGGACGCCTGGCATATTCTTTTGATGCAAAGCGTGCTCCCGAATAACGTCACGTCCGCCATTGGTCATCCATGCAACCAAGTCTTCTATGGCAATGCGTGGAAGTTGCGGAAGATCAAGTCTGGTGAAAACGAGGTCCGACGCAGGCCCCAGTGATTGTTCAGGTGTCATGCGGTCAGTATAATGGCTTTGATATTTTCATGAAGGAGAGAGCGTGACAGGATTGACTTTGAAAATGGACAACAGGAAGACGACCGCGCTGTACTACATCGGAGCGGTCGGTGCCGTTTTTGCAATGCAGAATGCCAGTGCTGGCTGGTTGACAGTTGCGGTAATGGTGCATGTTCTCGTGATCTCGCTTTTCTCTGCAATCACGCATCGGTACTTTTGCCATCAAGGCTATCAAGCAAACCCCACAGTCATGTGGCTCTTGTCGTTCATCCCCGTGGCCTATGGTTACTCGACACCTGCTGGCTGGTCGGCACTCCATGCTGCACATCACGCTTTCGCTGATACCGACAAGGACACGCACCTCAAGGGTTGGGCTGGGTTGCTTACGGCCAACTATCGAATGCCTCCGCTCAAGTTTGCCCTGACGGGTCGGTGGTTTCACGGCAGAGGACACTCGTTTCTGCACAACAACGCGATGGGTGTTGTGATCGTCTGGAATCTGCTGTTGGCGCTGGTTTCTGTGGACGCACTGCTCTGGATTGGCTTGGTGCCCATCTTCACGCTTCACTTCTTCAATGGCTTGCATCGAGTATTCAGTCACCAGGGACTGATCGCCAAAAACCGATGGTATCTGGAATACCTGTTCCCAATGGGCGGCGAGTGGATTCACGACGAGCATCACGTCAATCCCCGAAAGTCCATCTTTCGCAACCGCTGGTACGAGCTGGATACGGGTGCGCTCTTCGTGAAAATTCTAGCCAGGCAAGGTGACGCTCAAAAGTCACCGACTTGAGGAGCAAGGGCGTGACCGATGATTGCGTCACCGCGAAGCGGGCGACCGCCAAGAATCAGCTGGTTGAAGGCTGGAAAACGAGCCAACTTGCCGCCTTCAACTCGCTCGACGGCAAGAAAGTGGTACTCGCTCAGCCGACCGAGGCGACGCTTGATGGTGCTGTTCTTCCATCGACCACCTGCGGCGCGTGCGAAGTAGATGCTAGACCGTCCCTCGGCTTCCATGCTGGCTATACCCGCATCAAGAGCTGCCTGCAGACCCGATCGCTCGGGGTTATAGATCATTCCATCCGGACGGTTGACCATGAGCACGAGCGTGGAAGCAGGAAGACTTGGCCAAGGCCAGAACACTACAAAGGCTCGAAGCTCGTCGTTCGCATACGCGCCGAACGCGACG
>Ga0255154_1000155_pt1 | contig 29882 bp, 53 predicted proteins | sample Atl_Atl_RepB_8h_FD_188419 | JGI IMG/M metagenome (GOLD analysis project Ga0255154, IMG submission 188419) | Freshwater microbial communities from Altamaha River, Georgia, United States - Atl_Atl_RepB_8h | ecosystem: Environmental > Aquatic > Freshwater > River | place: USA: Georgia | collected...
TGGTGTTAACTATTATTGCGATCCGTAAGCCACATGACATGATTGCGCCACAGGCTCATAATGTTTGTAAAGAAGATTCTTTAGCTAAAGTTATTAATGACTTAGAGATAGAATACAAGAGTGAATCGGATGGGTGGGATAATAAAGAAAATCGTTATGAAAATATTCTTTTTGAATATGAATACGGAATAGAACACCTTAAACAAACACATCCTGACGCATATAGAGAGTTCCATAGAATCATTGGGTATAAAGAAAAATATTCTCGTGAATGTGAAAGAGAAAACAAAAAAAGATTAAAATCTTATGAATAATCTATGGACATTTGGTGATAGTCTAACCGCATCATTTGATGAAGCATATCAATGGTCAAAAAAATACATTGATTGGAAAGGTTATAAACCTAATGTATATGGAGACAATATATCACAAATTTTAGGTTTTAATCTAAATAATTTGGGGGTTGGTAGTTCGGACAATTATTCAATACTTCAAAGTTTTTGTAATGTTTCAAATAAAATTAAAGAAGGTGATTTATTAATTTTTGGGTGGAGCTCACCAATTAGATTTAGGATGGTGAATAACAAAAAAAAGTGGTGTAGCATTTTACCAAGTGTGGATGTCGACTTTTTCAATAATTTAGAAAATGTCACATCAAATACTTTAAAAGAAATATTATTAAACCGTGATAACAAACTTTATGTGGAAGAAGTAAACAGTTGGATAAAAATGATTAATAACATGATAAAAAATGTCGATGTGATTCATTGGAATGCATTTGATAATAGATTAACTTCTATATATGTTAATAATCTAGAGACAATAAGAGACGAAACAGATAATGAAATAAACGATGTGCATTTTAGTGAAAATGGCCAAAAACAGTTATCTGAGATATTATTAAACTACTATCGTTCAGATAGAAAAATTAAAATTATTTAATAAATGAATAATATAGATAAACATTATCAAGAACTTTTACAAGATATTCTGGATAACGGAATTGAAAAGAAAGACAGGACAGGGACTGGAACTATTTCAGTTTTTGGTAGACAGATTCGTCATAAAATGAGTGAAGGGTTTCCTTTACTTACAACAAAAAAGATGGCGTGGAAAACAATGGTAACAGAATTGCTATGGTTTTTACGTGGTGATACTAATATCAAATTTTTATTGGATTACGATTGTCATATCTGGAGCGGCGACGCTTATAAAAATTATAGAAATACCAAATCTATTATTAAACAATATGATGGTGGGGGTGACGTTGCGGATATTACTCAATTTGAACAAATGATTCGCGAGAATCAAGACTTTGCAGATGAATGGGGTGAGCTAGGGCCTATATACGGAGCGCAATGGAGAGAGTGGCACACAAAAAAGTTAATTAAAACAACACTAAAAGACCCATTGACCGGAAACGACACTTACGTTGAGGGTGATGAATGGATAGACCAAATATCAAACCTAATTAAAGATCTAAAAACAAATCCAGATAGTAGAAGATTGTTGGTGAGCGCATGGAACGTCGGTCAGCTAGATCAAATGGTTTTACCACCTTGTCATTATGGATTTCAAGTTTATACGAGAGAATTAACATTAATGGAGAGAGTTAACATAGGCAATTTTAATATTGGTGACACGGTTACTGATGCGTTGTGTGATAAACGAAACACACCAAAGCGTGCAATTTCATTAATGTGGAATCAAAGAAGTGTGGATACATTTTTAGGTTTACCATTTAACATTGCTTCTTATGGTTTATTATTAGAAATTATTGCAAGAGAAGTAAACATGGTTCCTGATGAATTGATTGGTAATTTAGGTGATGTACACTTATACTCAAATCACACTGAACAAGCAAAAGAACAAATTAGCAGAGAGCCATTTCAATTACCTACAGTACAAATCACAGAACGTAATTGGTATCAACACGAAGCTGTTAAGGCTCACTTGGGTGAAAAAACATTCGAACAAAAAATATTAAGTTACAGACCTGATTGTTTTGAATTATTAAACTATCAGTCCCATCCAAAGATCAAAGCACCACTAAGTAATTAAGTTAGGAGAAAAACTAATGAGAAAAAAAACACAGAAAATATATAAAGAATGGAAAGATGCAACATGGTTTGAGATTTGGGAGGGAATAAGAGATAATTTTACATTTGGTTTTATTGGGGCAACATTAGTTGTTTTTATTGCCACCAGAACCGACATTGCAGTTTTACTTGGATATCTTACTTATTATTTTTTCATGGGTAAGATTGTCAACAGACCGAAATATGTAACAGATTTAGGTAAACTTATTGTCTTCCCTATACCATCAGCGTTAGGGGCGTTTACTGGTTACAAACTTTCTTATTATTTATTAGGCTTATTATGAAAAAAAACAAATTAAAGCTAATAGTAATGATTGGATCATTATTATTATCGACCGCCTCTATTGCACAAATACCCCTTGAAAAATTTGATGATGGGGTTTTTGTTGAAGATAGTATTTTAAATAGTTTTATTTTAAAATGGTTAGGTAAACCATATAAACTAGGAGGTAAAACCGAAAAGGGGATTGATTGTTCACAGTTTACTAAAAGATTGTATAAAGATGTTTATAATCTAGATCTACAGAATGTGGCATATAAACAATGGAACCAAACTATAAGGGTTAAACGTGATAGTTTACAAATAGGTGATTTAGTATTCTTTCGTAGCAGACAGTCCCCATCTGGGTGGCATTGCGGTGCTTACATTGGAAACACTTATTTCGTTCACGCTGCAAATAAATTTGAGGGTGTTAAGGTGAGTTCACTAAAAGAACCCAAGTATCTAAAATCGTACCGAGGAGGGGGTAGGCTTAAAAATTAAGCTCTACCTTGACCTCTGTATCTTTTTGGTTTTTGGTCTTTTGGGCCATAAGATTTTCTAGCTTTACCCTTACCTTTTTTACCGAAAGAAACTTTTTTAGATGCGGTTGATGAACCTTTTGCTTTTGCCATAATATTTTTCTTTATTTTTATAATTATTCCGAAATTTTTTATATATTTGTTTTGGAACAAAAAATTAATAGCTAATGAAAAAGACGATACTTACCCAAAGATTTCAGTTCTATACTATCGAACCATATAAAGATTACTCAACTATCGAATCAAAGCTGGAAAACCAGGTTCACGAGGATTTAAACTTAGAACTAGATAATGTTGATTTCTTTTCACCAGAAGTGGTTAGGGTAGCAAATGGCGAAGAGCTTGGAAGACTTCTTAGGGGTAAGTTTAAAATAATGCTTCACAACAAAAAGGAATATAAAAAAAAGAATACAAAATATTTCTACAGCAACGAAAAAGGTGGAGAAATGATTAAGCTAGACAATTGGTCTAACCGTATTCAAACCTTTTATACAACAAAAGAACGTCATTTATTAAAGCATTATGGTAGAGCTTTTAGTTCTGTGTCCACAGAAATTCACGAAAGAAACATATCAATAGATGGTGACACCATTTCTGTTAGATTTTATATACATAGGAAAGCCAGAACAGTAAACAGTAAATTCTTCAAGAAAAGCCGCTCAGCATTTGGGTTTAAAATTAACTTTAGAACCGGTAATGTAATGAGTTATGAAGGTGTTAAAACCCCCAAAATTAGACAGAATAACTTCAAACACTTAATGCAAGTTTTATTTAATTTCTTTAGTAGAACTTCAGGTAATGTTATTCACACATGGAGCAATAATCCTAAAGACGAACATCCTTTAAATCTTGAAGCTAAAAAGATTTTTGATGATAGCGAATTTATTAAATGTTTGTCACATTCTATTTTATCTAAGCTACCATACATCGAAACGATTGATTCAAAAGATCATACTAATATTGGATCTAAAGTTTTATCTATGATCATGCGAGTGTTTGTTGAAACAAATAAAATTAAAGTTCCAAATGACTATGAGAAGCTAATCATGGATGCTTACCCAACAAAGAAATTCTTAAAGAAGAATGATAACAAGCTAATCGCTAGCATTCTTGATAGGTTGTCTATTAAATCTAAAATAACAATAAAACTATTACACAAATATCCTGATATCGATATAAAAAAACTATTATTATTAGCGAGGTATTTTGGATATAAAAACTTGTATAAGTACATTAACAATATTAATGAAAATTTTTTCATTAATCCTAAAAAGAAAAGTAATGAACTTATGAATGATTCTATTTATGGATCGTTAACAAACAAGTATGAGTATGATATTAAAGATTCCGAAAGAAAATGTTTATTGAAACTAATAAACGAATTCTTTAGTCAAGAAAAAATAAAGTACGAAGAAAGCAACGTTGTGACATTCTATGGAAATACACAACTTATACAACTCAATACTTTCAATGATCACCTTGACATGTTAATGAAAATAAGGGCACACTTACCTCATATAGAAATGACCGCATCCAATCTTAAAGATTTTCACACCGAGCACTTAGAGTTTTCAAGTATTGATCGAGCAATAAGAAAGGGGTTTAGTATCAAATATATCTTTGAAGATAGGCTCATCAAACATATTGAGGAACCTATACTGATTAAAGATGAGCACAACAATATAATTGAAACATATTATCCAGTATTGCTAAAAATTGATGGTGAGTACACTGAAGAAGGTTCACACATGCACCATTGTGTGGCAAGCTATGCTGACAAAGAACGTTCAATCATTGTTTCGGTTAGAGAAGGTAGTCCGACCGGAAGCGAAAGAGTCACTTGTGAATTTGATGTCAGGGACAAATCATGTGTACAAGAAAAATATTTTTGCAATGCTGTTCCTCCAGAAAGATTTGAATTTGCACTAGAAAAAACAAGACATAGAATAAAGATTTTCAGAGGTTCAATTAAATCTACATCAAAAGAAAAAGTGCCATTAGTAATAAATGGTGTACAATTAGAAATAAAAGAGCCTGATGTTTTCGGTAATCTTTTAGAATTATTTTAGGGTTTATTAATTCATAATTTCCATCTATATTTTAGGTAAACTAAGATGTAGATGGAAGTTTTATTTTATCATGAACAAGAGAAGTTTGAGAGGAATAAGCCACTAAAAAATTTATGTAAACTAAAGTTGGCTTCTGATAATGATTTTCTTTTATTCACTTCAGAATTCTATATAGAATATGCTAGATTGGGTAGAAAAAATTATCTAACATATGAACATGGATTAACAGTTAATAAAACAAATGGAGATATCAATGTTATATATAGGCTAATAAATAAGAAAGAGAACAATTATGTTCTTCATAGGAATATTATTAGGGCTAAAAGAAACAACTTTGATATGTTAATTGAATTAACAAGCAGAGGTTTTTTTACTGGAGAGAAGAGACATAATTTCTGGGGTGTTAAGTATAAAAGAGCATGCTTAGATATCTACAAATTAATTATTGCGGATCTAGGCTTAAGCGACATTCAACAAGATAAAGACCATAGGGTAAATCCTTTATATGATATATTGTTAGATTATCATTTAAAGATGAAAGGAATAAAAGGCCACGATTGTGTTTATTGGGATATATGTGAAGCTTACCCTAAAAAGAAATATCTTAAAGCAAATGACAACAAGTTTGTCCCAGCTGTGCTAGAACAGTTTAATATCAAAAGCAAATACCTGGTCGGCGCTTTATCAAGTAGGAAACCATCAATACCCAAAATCAATTTTAAATCAGTTAGATTTTTGTGCACACTGTTTGGTGAGAACTATGTCGACTATATTAGAGAATTTGATTGGGAAACTATTTGTTTAGAATACATGAAAACAAATAAGTTATTTGTTTGTGAAGATGAATCTGAAAAGAAAGCACTCGCAAGATCTTTAAAAAAATATAATGAAGTTGATGCAATCACCAGTGATGGTATACTCAATACAATACAAGAATTATTTGTTTTAAAAGAGTTTTTAAAAAGTAATGGATTAAATGTAAAAATAAAAGCAAATAATTGCCATCATTTGATTTCGTTAAAGGATAGTTGGGAGCTACACAAAAAGCATTTTAAACTCGGTTACAAGTTAAAATATACATTACCAGAAGATATGGTAAAAGATTTGGAGGAACCGATCGAATTTAACGGTAAGATTTTTAAGCCGGCACTAATTTTAACAGAAGACCAATTTAAGATTGAGGGCATGATAATGAAGAATTGTATGGCCAAACAATTTAATGTTGGGTCATTATACATACATGCATCAATATCATTAGGCAACAAGAGAATAAACATTCAATATAGAAAGGGACATCTAAATCAACACAGAGGTAAAGCAAATTCCACCCCACCAAAAGAATTTGATGATGCGGTTGATATTTTCAGTGTTAAAATGGAGAAATACAAAGAAGTTAACCCAATTAAAGAAAAATATGATATTATAACTAATTCAAAATCAATTAGTTAAAAAAATATCAAAAAATATTTTTTCATTCTAAGTATTTTTACATAAATTAGCGTTCGGATTTAAACAGCTTTAATATGAAAAAATATAGCAGAGAGTACTACCAAGAAAAGTACAAAGATTACCAAAGAGAAAACACTTTATCCGGCTGGATCAAACACCTTAAATTGGTTTTAATTTCAATGTTGGTTAGGTGATTTGGTATTTTCAAAAAATAATCTTATATTAGAATTATGCAAGAAAAAGAATCAAAGTCAAGTACACATTTCTGGATCAGTTTAGTTAAATCTGGTTTTAGAATTGCGGCAGGTATAACCCTATGGAATGGTGATTATATGTCTGCCGGAGCATTATTAATCATCGCCGAAGCCTTAGGCATCGCCGAGGAAATTTTTTAATTATGAATCATTATTTAATTTCAGCATTCGTAAAAAAACTAAAAATGAAAACATTTAACGATCTTCAGTTCGAGACAATGACATCTCCACTTATGTCAGGTAAAAAAGCAAGGATTCATTTTGAAAATGGGTTTGGTGCTTCTGTTGTTTCTCACGATATGTCATATGGCGGCAAAGATGGGTTGTATGAACTCGCTGTTTTATTTGACGATGAGCTTCATTATGATAATCCAGTGGCGCATGGTGATGTTAGAGGGTATCTTTCTGAAGAAGAGGTAACAGAATTATTAATGGAAATACAAAAACTATGAAAATTTTAACACAAGTTAGATTTTATTTGGTATTGGTTACCCTAGCATTTATAACATTGCTAGTCCAGTACTTAAATCAAAAAGAAGAGCTCAAACAATGCCAAACCGATAACGGATTTATTTCTGGGGGTGACATTCAAAAAGCTGAATTGCAAAACAGAATTGATAGTCTACATGACGAATTGTTTATTGAAAAAACAAACTCAGGTAGATACGAATTAACATTAGAACATCTTAAAGAAGTTAACCCTAAATTGGGTAAAGAGATGGAAGAATGGATGTACCACGAAACAGAATAATATGTCAGATGAAGAATTTAAAAAACATATTACCGGAGAATTAAATCTAGGTAATTCGGGATATGTTAACATTAAAGCAAGTACAGTAATTACATTGAATGAGCAGCTTATTGTTCATTCCGAAGACGGGCCACAATTTTTGAATGTTAAAATAACAGCAGATTTTGATGAGATCCCCAAAAAATATCACGAGATATTTTTAAATGTATTAACATCGAAATATCTAAACACGGTTTCATTTGGGAACAATCCATTTTCTGAATGTAAACCAATTGTGAAAAGAAAATGGTGGCAGTTTTGGAAAACAAAATATTTTATGCAAATGCAATAAAAACCATTAATATGAAATATCTAATCCTAGTAGCAATCATCACAACATTATGGATGGCTTATGAAATATGGAGGGCACCATTGATGGAGGAAAAAGATGATGGCAAATTGATAACAAAAAGACCAGCAAGAAAATTAAGTGACTTATGGCGGAAGCAATCTTAAAATTTGATATGGATGACCCCGATGATAGAAAAGCTCATTTCAGAGCTATCAAATCATTGGATATGGCATCAGCCCTTTGGGATATAACACACAACACCAGGAAGTCTTTAGAATGGTCTATGGATGGCAAAGAGCTTGATAAGTACGAAGCACTTGATATGGTTTTTGAAAAGATATATGAAATTCTTGACGATCACAGCATCAATACCGACGAATTGTTGGATTAAAATATTTATAATCATGATAGAATTTTTTAAAAAAAACCAAAAAAATATAACGATGGGTGGTGCTGTGGCTCTTTTACTTGTTTGTTATTTCCAACAAAAGGAATTAGCTAAATTAAGAAAGGAAGTTCACACTATTCAAGAAATAAAAGCAGATAAGAAAACAATTGATTCCCTGCTAAAGATTAAAGATTTAAAATAATGGTTACGGTTTCTGAAAAGGCATTAAATCATTTGTTAGAAATAATGGTAAACGAGGGACTTACCCCAGACACTCATCATCTTAGAGTTGGTGTTAAGGGTGGTGGATGTAGCGGTTTATCATATGTAATGGACTTTGATGATACTGTTGAGGCGACTGATGATATTATTGATCTTGGTGCACTAAAAGTTGTCATAGATAAAAAATCCGTTTTATATCTTTTCGGTACTCAGTTAGACTATTCAGATGGATTAAACGGGAAAGGGTTTCATTGGGTTAACCCTAACGCATCTCGAACTTGTGGATGCGGCGAAAGTTTTGCATTATAATTTTTTTATTTCACTTTTTTTTCTTATATTAAACTATGATTTATTTTATAGTTTACGCAACATTTATTACAGCTCTCTACGCGTTTATTGGATTTGGAAAAATCTGGGAACGTTTAATAATGTTCAAAGATAAAAAGTATTGGACCGATTACAATATAATAGAGTTTACTTCCTGGATGGCTAAAGCCATTATTATTGTACCCGGTTTAATATTTGGTATTGAGCTATGGTATTTTCATTTTTTAACACTTGCGACCTCTTCACTATTGATCTGGGCAAGTATGAGAAAGTCATTACCAACCCTAATTATTTTTAATACTATTTGGATAGTAATATCCCTAACAATAATTGTTAGAAATCTTTTAAATTAAAAAGCTATGCCATCATTTTATGTAGACGATGTAGACATCGATGTTGATGAGTTCCTTTCCGCATGCTCTGAAAGCGAAAAAGAAGATTTGATAAAAGCCCTGGTTGAAGACGGGTATATTAACAAGAGTGATACCACACCATCACCAACACTATCATTAGGTGAAAAGATGTTTGAAGAACATCTTAACGCTATACATGGTAAGTACCATAGATTAACACCTGAAGAAGAAGAGGTGATTATGAAAATCGGTAAAAAATTTATTTATGAAAATTAAAAATGACTTCGTAGTCGGTGAAGTTAAACAAATAAGACCACAGATATTTGCGGTATCAATAAAAGATAATTACCAACGAACAATGTTGTTCTGTAGGTATCAAGAATTTTACGAATCTCCTTATGAAGAAATAAGGGGTAAATTTTTTAGCTGGGAAAAATATATGGTGGTCTATAGGAATAGGTGGAAGAAAAACTTATTCACATACCCAGAAGATTGGAGTGGCTTTAACATCCCATCAAACGTGGTAGAAAAAGGATTGAATGCATTCAATAAGGACAAGGGGCCATATGATGAAATCATGAGTGATATTTGGTATCACTGCGAAAACTACCCTCTTAGATATAATAAGCCGAGAACTAAATGGTATTTGATTGGTGCAGATAGTTTTAAATCTAAGACTATGGATCATGAAATTGCACATGGCTTATATTACACAAACAAAGAATATAAAAAAAATTGTAACGAATTAATTTCAAATATAAAACCATCACACTATGATAAGTTAACAAAAAAGATTGTGAAGATGGGTTATAACAATGATAAGAAAATAATTGATGATGAGATCCAAGCATTCATGTCTACTGGGTTATATAATGGTTTAGATACCAAAGAGCTTAGCAGATATGAAAAAGATTTTATCAACAACTTTAAAAAATATAATAAATGAGAATTTATCGATTTTATAAAGATGATGGGTGGTTCATAGATCTGCCTGGATGGGAAGGAGATAAAAGCGATTTACAAATGGTTATGGGAGCCGATACATTCTTAGACATATTATCACAAGGTGAAGATAATGTTTATGTAACCTTATCAAAGAATCAATTTGAAGGGTCAGATACATTACATTATGAGTGTCAGGGGTTACTAGAAGGTCCAGAATATGGCGAAGGTGCATGGTATTGTTTAAACGAGTTTAGAGGTGTCCCCTACTCATTAAGACTTTGGCTTTGTGATGTCACCAAGTTTGTTTTTGGTGAATTCCCGGTTAAAATATATTTTAGTGCAAATTCTTAGAATATTACAATTTCCATGATATATATGTAATGTAAAATTACATATTAATGCAAGAAGAGTTTGTCCCTTATCACCAACATCTTTTAATGAAGATTTGGATTCAAAACCCACCGAAAGACGTGGAAGTTCTCAATAAATGGTTTGTTGATTTAGTACACAAAGTAAGAATGGAAGTGGTGGCTGGACCAACTAGTGTTTATGTCGATTACCCAGGAAATGAGGGTTTAACAGGTACCGTAACATTAGCAACGTCGCATGCATCAATCCATATTTGGGATCATTATAATCCAGCTATGGCTCAGTTTGATATCTACTCATGCAAATGCTTTACCCTAGAAGACGTATTAGAACAGTTTGAATCTTGGGGTATTGTGAAATATGAATGGGTTATGATTGACAGAAATGGTGCACCTAAAATAACATCTGAAGGTGTTTGGAACCCACAACTGGAATATATTAATGAAAATTCATAAAAAAATTTTGAATATTCATGAAATCCATGTAATTTCGTGGCTGCTTAAGGATATCTTTTGGACATTAAAGTGGACTTGGATGGCGACGACTATGGTTTTACCAACAGCATTATTGGCTATCTATATTTTTATAACGGATAAAGAATCTAAAGATTCTAACTTGGTTCTTTTATCTTGGCTTTTTATGAACATCTTTTGGATGTTACATGAGCTACAAAACTTGCCATATTGGCCAGTTCAAGTCTTCATGTTTTTAGGAATTTTAAGTACATTTAATTTACTACTTAAAAGAAGAAAAAATGAAGGTAATATTTCTAGACCATGATGGTGTGATTTGTTTATCCAATAACTGGGGTGGACGTTTCAAGAAACAAAAAAAGTGGGGAGGGCGTAAGTTGTCTATGAGTAACGATGAGATTCCTTTGGAATATCGTTTTGATGACTTCGATGATAAAGCGATTAAAGTTCTTAATTCAATATTGGAAGAGACTGGTGCTGAAATTGTTGTTAGTTCTGATTGGAAGAGATGGGCGAATGTTGAGCAAATGGGCGAATACTATGAACAACAGGGGATCATTAAAAAACCTATCGATTTCACACCTAACCTAGGACAATGTGATTGGATTATTGAGGCTTATCCTGGCGGATTTATGTGGTCACGTGAATGGGAATTGGAACAAACTAGATCAATTGAGATTAGACAATATCTTATTGATCACCCTGAAATAACTCATTGGGTATCGATTGATGATTTGAGAATGGGTAAAACTGGACTTGATTATAGTGTTCCTTTTGTGCACGATTGGGGTTTAGACAATTTTGTTGAGACGCCGCTTGGATCAGAGGGAATTAAGCAGAGTGGGATCAAAGAAAAGATTTTAAAATTTTTAATATAAAACAATATGAACTACTTAATCGCAATCGGGATTTCCCTATTTGTTTCCGCAATCGTTTCATACTTCTGGGTTAGAGGTATTGACTACATGAACACACATCATCCGGATTATAAGGGTGAAGATTTTTTAAACTGGGGCGAAGAGACAGCGCCTTGGGAGGAGAATGAAAAGTGGGATGACAATAAAGCACATACCGAAGGAGGTGTATGAAAAAGAAAAAGCCAGATTTAGTTGTATGGGATGAGGAGAAGGGTTATTATTCAAAAGAATTAACCTATGGCTCAAACGTTGGCGCCCCGGCTATTAAGTTAGAGGATGTTGGCGGATGGAAAAAAATGCAAGCAAATGTGGCAAACAAACAGTTTCAAACAAAATATGAAGAACTTAAAGAAGAGTTTCGCAAACTTGTTGATGAGGTTAATTGGAATGAGCTCGTTTATTCATCGAGTTATAGTTTTGTTCCTGTAATGAACGAAACTTATCATCTGTATATGAGAAACGATGATACAACCTTTCTATCCCTAATTCCCCCAGAACAATGGAAACAAAAATATATCGGTTCATTTAAACTAGATTCAACCCAAAAATGGATAAAAGTTGGGTAAATGTGATATTTATAAATTATGAGATTTGTATTTAATGAAGACCAAATATTAAGGTTAAAGAAAAGACTTGAGAAAGAAAGCCTAAACGAAGATTTTTTAGATGATTTGATATCAAAAGGTGGATCTTATCTAGAAAAAGGTGTAAAAGCAGCACAGGATTTTATTTCTGGTTTAGGTGGCGATGTTGATGTGACTAAAAAATCAGAGGACATTACAACTAAAGCTGATTATATTGGAGATAATGTAGAGGATTTTTATAAGATTCTAGAAAGCATTAAAGAACCAGTCAGTCAACAAGACTATGGATCAATGACACACCAACAATCTGTTGAAGCTGTTCAAATCGCTCTTCAGATATTAGGTTATCAATTACCTAGATTTGGTACGGATGGACTATTTGGTCCCGAAACGGCTGAAGCTGTTAGAAAATACAAAGAAGACAAAAGTATAGTAGAAAAAATTGAAGAATCTTTTATAAAAATAGGAGATCAATCATATTCACATGTTAAAGTTGATTACGATACTCGTCATGATGAAGTAAACGATGCATTATTAGCAGACCTACAATCTGCTGCCGAGGCGGCTGGTGTTGTTATAACAATTACAACTGCCAGTACTGGCCACAGCAAATATACAATAGGTGGTAAATTAAGTAGACACGGTTTCGGTACAGCTGTTGATATTGCTCTTTTAAATGGTGTGGGTTATGGAAATAAAAAATTTAAAGAATACGGAGACAGAGTTAAGGACGCCTTAGTTTCCATGGGTTATAGCTGGAATACAGAAAGTGGTAACCCTAAAGCCGTTCTATGGCAGACAAATACTGGTGGTAATCATTATAACCATCTACATGTTTCTAACAAAGAGGGTATAAGCGGTGCACCATCAATTACATCTGTCTCAGGTTCCAATGGAGGTGAAACCATCACCAAAGAAATGGTAGATCGTTTAGTTGACGATCTAAAAGCAAAGGGAATCACTAGCGAAGATATTAAACAATATATTGATCCAGCGGTAAAAACCGGTGGCTCAATTGATTTTACTGATTTAGATTTAACAAAAAGTGAAGACAAGGAAGCATATAAAAAAATATGTGACAATTATATAAAACAAAGAGATCCAAATGCTATTGTTACTGGAGAAATGTTGGCTAATGGTGCTGAAAAAGCATTTAAAACATATAGAAAATATATACCACCAGAATTAGCTTTAGCACAATTAACACTTGAAGGTGGTATTGGTGCTAACATGGGTAGTAGACCTATGAAAACCAAAAATCCATTTAATGTTGGAAATACCGATAAACCGTATAAAGACAATTATCGACCTAGTTTTCAAGATGGTGTTGACATTTATTATGATCTTATAGCCAGAAGATATCTTGTTAAAGGTAAAACAGCAAGTGATTTAATTAATGATTTCAAAAACGATATTGGAAGTCATTATGCAACAGCAGGAACTTATGAAGCTGGCTTAAAAACATTAATCGCTTCAATTAGAAAAAGAAACGAGCCGGTTTATGCTCAACTAGCAAGTAAAAAAGCGTCAACCATATCCGAATCTTTATTACTTGAATCGGATAAAAGACCTGTAATTAAAAATACACTTGGTTTTAATGATGATTGGGCCGATGAATTCCATAGAATATATGATAAACTATCTGTTTGGATTGCTAATACTTTTTTAAGTAAGCTTATTGAAAGTGGTGATTACAATATACCGCAGGGCGAAAATCCAAAAAGATTCGTGGCTCAAATTTTAAATCAAAATACCCCAGACTCAACTAGTATATGGGCTCGTGATTATAGAAATAAGTTTAATTATATTATTCATTGGTTCAGAGCACCTAGAAGAGAGCAAATCAATTTACGTGAATTAAGTTTTGATGATGCATATGCTCAAGCAGAAGAATGGCACGAAACCTTAGATGCTAAAAAACAATCTAACTATAAAGAAGAAGGTGATGTTTTTATCGATTACAGAAATGCGGATGGTGTTGGCTACTATTGGGTTCATTTAAACAAGAGTTACTGTTCAGATGAAGCTGATAGAATGGGACACTGTGCTAGATCAAACAGTGGAAAATTAATCTCTTTTAGAAAAATAAATGAATTTGGAGAAGGTGAATCTTTTTTAACTGTAGATTATAGACCAGGTGGAGTGATTGGCGATTTCCATAGACATGGTAATAACAAACCAACAGCTAGATTTCATAAACAAATTGTAGATTTTTTAATCAATCAAACATATCCAGTTACACAGTTAACTAGATCAGGGGTGCATAGATATGAAGCTAATTTTCAATTATCAGATTTATCTCCACAAAACTTAAAAAGAGTTTTAGATAATAATCATAATCTAAAATATGATATAAACAATGAAGCGACTTGGCCAGAAATTATAAATGCAATTTTGGCTGGAGAATTAAACTTAGCGAACTATGGAGCGGAGGTAATCATTCGCTTAATTAAAAAATCTGAAGAACTTGGAAAGTACCAAGAATTTAAAGCAAAAGTTACAGATGATATTATTCAAGATATCACCGGGGTTTTTGATAACATTAATACATCAGACAAAAGATATTTCTTATCAAAGTTCGCTAACGAAGTTGTTAGAATCCTAACTTCAGTTTTGGATAGAGGTGAAGAAATGACTACCGAAGATTTTATCACCGCCCTTAGATCAATATCTAAAAATTATTTTGACTTCTACGAAACATTCTGTCCATTTATTGACAGAGGATTTAAGAGATTCAATGAAGAAGAAAGAACATTCATTACCTCTCAGAGAGGTATTAAGAGAACATTATATGCATGTACAGATGCTCTACCATTTGTGACAAGATTTGCTGATAATGGACCAGTAGATAGAAACGGAAACATTGCGGTTAAAACAGAAGAGAACCTTTGGGGTTTAATCAAACAAGATGGTGAAACTATTCTGCACCCACAGTTCCTAGGTATATCAAACAACCCAATGGATCGTTCAGGTAAAACTTATATCATTAAAAATGTAAGAAACGAGTTGTTTAAGTACAACGTTGAGAATGGTGAGTATGCTAAAATGTCTATGAAGAGCTAGTCAATACCGTAAAGCTCATTGTATTTAGGATCGATATTAAGCGTCTTAGCTTTTTCTATTGCTGCTTTTGCTTTTTCTTCATCATAAGGAATAACCACTTGTCCGTCAGGTAATATTTGTGTGCCATTAACATATTTTTCGGTGCCCATAGGTCCAGTAATGTACCATTGATATTTTTTTTGGGAAATATAAACACCCTTACATCTTAAGAATTGGTTTAATCTATCTTTGGTTGTACTAGTGTCCCAACCACCATTATTAATGGTAGTAACACCCCCAGAATTAATAAGTAAAATGTTTGTATCATGGTACTTTACCGCAACAGCATCTAAACCATTTCTCCAGTCTTCTGTCTTCAATACCCAAGTATTGTTACCTAATTTCTTTTCTTCTCTACCATTTAGAAATCTCATTAATCCATCGAAACTAAGGTCTGTACAAGATAAACTAGCCTCGGATAAAATTACTTTATTGACTCTTTTTTCTAGAGCTGCTACTTGTGATTCTGTTAAAATTAGTTTTATTCCCATAATAATATAAATATCACAAAAAAATATATGATTTTGAACCCCAATTTTTTTTGTTTTTAAGAAATTATTCTTACATTTGTCTAAGAATAAGAACTTAACATGGGAACCAACTATTACAGAATTCCAAAAGCAGGGGAAATGGAACATAGAAAAAGTGTTCTAATTCAACAAGTTACAGATTTAGATTTAACCCCGTCAAATATTGAAAGGGGGTTTAAGGTAGAAAAAGCGGCATCTTGGGATTACAAAAGCCCCTGGGATGTATTTCTTGAAGACACGAATGTTCATTTAGGTAAACGTAGTGGGGGTTGGAAGTTTTGTTGGAATTTCCATAAAAATAAATTCTATTCTAATAAAGAACAATTACTTAATTTTATTAGATCCGGAAGAGTTGTTGATGAATATGGGGAAGAATGGAATGTAGAGGAATTTATTGCTATGGCACTTGAATGGGGTCAACCAGATGGTTTAGTGGTTAACGAAGAGTATCGTAGAAAAGAAAGAGCAAAAGGTCATGGCGCTTTTTGGCTAGACCACGAAAGATATGATGATTTAATAATCGATGGGCTTCGCGTAAGTACATCTACCGATTTTTCATAATTAATCACTAAAAACAAATAAAATGAAAAAGTTCATTTATGTATTTCTAGTAGTTGCATTTGTAACTAGCTGTAGCGTTGTTGGTCTAGCCTCGAGAAAAGACAACCAAAAAACAAAATTGAATTTCAAAGTAGAAAATCAAAACGTTTATTTGGATGGAAAAGTTATTGCTGTTTATCAGGCTAAAACTTATTCATTAGATGGTGGCGAATTGGTTGAAGAATATAATTTGAAATATACTGGGTCGTTAGCAAATAAACAATTAATTGGTGATCTAATTGATTTTGTATCAGATAGACATCAAGGTGCTGAAGTCGAGGTTGAAATCGACCCAGAAAATGGTCAGTTTAAACTATGATAAAACTTGATGATAATATTAAAGTCTGGATAACATCTGACACTCACTATTCACATAAAAACATATGTCGCGGTGTAACTAAGTGGCGTTTACCTAACGGTGATGTTCCTGAAGCGCAGACCAGACCATTTGATACAATAGAAAAAATGAATGCTACTATTGTAAACAATATAAATGAATGTGTTGGTCAAGATGATGTCTTAATCCACTTGGGTGATTGGTCATTTGGTGGGTTCGAAAATATTGAAGAGTTTTATAATAGATTGATTTGCAAAAACATACACTTGATATTAGGCAATCACGATCACCACATTGATAGGAATCGCGGCGACATTAGAAAGTTGTTTAAAAGTGTGAGTTGGTTTGATCAGTTTGAATATATGGGTGAAACAATTGAATGTTGTCATTATCCAATATCCAGTTGGAATGGTTTGCGTAAAGGTAGAATTCATTTACACGGGCATTGTCATTTACCACACAATCAAAAGATTAGTAATGGTAGGAGAATGGATATAGGTATGGACGGCAACCCAGACTTTGAACCATATAATTTACATGAAGTAATTAAGTTACTAAAGAAAAAAGAAATTGGTAGTGAGATGGGCCCGATAGATCATCACACTGATGATTTAAAAAATATTGATTCATAATTTTTTATTTTCAAAAAAAAAATCTATATTAGATTATGAAGAAATTCATTCAGTTCCTTAAACTAGTTGAACATTACAGATTAGTTTGTATGGAAAAATCAGGTTGGGGAAAATTTTAAATTAAACAATATGAATATTAAACAAGCACTCAAAAAGAAAAATAAACTTGTTGGTTTAATCAACGAGGAATTTTACAAAGCGTCACACTATAATGTTGTTGATGAAGGTAACCCACGTCCATATTCCGCTACTGAATCAATCGGTAAATGGATGCAATTAACAAATGAATTGATCGTTTTAAAAACCGCAATTCATAAAGCAAATGTCCCAGTTTATGATAAGATTTTTGAATTATCTGAACTTAAGAATCAGGTGAAGCATCTTAAATCATTAAACTGCTCATCCGGTAAAGTAGCTGGAGGAAGATGGGGAGAAGGCGAACCAGTAGTAAAGCATGCTGAAATTAATGTGGTGGAAAAAGACAAGATGGTTAAAAATCTAGAAGCAAGAATTGAGCAACTACAAGACGAATTAGATCAGTGGAACCATGTTACAATAATTGACATGGGATCAGCTGAATAAAATATTGGTTGGGGGAAGAGGGATAATTAACTAAATCAAGACGAATGGTCGCAAACCATTTGCTACAATCTATTATAAAGCCTGATGATCAGATGAAGTTAGTGAATTCAAAAATTAACGCTCAAGCAGTCAACATTTATTCGTCAATCTTTAAAACTCTCTTACGATTTTTTTAATTTGAACTTGGAACCCAACCATACTTTAACAAACATACTAAACCCACAAAAATGAAAGATCTCTTTAAAAAAGTTTTCTCACAGAAAACAGCAAGCCCAATCTTTGTTGGCTTCGGAACATTCGCAATCGTTACATTCGTTGTGTTTCCTGGGCTAACAGCCGCTAACACAGCGCTTAACATATTGTCAGCTATTCTAGGTTTATTCACCATAATCTTTGTTTACTACTATATCAACATGGATAAATTTGTTGATAAGGTATTCCATATTGAGCCAGGTGAAACTGAATTGGATTATATTAATCCGGAAGAGTTGCAACCTAAAAAGAAAAAAACAGTGAAGAAAGATTCACCAATAGTAAAAGTACAAAAGAAAAAATAACATGGCAACATTTAGCAGATATGATAACCGTTGGGATTCTCATGGTAATCGAAGATCCGAAGAAGAACTGGATCGTATGGAAGAAGAATTTAATCAACAACAAAAATTAAAATTTCAAAAAAGAATGAAAACAATTATCTCAGGTGTGGTAGGATTTTTTATCCTTGTAACCTTATTTTTTTCCTGTGAAAGGATTGATGCAGGACACGTTGGTGTCAAAGTAAACCAGTATGGTGATAATAAAGGTGTTGACGATGTGGTTGCAGTTACCGGTATGGTATTCTACAACCCATTCACAACAAGAGTATATGAGTTCCCAACGTTTATTCAACACAAAGAATATAAAGGCGAAAACTCATTTATTGTAAACAGTAAAGATGGATCTGAATTTGCGGTTTCTCCAATCATGAACTACTCAGTTCAAAGAGAAAAGGTGCCAACCATTTTCAGTAAGTACCGTAGACCTTTGGAAGATATTGAAGAAGGTTTCTTAAAGACAGCAGTATATGATGCGTTCCGTTTAGCTACAAACAAATATACAGCCGACGAATTGATTAGCAATCGTGCTGTGTTTGAAGTTGAGGTTCGTAGATTGTTAGATGGTCAACTATTGAAAGAAGGTTTCATTATTAACCAATTCACATCTAATCTAGTTTACCCTGAAACATTTAAGAAATCTATTGAAGCTAAGAACAACGCAGTTCAAGCCGCATTAAGAGCTGAAAATGAAGTTAAGACAGCTGAGGCTCAAGCTAAGATTAAAGTGGCTACAGCAGAAGGTAATGCTCAAGCAATGCTAACACAAGCAAGAGCAGAAGCTGAGGCAAATAAATTGAAACAAGCAACATTGACAAACCTATTGTTACAACAACAATGGATTGAAAAATGGGATGGAAAACTTCCAGTATATGGTCAAGCACCAATGTTATATAAACCAGTAAATTAATTTGTATGAAGTTAGTAAGAACAGATATAGATGGGTGCTATCTTGTTACTTATGAAACTTATCACGATCATAGAGGGTACTTTTCAGTGCCCTTTAATCGTGAAGAATTTAATCAGAAGCTTGGCTATGATTTAAATTTCATACAAGATAATCAATCATACTCACATAAAAACGTAATCAGAGGATTACACTTTCAAACTGGAGAGTTTGAGCAAGCTAAACTAGTTACCTGTATTTGGGGTAGAGTGATGGATGTTGTTGTTGATATAAGAAAAACCTCATCAACATTCGGTAAAGTTGTTAAAGTTGAATTAGGTTGGACACTTAACAGACATTTGTTTATTCCTAGAGGATGTGCACATGGATTCTCAGTATTAAGCGATAATGCTGTCTTTCAGTATAAGGTAGATAATATCTACAATAAAGAAAGTGAAGATGGTATTGTATACAACGACCGAGTCTTAAACATAAACTGGTATGTTGAACCCGGAAAAGAAATTGTTTCAGAAAAAGATAAAGAATTAAGAAATTTCTTATCTTTATAAAAATTTTCTTGATATGCAAACATTCTTACCATACAAATCTTTCGAAAGATCTGTACAAGTGCTTGATAATAAGCGACTTGGGAAGCAAAGAGTTGAAGCCTTCCAAATATTAAATGTTCTTCAGAACAATCCAACCAAAAGTGGTAAACCATACAAAGGATGGTTAAATCACCCATGTGTAACTCTTTGGAAAGGTTTTGAGGAATCATTAATGGACTATTATAACCATTGTGTTGAGGAATGGATTAATAGAGGTTTTAAGAATACTATGCCCCTATTTGATGTTCGCAATCCAGATAAGCCCGAATGGGTTGGGTTTGAACCTTTCCATTCATCTCACCGAGCGAACCTGCTTAGAAAAGACCCCGATCATTATGCTAGGTTTGGGTGGGCTGAAGATCCAGAAGATCCATATCTTTGGTTGGATAAAACTAACAAATGGTACAAACAAATCTCTGGTTCAAAGGAAGTTGAATACTTGTCATAATATTTAATTTTATATAAATTAAATTAAAATGACAAAAAGAGAAAAAAAGTACAAAAACAGAATCAAAATCGCTAAGAAGTCTAGAAAGCTGAATCAGAAGAAAGGGCTTCACAGAAAAAAAACATAATGGAAAAAAAATATCTTTATCTCGATGACGTGAGAACGCCGGTAGATGACAAATGGATAGTTTGTAGAAACTATGATGAGTTTGTTACTAAGGTTAGATTTCATGGGTTAAGTTCTTTTGATGTTATCTCGCTAGATCACGATCTAGGGGAACAAGCTATGGTTGAATATTACACTAATGTAAGGAACAATTATAAATTGGATTATGAAAACATTATCGAAAAGACTGGCTACGATGCTGCAAAATTTCTTGTTGCAGAAAGCATGGCAAAGAATATACCGTTACCACAGGTATATGTTCATTCTGCTAACCCTATTGGTAGTGCAAATATGATGGGCTACATCAACAATTATTTAATGAATTGTAGGTTACCACAGACTTGTGTTAGAGTTAACATTGAACACACAATAGACGAAGAAATTCAATTATCTCCAGAAGCAAGGAAAGCAAGATGGGATAGATCAAAAGAGCAGTAATTTAATTTTGCTTTTTAAGTAAAATTCATTATATTAGTTTCAATGGCAGGGCAAGCAACAAAAAATCGTGATTTATTTACCAAATACAATATACCCTTTAGAGATTATTCTAAAGATCAGATTGCTGTTGATACTGCTAAAGTAACTTATATCGTTGATCTATTACCATTTAAGAATAATCCATTTGTTTTTAAAGTTCTTAATACAAACACAAAGAAAACAACTGTAGAGTCCAAGGACACATTGTTAAGAAGACTTTGCAAGCATTTTAAATTGGATTTTATTCATTGGGATATGAAAAGAGAACACTCTGAAAGCCAATATACAAAAAAGGTTCCAGATAAGATTGAGATTGGTGGTGAATACACAACATCCTGGGCAAACCCTATGGCTAAATGGATACTGACAGAGATCACAGATGATGATCAAGCAATATTATCATCACCAAAAAACAAAAGAAAAACTTTATCTAAACTATCCGACCTAAGAATATGGGTCATTAAACATTAACAACTTTTATTATGATCAAAAAACTTTTCTTTGACTTAGAGACTACAGGGCTAGACTACAAAGTAAACGCTATCCACCAACTATCTGGTTGTATTGAAATAGATGGAACCGTTGTGGAGGAATTCAACTTGAAAATGCAACCGTATGAGGGGGCAGTAATTGAACCAGAAGCATTAAAGGTATCCAACATTACAATGGAACACCTGGCAACATATGAACCATCTGAAGCTGTGTTTGCTAGATTCATGGGAATGATCAGTAAGCATGTTAATCGTTTTAAGAAGACAGATAAGATGTATTTGGTTGGTTACAACAACGCATCTTTTGATAACCCATTCTTAAGAAGATGGTATGAGATCCATCAGAAAGATGAATTCTTTGGTTCATTCTTCTGGAGCAACAGTCTTGATGTTATGGTATTAGCATCTGAATATCTTTTAGAGAAGAGAGTTGCGATGGAAAACTTTAAGTTAATGACTGTTGCTAGAGCGGTTGGTATTGAGATTGATGAATCAAAACTTCACGATGCTCAATATGATATTGAATTAACTCGTACAATTTATAAAATTGTTACAAATAGATTTAGCACTAAGCCAGAAATCTACGGTGTTCTGGATGAAATGCCATTCTAAAATATTTTTTAATTGTCACAAATTTTACTATTTTTGTGACAAATTAGATAAGCATGATAAATCCATATGTTTTCCCAGGTTTAAAGATTTCGCTTTTAGAGAAAGAGAAGTTCCCTTTCTTGAACTTTGAGAATATCGAGGTAACTAGAGAAGAAATCTTTGATGTGGTTTGTAGAGAATGTTCGGTAACAAAGGAACAAATCATATCAGAATCAAGAAAAAGAACAATAGTAGATGCTCGCAAAATGGTTTGTGCGGCAATCAAAATTAAGCACAGGACAACACTGACTGAAATAGGTGAACTGCTCGGTAATAGGGACCACACTTCAATTAGACATCTTTTGCTTAAATTTAAGGATCACTGTTCAAACGATGACGACTTTAGGAGAAGAGCTAAGTCGGTCTTAAACAAGCTAGGAAGCGACTTCCAAGCAAATTATATCAATATTGTGGATAACAGATAAGATAACCGGGATATTTCCCGGTTTTTTTATATTTATAGGAATGAAAAAAGTTATTAGAATTAAAGAATCTGAGTGGCCAGCGCTACGCACCAACCTGAAAGAAGATATATTTCTTAAGAAAGATGAGAAAACTAAAAAGTTAATTGTTTTTTCAGATAAGGAAGACAAAAGAGATAGAACCAAAGAAACCATTGGCTTATCTAAGGAATTTAGAAAGCTTGGATTAGATTGGAAACCAGATCTAGGACACTGGGTTGGTGATTACTCTAAACTTCAGGAGGTTAATACCCTGATTAAAGGGCACAATAAATTAAGAAAGATTATTGATGATTTGCAAATGTTGGAAGACTTCATCGAAGAAACCGACGTTGAACAATCAAAGAAAAACTTGATCATGGATAAGCTAGACATGTACATTAATGATCTAGCAAATGCAACAGATCAAGCAGCGATGGATGCTGCTATCAGAAATTATTTAACATTCTATAGTAGATTCCATAATTATAGTTTAACTAATTCGTTTTTAATCTGGTTACAAAAGAAAGATGCTAAGCGTGTTGCTGGTTACAATACTTGGAAGAAGAATAATCGTGGCGTTAAAAAAGGCGCTACAGCAATTTGGATATGGTTCCCAATGCAAGTTAAAGTAGGTGATGAGGTTGATACAACTGGTATCGATTTCGGCGCTGTAGATGACGCAGTTAGAAAGGGGCAGACTGTTACTAGATTCTCTATGGGTAAAGTATATGATATATCAGACACTTATCCTTTGAATGAGAAAGGTGAAGTACCAGAGCAACCAAAATGGTTTGCAGAGAATGAGAAGAGTGAAGTTGCGGATGAATTGATAACAAGATTAAAAGCCTTTGCTCAATCATTAAACATTAAAGTAACGAAAGAAACAGCAAAGGGTGGTGAGAAAGGATTTAGTGCTGGAGAACATATCAATTTATCATCAGATGTTGAGGGTGTAGCGGAAGCTAGTGTACTTGCCCATGAGCTTGCTCACGAGTTATTGCACTGGAAAACAAAGTCACCGTTCTATATTGATGATCCAAATGTTCAGACCGCTGAAATGAGAGAGCTTCAAGCTGAATCAGTATCTTACGCTATCATGAAATATTTTGAACTTCCGGTTACGCAACACCCAACCTATTTAGCATTATGGAAAGCTAACAAAGAAAAAGTTATGGCTAACTTAAATGTTATTGTTAAGTGTTCTAAGTTTATTATTGACGGCGTAGAATCAATGGGTGAAGGTGAATCAGAAAAAGATTCAAAATAATTTTGTTTTTTAGAATAAATTAATTATATTAAATCTATGCTTAAGTTTTTGAAAAAAGTTAATTGGGAAAGAGTAATCGAAGTTGTCGGTTTCATCTTTATTACCGCAATCGGTTTAATGCTTTTCACTTTTGCTTTCATATTCGGTAAAGCAATCATTGAAGCCGTATTTTAAATAGGCTCGCGAGCATCAACATAAACCCCTGTGGGACAAATCCTCATAATTCGTTATGAGGATTTTTTTTTATCATTTTTTTTCCTTATATTTTTTCAAATAATAAAGTTTTTTAAATATGAATTTTAATGAGGCTAATCTACTTAACTGAAGCTGATGTACAATTTATCTATGCAGATCTAAAAACACAAGGACACTTTGAATGGTACTTTACTTTAAAATGTATTGAAGAGATCCAATGTGACTACACATTCTTTTCTAAGATAACCTGGAAAGAATTATTAAACAATGAAACAATTGTTGATGCCAGTGGAATAAAACCAAAGGTATATGATATCCCTGAATCAATACAAACTCTTGGTGTTGATATTATGGATGTACTTGATGTTGTTGATATGAGTGAAAAGATTGTTACAACAACAGCAAAAGAGTTGGCATCACACTTAAAAACATATGAATCAATAAGATCATATAGCCAGTATTCTAAATTTAGAATTGATTATTTTAGAGATTACAGTGTTGATATCAATGGTGTTAAAACCTTTGCTATGAAATCTGTAAATGATAGTGACAAAGTTGAGACAGACAATATTAGCAAATACTTTTTATATATTGCTGTGCATGCAGATAAAAACGAAGAAGAGCGTCCTATTCAATACAGAACAACATTCTATGATAAGAAGATTGGGATAGCAAAAGTTGTTGGTAGAAGAATGGATGAACTATCCAAAGATAAAAGACATGGTGGAACATTGTCACCACTATATGTTAAAGCGTTGAGGGCATGGTATATGCCAACAATATTATGTAGAAAACTTGAAAAAGAACTACATGATTATTATGAAGAAAGAAATACTGGCGGAGAGTGGTTTAGTGATTATAATGAAGATATAATTCCTTATGTTGAGAAGAGAATTAAAAAATTAATTAAAGAAGGTAATCCAATATTGAAGATTAATATTACCAAAGATAATGAGGATGTTACTTTCATTGAGAAAGTTGGAAAAGATTTCTGGGATCAAGTTCCTGATGATTTTGAACCAAGAGTTAAATTTGAAATTTAATGGAGAAAAGATATAATCCTTACATTAAACAAGCAATTGAAACTAGTGAGGAATCAAAGAAAACTATTACTATATCAAAAGATTTAATAGATTCTGTAACAGATGATAAAGTATTAGGTATGTTAATTAGAAGGATGCTTGTTGATAAGATCAAACAGTGTGATGAACATATTGAACATATGAAGTCCCTCAAAGAGAATTTTCTCCCAACTGACTTACCCGATGAGCTTCGGTAGACCAGATTTACCCTAAACAGGTTTTGCCCCATATCTACCTTATAAACATCGACCTTTTTTGTAGCTGGTACGTCTCAACTCTATTTGAGTCTACCCCACCAGTTAGATCCATACTCTCAATTGCTGAATTACCCTTTGGACGAAAGTCTCCCTTTTCTCTGTCAGGAAACCTACAGGAAATAAATAGATAAATCATCAAAGAAAGTAAAGAAATGCTTTGATTTTTTCCAAAAATTCGTTATATTTATATATAAAATATACATATTATGCTTGTAACTGTTTTAATTATTATCGCTGTTGTAGTAGCCGGAGTGCTAGTAGCAACCAAATTCGGTCTTCTAAAAGACGAAGATAAGAATGGTATTCCTGATGCTGTTGATGCTAAGGTAGACCAAGTTAAAGTAAAGGTAGAAGAAGTAAAGGCTAAGGTGGAAGATGTTAAAGAAGATGTAGCTGAAGTGGTTAAGGTTGTTAAAAAGGCAACTAAAAAGCCTGCAGCAAAGAAACCAGCAGCAAAAAAAGCTAAGAAAACAAAGGAATAAACCCTAAAATACTTATTGAATTATATCTAAACCCTGGAATTATCCAGGGTTTTTTTTATTTTATTCACTCCAGATTTTTTTTTATGGATTTTTTTCTTTATATTTTATTATAATCTTAAATAAAATGAAAAATCTAAAGAAAACCAAGAACAAAAAGAAACAAGTTTTCGGATATTATCATGGCGAAAACAGTGTTAAAAAACTGGGCGATGTAAACAAAAGAACCCCAGAGTACAATGCATGGAGAAACATGTATAAAAGATGCAACTACAGAAGATTCGACATTTTCCACAATGAAACGTATATCGATAGAAATATCACTATCTGTGCTCGTTGGAGAAAACCAAGAGGACAGGGTTATGCTAACTTTTTAAATGATCTTGGTAGAAAACCGGGTCCAGGATATAGTCTTGAACGTTACAATAACAATAAAGGCTATTCACCAGCTAACTGCGGATGGGCTACACCAAAAGAACAAGCAAGAAACACAAGCAGGACTGTTAAGTTTGTTAAAGGTTCAAGATACGGAAAGCTTAAGTTAGTTAAAGAATTAGACTTAGATAAACCAGGAAGATGGGTACAAGCGACCTGTAAGTGTGGTACCATAAAAGCCTATCTTTTCAGAAATCTATACAACGGATTAAAAGTATCTTGTGGTTGTGACAAAAGAAAGAAAACTAAAAAATAATTTTTTTAAATGGATAATAAAGTATTGAATACTGTTTCAAAAATTCTATTTGGTATTTTTATTTTTGGCACTGCTGTTGGTCTTGTTGTTCTAATGATAAAGCAAGAGAATCAAAGAAATAAAATGTATAGGATTGATTTTGATGGGCACAGAATATGGACAGAAAAAGTAGTTAAAACTGAAGATGGTGGTATCGAATTCACAGACACAGAAAGCAAGCGAAAGTTTGCTGTCTATGGAAACTATGCAATCATCGATCCAAAATCAAAATAATTTTATATATTAGTTTATGGAAGGTTTCATTGTATACTGGTTACTATCTACAATAGTAGGAACAGTTTGGCTCTTAATGAGTTATCTAGATAAACAAGAGTACATCTCATTAGCTGATATTTTGGGATGTTTTTTAATAAGTGGAATGTTCGCATGGGCATTCGTCATCATGTGGCTATTGGAAGCCGCAAAAATAAAATTAAATAGAAATGGGAGATCGAAAAAGCAAAGTAGTGGAACAGTTGTTGGAGGAAATGAAAAATGATCCTTGGCATGTTAAACTAAAAAGGTGGGTTAAATTAAAGATCTGGGTTTATACATGTTTAACCAGAAAGTTTTGGGATAAGAGTTATAAACACCACATCTTCAAATCAAAAAAACAAAAAGAGGAAGAAGCTAAACAGTTATACCGTGATATTGAAACCGCAATTATTAGATGGAATATCAATGGTAAAAGAACTGCTGGTAGTTTAACTCGACAAATATTAACAATCATAAACAAATAATAGTGAGACTTTTATTTTTTGCAATGTTAATGGGAGTGTTGTCATTGCAGTCGTGTACAGTTTATAGAATTAGAGTAGTTGAACATGGTTCAATGAAATATTATAGACCAGAAAAAAGAATTCTACTTTCTTGGGAAGAGTTGACACCATTTTATGGTAATGATCTAAACTCAGCAAAACAAAGAATTGATGAAGATCGAAGCCCTAAAATAAAAAACTATTCATACATAAAATATTAAAATGGAAAAAAAATTAGGCAAAATCAAATCAGTTAAGTTTGGTATCGGTGGATATCAAGACTGTCAATTGGGTATTCATTTTACATTAGGTGGCGATGGTTGGGGTGTTAATGATGGTAAATCAGTGTGGGACCCAGAAAGAATTAAATGTACTGAATATTCCAAATGGACTGAAGAAGATAGAACTAAACAAATAAATGATATGGTTAGATACGTTTCATCATTGTTAAAAGACGCAAAGGTTGAAAGCGTAAATGACCTTCAAGGTATTCCAATCGAATGTTCATTTGATGGGTCGATGTTAAAAGAGTGGAGAATATTAACCGAAGTATTATGATTAAAAGGTTGTTTGCCGAGTTTATTGAATACCGATTTACTGACAGAGTAAATGGAAGGCCTGTTAATCTTTACAAAACTAAAGATGGTATGTACTTTCTTGCTCACTCTAAATTCGATTCAATATTTTTTTATACAAAACTAAATTAAAATGGAGACAAGAACCATACAACAAGTAAAGGTATATTGTTTGATCATGAATCCAATGACAGATAGAGCAGAGTCCGGAAGAATTTCTGTTATGTCATTTGACAAAGATAGATTGGTTAAATTTTACGATGGTGAAATTACTGAGCCATATAGTGATGATAGATTCAGAAAAGTTTTTAAAAAGGGTGGGCCGCTTGAATGGTACAATCCCTTGTGGACACTTGAAGGTGTAGATTCTTTTGGCCATGGGTTAAGAGAAGAATGGATCGATTCAACTAATATTGACTATGTAAAAGGAAACTATTATTTTATATAAAAGATGGAGACATTTAAAACAATCTTATTATTTGCATTTGGCTTGTTATTTGGATTCGGCTTTTGGTATTTGATATTTTGGTTTATTACCGTTGAGCCAAATTTATTTGTTTGGCATTGGGTGACCAAAGTTGTGTATCTATTTTTTTCATTCGCGTCAACCTCTGGCGTGATAAATGGATTGCTAAAAGATTAAACTATTTTATATGTTAAAATTAACTAAACTAATTAATGAAGGAAAGGAACACTATGACTATGGCTGCGTTATGTTATATACTAGCTTCCCTGATCAAATTATCAAGCTTCAAGATACAATCAATCCTACTGATCTGCAAGATCCTGGCATTGAGTACGAGCCACATTGTACATTACTATATGGTTTACACGACGGGGTTACTCTTGATCAAGTTGCAAATATTGTTAATCAATATAAATTTGGTAATCTAAAAGCGTATAACCCATCTCTGTTCGAAAACCCAGAGTTTGATGTATTCAAATATGATATTGGATATGCTGATCGTGGCGGAGCATTTTTGCACCAGTGTAATGAAAAACTAAAGAGTCTACCCAATACTCAAACATATCCCAATTATCATCCACATATGACTATTGCTTATTTAAAACCTGGCAAAGGTAAACACTATATGGAGATGTTTAAGAATAAAGGGGCAAATGAGTTTGCAACAAGTCCAACTCATATTATGTTTTCACAACCAGACGGAACAAAAACAAAAATAGATTTAAATTACCCTATAGGGAAACAATAAACATAAAAAAAATAAAATGAACAAAAATGAAACGATTACAAAAAGGAGAAAAAATTAATGGATTTACTTTAGTTGAGGAATTACCAAGAGGAAGATACGAAGACGGTACCAGTTGCAGAAAAGTTAGAGTTACTTGCCCACACTGTGATAATGACTTTGACACAAATTATGCTTATTTAACCAGGAAGAATCCTTTGACTTCCTGTGGGTGCAAGAGAAGCGAAATGCGAATTGATTATTTAAAGAAGGAAAATAAATTTCACGGACAAAGTATTGCTGGCAACAGAAGCCCCGAATATAAATCGTGGTTCAATATGAAAGCCAGATGTTATAATCCAAAGAACAACAGATATAATTCATATGGTGGAAGAGGTATAAAGGTATGTGATAGATGGCTTAATTCATTTATCAACTTTTTTACAGACATGGGTCCTAGACCAACCATATT
>Ga0255154_1000156_pt1 | contig 29878 bp, 22 predicted proteins | sample Atl_Atl_RepB_8h_FD_188419 | JGI IMG/M metagenome (GOLD analysis project Ga0255154, IMG submission 188419) | Freshwater microbial communities from Altamaha River, Georgia, United States - Atl_Atl_RepB_8h | ecosystem: Environmental > Aquatic > Freshwater > River | place: USA: Georgia | collected...
TGGCGTTTCACCTTGATGACAGGTCTTCTACCTGCAATTCCAATCGCGTTGATGCTTCCTTTCGTGCCTGAATCTCCAGTATGGTTGGAAAGAAAAAAATCAGGAACACTTCGCAGACCCAGATTTGGCGAAATTTTTGCACCTGGCCTGTTCAAGACAACCATTGTTGCCACTATTCTAAGTGCCTGTGCATACGCTGCTGCGTTTGGCACTCTTCAAGTGACAGTCACTCAGGGAGTTCCCGGACTGCCAGATTTAAAGCCAACCCGCGAGAAAATGGAACCACTCATTAAAGCTAATAAAGGAATCGAAAAGCAATTGGCTGGTTTGGACAAAGAGTCTGAAGAGTTTAAGGCTAAACAAAAAGAATTTAATTTAAACCTGAAAAGCATCGGAAAGATCAACAAAGAAGAAGTTCAACCCCGCAGGGAAAAAGTTCAATTTATGCAAGAACTTGGCGGGCTAATGGGCCGAATCCTTCTTGCTATCGCCTTGGTTTCGATAGCCAGCAAGAGGGTTTTGCTGTGGATATTCCAAATTCCAGGCTTGATTATAGTTCCTGTGGTTTGGTTTTGGGTATTTCAAAACAAACCGGAATACTTTGATTATGGCGTTTTTCTGGCAGGCCTATGTATTGTTGCGCAGTTTTCTTACTTTGGGGAATACTTGCCTAAAGTTTTTCCAGTTCATTTACGTGGAACGGGTGGAGCTTTTGCCACCAATGTGGGTGGCCGTATGATTGGAACATCTGCCGCCTTTCTTACCACTAACTTGATAGCCCCGGTGCTTACGGTTGGAAGCAATAATTTTGAGAGAGTTGCATTTGCTGCAGGCATAACGGGTGTTCTGGTATTTGCGATAGGTTTTCTTACCAGTTTCTTCCTTGCAGAACCAAAGGAAGATGTTGTAAATCACGGATAAAACACCATAGATCAAGGTGGCAATATGCCAAATCTCAAAATTGCCTTGATCACCGCCGGTGCTGCCGGAATGTATTGCGGAAGTTGCATACAAGATAATCTGCTTGTTCTTGCCCTAAGGCAGCAACGGCATGATGCCATACTAATACCGACTTATACGCCTATTCGAACAGATGAAATAGATGCCAGCGCCCCCAGGGTTTTTATGGGGGGAATTAATGTATACTTGCAACAAAAGTTTCGATTATTTAGGCACATGCCAAAATGGTTGAACCGCCTTATGGATTTTCCTCCATTGCTAAGATGGGTTTCCAGATTTGCGGTTTCCACCAAAGCGGAAGAATTGGGTGATCTGACCCTGTCGATGTTGAGTGGGCAAAAAGGATATCAAAGTTCTGAAATTGCTGATCTTGCCGACTGGTTGAAAAACCATTTCAAACCGGATGTAGTCCATTTTTCCAATTTGTTGTTGTCAGGCCTTGCTGGTTCTATCAAGGATGCAACCGGAGCGAAAATTGTTGGAACCCTTCAAGGGGATGATATTTTTCTGGAATCCTTGCCTGAACAATTCAGACAGCAAGCTATTCAATTAATTCGGAAAAACTCCACAACCTTCGATGCCATTACTGCTACTTCAACCAGTTATGCAGATCGCATGAGTTTATATTTGGGTTTGGAAAGGAAAAAAATATCTGCCATATTGCCTGGCATAGCCGTAACTGAATCTTCGGGGTGTTCTCGAGGTACTGGCAAAACTATTGGATATTTTGCCCGGATATGCCCTGAAAAGGGATTTCATCTTTTAGTGGATGCTTGGATTGAATTTCGTAAGAAAAATCCACAATCTGGGGTAAAGCTCAAGGTTTCCGGCTGGCTCGGGCAAAACCAGTCTCTTTTTTTCAAACAGCAAAGGGCAAAGGTCAACGATGCTAATCTTGCCAAAGACTTTGAATATGTCAGTTGTCCTAATGGTGCTTCCAAAAGTCACTTTTATGAGTCGGTTGATATTCTCTGCGTTCCCAGTCCGTATCTTGAACCAAAGGGCCTTTATGTATTAGAAGCTTGGTCTCATGGGGTTCCAGTGCTTCAGCCTGATCATGGATCGTTCCCCGAATTGATGGAAAAAGCTGTCGGCGGTGGGTGGTTGTTCAAGGCAAATCAGGTTGGGGATCTTTCTGAAAAGATGGAAAAGATTTTTCAGAATCAAGCTCAGATCAGGGCGCAGGGTGAAATCGGACGCAACGCTGTGAAGAATTTCTTTAATTCTTCCAGAATGGCTGAGCAAGTTAATGCGCTTTACAGCTCCCTGCTGTAACAATGATTTTTTGGGGAAAGTTATGTCAAAGTTTATTTACCACCGCAGGGTTGAATTTGCGGATACAGATATGGCTGGCATGGTCCATTTTTCCTCCTATTTCTGTTTTCTAGAGGAGGCAGAGCATCATTTTCTAAGATCGCTTGGTTTTTCCGTGATGATGCAAAAAGATGGGAAACATTACGGCATGCCAAGGGTCAGTGCTCAGATGGATTTTACCAAACCAGTAAAGTTTGAGGATGTGCTTGAAATCCATGTAACTGTGGAAAAAGTTGGAAACACCTCGGTTGCTTATTTGGGGGAATTCTTTCTTCAGGATCAGTTGGTTGCCAAGGGGCGGATGGTTTCTGTCTTGTGTGAGATGAGTCGAGATTGCCCTGCCAAAACCATTCCGATTCCAGAGTGGATGAGGCAAAAGCTTCTTGGTGGGTCCGGATCATGATTGCATCCAACGGTTATTTGCAAAGATTGACATCGGAATTGCATCGTAAGGCTGGAAATTTACCACCTTCGAAATTGGCTAAGCACAAATCTTTTATTCTGTCGCACCAGCAAAAGGATGGGGGTTTCTGCGGGAGAGACTTGGGAGGAGATTTGTACTATACAGGTTTTGCCCTAAGATCACTCTCTATTATGGGGGCTTTGGAGCCTCAAATTTGCGATAGGGTTGCAGTTTTTCTTAAATCCCAGATGCATTCGAAAACCAGCCTGCTGGATTTTTTCTCCCTGATCTACAGCGCTGTTCTAGTAAGTGTTGGTGGTGGGCCGGATGTTTTTGAGGCCCATGGTGATTGGACTATTTCCGTTAAGGAATTTCTATCTAGCCTTCGAAGGCCGGATGGTGGTTTTGCAAAAAATCCCCAATCGCAGGAAAGCAGCACTTACATGACTTTTCTTGCATTGCTATGCCATCAATTGATTGGGAATAACCCCGCGGATCTGCATTTGCTGGAATCATTTGTCATGTCCAGAAGCCGGGAAGACGGAGGCTTTGTGGAATATTCCCCCATGCGAAAAAGTGGCACGAATCCCACTGCTGCTGGTTATGGAGTTCTGATAGCCATTTCCAAAAAGGAATTAGTTCAAGATCTCGCATCAAAGGGAAAGGCATTTTTTTCTGGAATGGTGGGCGATGAGGGGGGCTTCAAGGCAAATTCCAGAATTCCCTTTTGTGATGTCCTTTCCACTTTCACATCTCTATGGTCTTTGTCGGATTTGAAGGGATTGGGTTTGATCAATTTGGAAAAAGTGAAATCTTACCTCAACAGTACTGAGCTTCCGGACGGTGGTTTCCGTGGTGGTAGTTGGGATGCGGGAGCAGATGTGGAATACACTTTCTACGGTTTGGGTGCACTGGCTTTGGTTCATGGCATGGGAGCCAATTCATGAGTTTGCAAGTTCAACAGCTATGCAAGGAATTTTTCACGGAATCAGGTTCGGTGAAGGTTTTAACCGGCATTGATTTTTCATTGGATGACGGGGCTAGCCTTTCCATAATGGGGCCTTCCGGTTCTGGCAAAAGTACTTTGTTGCACATTCTTGGAGGATTGGAAAAACCCTCATCAGGGAATTATTTGCTGGATGGGAAAAATCCTCTTGATGGTGATGAGCAAAGCCTGGCGCTATTCAGAAATCAAAAAGTTGGATTTGTATTTCAAGATCATCATTTACTTCCCCAATGCACGGTCCTTGAAAATGTTTTGATTCCTGCTCTAGTTTCCCAGACAAGAGAAGACCCCGAAACATGGGCTTTGGATCTTCTCGGAAGGGTTGGCCTTTCTCATCGCATGACTCATTTTCCCTCCGAGTTATCAGGCGGTGAAAGACAAAGGGTTGCTGTAGCCAGGGCTTTGTTCATGAAACCAAGGATACTTCTGGCTGATGAGCCCACAGGCAACCTGGATAGAAAAAATGCTGAATCGGTCATGGATTTGCTGATCAAGTTACATCGTGAGGAAAACAATATCCTTATTGTGGTTACCCATAGCCCGGAGCTTGCTGCTAAATTCCCCGTTCAAAAAATTATGCAGGATGGAGTTTTGCTGGATCAGGGGAAAAATTGATGAACTACTCCTGGCGCAAATTTGTAATTGCCTCTTTCCGGCATCATCTTTTAGGCAATATTGCTGTACTTTTTGGGGTCATGGTGGCTTGTGTATCCATTACAGGCGCCTTTGTGGTGGGGGATTCCCTGCGCCACAGTCTTGCTGGAATTGTTGAAAAAAAATTAGGCTGGGTTGAATCCGCAGTTATTTCCCAAAACATGTTTAGAGCGTCATTGGCCTCCAGTATGGACGGTAATATTCAACCGGTCTTATTGCTCCAGGCCACAATCCAATTTAGGGACGAATCAGATTCTCTTGTATCTCAAGCCTCCGGCGTGCAGATTTTTGGTGTTGAGGATTCATTTTTCAAAAACCAAGCCGGTTTCCGAAACCAAGGTGCGATTATTAATTCAATCCTAGGTAAAAAACTTGGTCTTTCTTCTGGAAAACAAATAGTGGCGTTGTTACCCAGGCAGACTGATATTCCAAGAGAGTCATTTCTGGGTAGGAAAAATGATCTTGTTGACTCTTGGCGACTTTCTGTTGATTCGATTCTTGATTCTGCTCATCCGATGAATGTTTTTTCGGTTTCGGGTGGGGTGGAACAACCTCTTAATATTTATGTCAAATTGTCGGAACTTCAGGCAAAACTTGGAATGGCAGGCAAGGTGAATGTGTTGCTTGCCGATGCTGAAGTAAATTCAAAGCAGTTTGAAAAAATGCTTGGTTTGGAGGATTATGGCCTGAAGTTAAGCTCCCCTGAGGGGCGTGCAAAAAAACTGATTACCAAATTGGATCGAAACCAGGATGGGGTTTTGGAAAAAAGGGAATATCAGGGCAAGATTGCAGATGCTGTGTTAAGGGATGTGATTCAAAAATATGGCGAACGGATTTCTTCAAAATCGTTGGAAAAGTATTATTCAGAAAATCGTCCATATCTGAATCTGGAAGCGGATAAATTTCTCATCCATAAAGAAGTTACCCAAAAGGCATTTCAAGCTGCTGATAGGGCTGGATTGGTTGCTTCTCAAATTCAAGTATATCTGGCAAACACCATTTCCAATGCCAAGGATGAAATTCCCTATTCACTTGTTGCCGGGGTGGATGATTTTCTTGCCGAACGCATAGGGCTTAATTTAAAGGGTTCATCTGGTGAATATCCTTTGGTGTTATTTCCGTGGAATGATTCGCCTTTCCAGCTTAAGGATAAAAAAATTCAATTAAGTTTCTTTGCGCCTGAAAGTGTTGGAAAACCAAAAGAATTAAATCAGGTCTTTGTTTTTTCTGGAATTTCAAGTGGGAATGGTGAAGTCCTTGATCCTGATATTGCGCCTGATTTTCCAGGGATCACGGACCGACTTACTTTGGATTCCTGGGATCCGCCATTTCCTTACGACAATAAGCGAATCAAACCGCGAGACGAGAAATATTGGAAAGACTTTAAAACAATTCCGAAAGCATTTATAAGGCTGGAAACTGCCCAAAAATTGTGGGGAACAAGATTTGGGGATACTTCCTCAATCAGGTTTTACGCAAAGGATTCCGGTGCGGTTTCAGGTCTGATGGAGAAGGTAGAGACTGAATTAATTGGCCAATTGAGCCCGGAATCCAGGGGATTGGTTTTTAAAAATCTTCGTCAAAATATGATTCAAGCCAGCCAATCAGGCACTGATTTTTCTCTGCTTTTTCTTGGGTTTAGTTTTTTTCTTATCGCCAGTGCGTTGATTTTGGTTGGGTTGCTATTTCAATTACATCTTGAAAGAAGATTGTCGCAAATTGGGTTACTCCTTTCACTAGGCGCCACCCCCAGATTGGTCCGAAACCTTTTGCTTTATGAGTTGATTCTAATTGCGCTGATTGGTTCGTTGGTTGGTGGTTTTTGTTCGGTTTTTTACGCAAACGGTTTGCTTTATCTTTTGAAAACGACTTGGCCTGATAAAACCCTGCAATCGATTTTAGAATTGCATATTTCTCCACGATCATTGGTGATTGGCGGGGCCATAACAGTTGTGATGGCGATCTTGGTGGTATTTCGCTCGGTGGGAAAAATATCCCGAGGTTCTACCCTGGCACTATTAAGAGGAGAAGTTCGGGATATCCAGTCTAGTTCAGGCGCTGGTTATTTGTTTTGGTTTTTTGGCGGTACCGGTTTAGTGCTGGTTTCTTTAGTCCTTACAATGATTCCAAAAGGAAACAACCATGAAATCAGGGCATTGATGTTTTTTGGTTCTGGCGGATTGGCTTTGATTGGATTCATGTTTGTTTATTTGTCATTTCTGATGCGGGTGAAAAAGTTTGTGATTCGTTCTGGTGGCTTGATTGGCTTTGGCTTTTTGGCGCTTAAAAATATGAGCCGAAATTATTCACGCGCCATGTTGAGTTCTGGTTTGCTTGCTTCGGCGGCATTTTTATTGATTGCTGTTGAGCCATTTCGAAAAGATCCAAAAACCGAAAAAGGACTTAATTCCGGGACAGGGGCTTTTTCTTTGGTGGTAAAAACAAGTGTGCCTTTGTTAGTGAATCAACAGGATCAGTCGTTTCATGATTTTCTTGCAGATGGTTTGGCTGGAAGCTTAAGGGGGGATCCTCAAAAAGCCAGGAACTTTGCCGCAGAACTTAATGGCTTGCTCTCTAAAAGCAAATGGATTCCGTTGCGTTATTTGCCAGGCGATGATGTTAGTTGTTCCAATTTATTTGCCCCTGAAAAGCCCAGGATTATTGGCTTGCCCCCTTCATTCATGCAAAGGGGTGGTTTTGTTTTTTCAGCCATAAATGGAAAAGGTGATAGTCCTTGGAATGTTTTACAGGTGGGCGCCGGAATTATTCCGGCTTTTGTGGAAAAAAACACTGCTGAATGGATGTTGCATACCGGTTTTGGAAAAGTATTTAATCTGATCAATGAGCGGGGCGAAAAAACCGAAATCAAATTTGACGGATTACTTCAAAACTCCCTTTTTCAATCAGAAATTCTTCTTTCGGAAGAAAACTTTTTGAAGCTATATCCTTCCCACGAAGGTTACTCCATGTTTTTGTTTGAATCCAATGATCAGGATTCCCCCCGCCTTTTGGAATTATTGGAAATTGCCTTGGCAGATTATGGCGTGGATATTCAAAAGGCTGAAGAATTACTTAGAAAGTACGGTGCTGTTGAAAACGCTTATCTTTCCATGTTTCAGGCTTTGGGGAGTATTGGGCTTGTTCTGGGAACGTTCGGTGTTGCAGCCACCCTGATTCGTTCAGTTTGGGAGAGACGTGGTGAAATCGGTTTGTTGAAGGCTCTTGGTTTTAACAATTGGAATGTCCAGTCGCTATTTCTTTTGGAATATGCGATTCTTTTGGCGCTGGGATTGGGGATCGGAAGTGGCGCGGCATTATTTTCTGTGATACCACTTGAGCAATCCTCATGGGAAAGATGGTGGATGCTGCTTATGATTCAATTGGGGATGTTTCTTTTTGGATTGATGGTTTGTGTGATTAGTTTGTGGACCATTAAATCGGAAAACATAATCAGGTCGATGCGCAAGGAATAATATAATAGGGAGTTGAAACGTGCAAAAGAATTTTCAGTGGCTTATTTACGTGATCATGGCTGGGCTGGCTTGGGGTACTTATGTTCCAATTGTTTTTTACGGGGGTAGGGAGTTAGCCACGCCTGGGGCTACATTGGGGGGGAGACTTACATCCATTTTGTGTGTGGGTCTTGCTTATTTTGTTCTTGCTGTTTTAATTCCTTTTTTCCTGTTTGTAACCAAGCGTCACGCTTGGCCACCTATGAAAAAAACAGGCTTGGTGTTTTCAGGCCTTGCGGGAATTATGGGTGCAGTTGGTGCCATTGCCGTGATTTTTGCCTCCAAGGCAGCGGTGGACGCGGCAAAGGCAAGTGGCCAACCCGAAAATACCTATCGAATGTATATTGCGCCTCTCATCTTTGGTTTGGCGCCGGTCATTAATACATTGGTAAGTCTTTTATGGCATCCTAAGCCTGATCACCCCTGGCATTTTGGCTTTGAAAAGGTGCCGGGTTACAAATTGTTTGTTGGAATTGTAATGGTTGGCATGGGGGCGTTTTTGGTTTTGTATTCCAAGGAGGCTTCAGAATCTAATGTTGCAAAGCCCGCCCAGGCAGTCGTTAAAGCAGAAGTGAAAAGCGCCAATACATCTGAGGTGTCATCTCATTTTCCCTATGAATGGGTTCTTTATGTGGTACTCGCCGGGTTGGCATGGGGTACTTATGTTCCCATTATTTTTTACGGTGGCTTAGAGTTAACAGGCAAACCAGGGGAGCTTGGCGGGAGGTTGATGTCCATATTATGCGTTGGTTTGGCGTACTTCCTGGTGGCGGTGATTGTGCCCATAATTTTAATGAGTTCAGGGTATGTGATTGCCCCCAAGGAATTTCATAACTCTGGCTTGGTTTTTTCCGGATTGGCAGGGGTTGCGGGTGCGGTTGGTGCCATTTGTGTGATATTTGCCTCCAAGGCAGCGGTGGATGCTGCCAAGCAGAGCGGTTTACCTCCGGCGTCTTTCCGGGTGTTCATTGCCCCTTTAATTTTCGGGCTGGCTCCGGTGATTAACACATTGGTAAGTTTCTTATGGCACCCGCAAAAGGGTGGCGATTTCATGCATTTTGGTATTGAGCACAAACCAGGGATAACTCTGTGGATTGGAATTTTGGCGGTCGGAGCAGGAGCTTTTTTGGTGCTGCTTTCCAAGGAAGAATCCGAAGTTCAGGCCGGGGTTCCAAAACCCGCAGGTCAATCGGGAAAATAAGTCCCCATGGATCAAGAAAAATTAATTGCAAGTATCCAGGGTGAGTTAGCTCACCTTTGGATGATAAGAACTTTCCTCAAGCACGCTGATGAAATTCAGGAGAATGAGGAAATGCTCGACGTTCCCCGAACCTTGTTTGATTGCATAAGGGCTACCGAACCGGCCTTTCAGAAAAAAGATTGGCCGGAATTTTTTCACCGCCTTGGTGGCAAAATGTCAAAACTTCGCAGGGCGAGTGATTACTATTCTTCGAATTATAAAAATTTTTCTGATCATACCAATTTCGAAATGGCTGCGGCTTCGTTGGGTGCCGCGGTTGCAAGGTTAAAAGAGCTTTTGGAGGCTAAAGAACAACTACCTCCTGAATGTCCATGAATTTAATAGAAATTTTTCTGCCACAAGCTTTTCTGTTTCTTCGATGGGAAGGTTTTGGAGTGTTTCCCTGCAGGCCCACCCATTTTTAATTCTTTCCTTGATTTCAATTCTTGTGAGTGGAATGTTTGTCAGAAAATCCGAATGACTTCGCCCTGATCTGTATTCGGGTTCCGTGGGAGGGTGTTTGAGATATTTTTGTATGGTTCCAAGATCAAAATCGTAAAGGATGGAACCATGATGCAGAATATAATTGCTTTTTCTTTGCTGTGCGTTGCCGGAAAATTTCTTGCCGCCCATGGTGAGGTCGCTAATACCATCATGGGAAGAATTTGGCAAACCAAGGCAATCAACCATCTTGCCCATGATGGCTTGGTAAGAGCCTTTGATGGTTGCAAGCCCTGGTCGGCCTTCCAAATGAAGAATGAGTGTAAACAGAAGGCAGCCTTTCCCCAGCAGAACGGTTCCGCCGCCGCTCGAGCGTCTTAGTATTGGAACGCCATCCTTCTCGCACGAAGCAACATCCACATCGAGTTCATGTTTGCAACCTGAACCAAGGATTACGGCCGGGCTATCTAATTCCCAAATTCGTAACACTTCGCCAGAGTTCGATTGCTCAGCTTGTAAAAGCAGCGCCTCATCCAGTGCAATGTTGTGATATGCTGAATGAAAAGAACGTTCAAAAAGGCGCATTTGAGGTTTCCACGGTTCTAGAAATCCACCTGCTGAGACCCAGCCTTCCATACCATTTCTGATAGCGTACGCTCTTTGAAAACCATGGTCTCGCATAAGTTGGGCCAAACTGGCCGCTTGGGCGTCATGTGGTCAGGCACAATATAGATAATAACTTTTTGTTTTATCCCATTCCGTGGATAGATTTAGAAGATTTTCAGGTTCTACTATGAAAGCAGATGAAATTTTCATGGCATTCTGATGGCGTTTTGACTTCCCGCGCACATCAACAATCTGGCAGAACTCATCCTTCTGAATGCGGTCTATTATCAGCTTGGGCTCAATCCTTATTCTTATTCCATGATTCATTTCGACCGCCTTCGATTTATACAGCGTATATATGGTTGATTTTTTCAGGTATCATCCGGGTTACGCTGCCTGAAGTGTTCAAGATTTCGATTTCTTCAAATGAAAGCTTGGCTAGTAACCCATGGTGTTTTTTGTTGTGTTCCTCAATGCAAACCTCTTTTCCTAACAGGCCAAGGCCGGTTTGCCAATCATTTTGAAGTCCACTTATGTTTCCACACAACAAGCTTTGGTATTCTTCATCTAGATGGATTAATAGACGCTTTGCGACTTCCTGGGAAGTCAGATGGTAAGGGGTCAACTCTTGCATGGAAATTGCTTCGCCCAAACCGTGAATTCCAAAGTCCGCCTGTGATTGGCATACATTAAGGCCAATACCCATCACTACAGCATGATTCTGTTCAATCAGAATGCCGCAGAGTTTTCTGCCAGCCGTCAAAATGTCATTGGGCCATTTGATATTCGGCCTGAATCCAACAAATGATTCCACAGTTTTAACCACTGATACTGCGGCCAGCGAAGTTAGCAGGGATGGTTTTCGAAGATTGGTCGGAGGGAATAGTAATACAGAAAGTAACACGGATTGATCCCTACCCGCACACCAAACCCTTCCATGCTGGCCTCGGCCTGCCTTTTGTTCCCTTGCAAGTATTGTCAAACCATCGCATTCAACCTGGCTAGAATATTGGTTTGCAATATCTGATGTGCTGGAAACAGCATCAAAAACCATGGTTTTTTTGCCTACCAACCGTGATTCCAATGACCAAATTTCCGTCGGAGTCAACTGGTTCATTCGAAGGTGTAATCAAGCGCAAGATCAAGTGCCGGGGCTGAATGTGTCAGGGCGCCGATGCTAATTCGATCTACTCCAGTTAAGGCAATTTCCCTGAGGTTTGCAAGTTGAATCCCACCGGATGCCTCGAGGGCAACCGACGGTGCTATCGCATTCCTTTTTTTAACAGCCTCAGACATATCAGGAATGCTCATGTTGTCGAGCAGAATGATACTGGGGGTGGATTGAAGTGCGGTATCAAACATTTCAAGGTTATCTACTTCCACCTCAATATCCCAATTTCCCGAGAAGAACTGTCTGGCAAGAAGAATGGCTTTTCGAATCGAGGCTGGTCCGCCTCCCAGTGCTGCAAGGTGATTATCCTTGATTAAAATTCCATCGCAAAGGCTCATGCGGTGGTTATGTCCGCCTCCGCAACGCACAGCATATTTATCAAGTATTCTCCAGCCTGGTTCTGTTTTTCTTGTGTCTAATATTTTGACATCAATTCCTTGGACGGCATCTGTGTATTTTTTGGTAAGGGATGCGATACCTGAGAGCCTTTGCATGAAATTCAGGGCTATACGTTCCGCAGCCAGAATGCTTCGAATGGGCCCTTGGATTTTTGCCAGTTCTGTGCCTTTTTGAATTTTTGTTCCATCCGCAATAAGACCGAACCATTGTGCTTTAGGCGCTATTTCAGCAAATGTGAATTCCCCGGCAGACGAACCGGCGAGAACGCCATCTGCCCTGCTTACAAGGGTGGCTTTTCCAACCAAGTCTTCTGAAAGTGTGGCTTTGCTGGTTAAATCGCCAGATGGTTCAAGATCTTCTGCAATCGCAAGATCCAGAAGAACATCAAAGCACTTTTTTTCCTTGGAGGAAAAGGTCATATGAATTCTCCTGAATAAGAGTTGCCTACTGAAAATATTTTACCGCGTTCTTAAAGATTGCAAAACCATCGCCTTCTTCAGAAAGGCCATTTCTGGTCCAGTGAGGGTTTTGGGTTGGTAAAATATGTCTTTCTGGATGGGGCATTAGCCCTAGAACTCTACCGGAAGGATCACATGCGCCAGCAACATTCCCCATGGACCCATTTGGGTTTTCCGGGAAATCTTTGGCAGGTTCTCCATCAGCGGTAACATATCGAAGAACAATTTGCTTTGAATTCTCCATCCCATGAAGAATCCAAGGTTCGCGAGTGACAAATTTACCTTCGCCATGGGCAACAGGAACGAAAAGCCGATGAATGCCTTTCAAAAAAGGACAATTCCCAGGGTTGGCTTGTAAATGAACCCAGCGAGATTCAAATCGGCCTGAATTATTGTTAGTTAGGGTAGCGCAAGGGCCATCCTCGTCTGATTGGATTATAAGTCCTGATTTTAAAAGGACTTGGAACCCATTACATACTCCAAGAACCAATTTTTCCGCATCTCTGAAGGATTGGAGCTCGTTTTTGAGAAAATGGGTAATCTGAGATGCGAGAATTTTGCCTGCGGCAACATCGTCCCCATAGGTGAAGCCACCTGGAATTACAAGAATTTGATATTTTTTTAAAATACTAGGCTGTTCACGAAGCTGCAAAATATGCAACCGCTCTGCGCGGGCACCAGCTTTTTCAAAAGCGTATTGTGTTTCCTGATCACAATTTGAACCCGGAGCACGCAAAATTAAAACATTTGGAGAAGGCATCCAAACCTCGAAGAAAGAGAATATTGGTTTAAATTATTTTAGAAGGAATGATTTTTTTGGGGAGAATTAATTAGAAATAAAGCCTTATTAGTAAGGGTAATTGGATTGGCGAAAGGTATGGTAAAAATATTTTCACCGCAATGGTTGACTCCTATGGAGGGTGACCCTATACTCAAATTATCCTCAACTATGAGGAACTGAATGACGAATAAACAATCGCTTGCGAAAGTTGTTCGTCGAATCTGGGCTCTGCTCAGATAATTTGGTCTTTGACAATTCGGTGGTTTATATAGCCAATAAGCGAGGATGTGTCTGCTTTGTTAAAGCGGGCTCATTCTCGAAGGTTCAACGATGAAAATCGTGAACTCCGAGTTCTTTATAGAGTCAAAAGCTTAACAAAGTGATCTCAAACTCATCATTTGCTATTTAAAACGGCCATCCCTTTGCATGTCAAAGGTGCCGCCGATTTAAGAGAGTTTACTCTCAAGCATATTTTTTTGAAGGGTTTGATCCTGGCTCAGAATGAACGTTGGCGGCGTGGATTAGGCATGCAAGTCGAACGAGTCTCTGGGGGGTAACTCTCAGAGAAAAGTGGCGAAAGGGGCAGTAATGCATGGGTAACCTACCTTAAGGTTCGGGATAGCCATTCTAACGGATGGGTAACACTGGACGGTCTGAGTTGTCGGCATCGATAGCTCAGTAAATGTGAAGCCTTATGAGGGGCCCATGTGATATTAGCTAGTTGGTGAGGTAATGGCTCACCAAGGCGAAGATGTCTAGCGGGTGTGAGAGCACGACCCGCGTCACTGGCACTGAGACACTGGCCAGACTCCTACGGGAGGCTGCAGTCGAGGATCTTCGGCAATGGACGCAAGTCTGACCGAGCGACGCCGCGTGTGCGATGAAGGCCTTCGGGTTGTAAAGCACTGTCGAGAGGGAACAAGCCGCAAGGTTGAGTGACCTCTGGAGGAAGGACGGGCTAAGTTCGTGCCAGCAGCCGCGGTAAGACGAACCGTCCAAACGTTATTCGGAATCACTGGGCTTAAAGGGCGCGTAGGCGGGCGATCAAGTCAGGGGTGAAATCCTCCAGCTCAACTGGAGAAGTGCCTTTGATACTGGTTGTCTAGAGTGAGGTAGGGGCATGTGGAACTTCCAGTGGAGCGGTGAAATGCGTAGATATTGGAAGGAACACCAGTGGCGAAAGCGATGTGCTGGATCTCAACTGACGCTGAGGCGCGAAAGCTAGGGGATCAAACGGGATTAGATACCCCGGTAGTCCTAGCCCTAAACTTTGGGTACTAGATTGTGGACTAACATGGGTTCACAGTCGAAGCAAAAGTGTTAAGTACCCCGCCTGGGGAGTATGGTCGCAAGGCTGAAACTCAAAGGAATTGACGGGGGCTCACACAAGCGGTGGAGCATGTGGCTTAATTCGAGGCTACGCGAAGAACCTTATCCTGGATTTGACATGTTCGAAAGAGTTAGGAAGTAGGACCCGGAAACGGGAACGAACGGTATCCAACCCGGAACCTAACACAGGTGCTGCATGGCTGTCGTCAGCTCGTGTCGTGAGATGTCTGGTTAAGTCCGATAACGAGCGAAACCCTTGTCTCTAGTTGCCAGCGGGTCATGCCGGGAACTCTAGAGAGACTGCCGGTGTCAAACCGGAGGAAGGTGGGGATGACGTCAAGTCCTCATGGCCTTTATATCCAGGGCTGCACACGTGCTACAATGGCGTGAACAAAGGGACGCAAACTCGCAAGAGCCAGCAAATCCCATAAAACACGCCCCAGTTCAGATTGTAGGCTGCAACTCGCCTGCATGAAGTTGGAATCGCTAGTAATCGCGGGTCAGCAACACCGCGGTGAATGTGTTCCTGAGCCTTGTACACACCGCCCGTCAAGCCACGAAAGGGAGGGGCATCCGAAGTCGTCACACTAAGCTGGCGCCGAAGATGAAACTCCTGATTGGGACTAAGTCGTAACAAGGTAACCGTAGGGGAACCTGCGGTTGGATCACCTCCTTTCTAAGGAGACCTCAAATACGAAAGTATTTGTAAATTCCTACATGTAACACAAACTCGCTGTTGGTAAATCACCGAATTCAAAGAAGCCCCGCTTCCCTTATTGGGTTGCGGGGCTTATATTTTATCTACTATGCTAGACACACAATTTCTTTCCATTCTTCGTTGCCCTTTTAATCCTTCTGCGGATATTTCCCAGGATGATAATGCCTTAACTTGTACCGGTTGTAAAACAAAGTTTCCCGTTCACAATGGTATTCCTTGTTTTTTACCCGATGAAGCGGTACTTCCTGAAGGTGTTTTGTCTGTAAGGGATTTGCCCTGCCGAAAACAAAATAAGCAAGAGTAGCTTTCTTTTATTATGAAACAGTAATTTAAGGCTTATTTTTTACAGACCATCTGAGTAGTAGTTTAATTGTTAGAAGAAAACGAATAATTAGTTTATTATAAAGTTCTGAATTCCTTCCCAAGTATATTCAGTATTCCATGAATGATCAGACGCATAATGAGAATGAAAGTAATCCCGGGTCCTCCACCTGGTCAGAGGCTGCTACCGTAATTTGGCAAAAAACCAATTTTTCAAAGGGCGATGTGCCCGAAAAAAAAGGATCCATTTTCAGTTTTGATTTTCAAAGTCCCGACGAAATACCCGGTACTTTAATTCAGAATAGATTTGAATTAAAAAATCTTATCGGAAAGGGAAGTTTTGGAAAAGTTTTTCTTGCCGAGGATAAAACCCTTGGAAGGCTTGTGGCTCTCAAGGTTTCAAAATATCATCTTGACGATTTTCAGTTTTCTGAGACTTTTCTGGATGAAGCAAAAAAACTTGCCAGGTTGGATCATCCGAATATTGTCCCTGTTTATGATGTTCATAATACTCCGGAGGGGAAATTTTTTATTGTTTCCAAATATTTGGAAGGTGGCACACTTTCCAAGGCAATGGAAAAAAAAACCGGTGATGTGGAATGGGCTTGCGATACGGTTGCAAAAATAGCTGATGGTCTCCACCATGCACATGTTCGGGGTTTAATTCATAGGGATATAAAGCCCGGCAATATTCTAATGGATAATCAGGGAAATCCCTGCATAGTGGATTTTGGGCTAGCCCTTGCGGATGAATCGATTGGTATTCAGGAGGGATTACTTGGCACGCCCATGTATATGAGCCCTGAGCAAGCCTTGGAAGAAGGCCACCGTGTGGATTCCCGCTCGGATATATACAGCTTGGGTTTGATTCTTTATGAATTATTGACGGGGAAAAAACCTTTTTACGCACAAAGCACCAGCGAAATTCTAGAGCTGGTCAAAAAAGCAGAAATTACACCACCAAGTGATTTAAAGTCGAATTTACACGAAGAGTTGGAAAGAATTTGTTTAAAAGCACTGAGCCCAAAGGTGAATGACCGTTATTCCACAGCCATTGATTTTGCTGAAGATTTGCGAAGTTGGAAAACCAAGTCTGTTGGAATTCGTGAACAAATTTCAGGTTCGAATGGAAATTCAGAGAATTCTCTAAAAAAAGCAAAGCTTACTCAAATCGTTTATAAAGGTTTGCGTTCGTTTGAGGATTCTGATTCTGATTTTTTCATGGATTTACTTCCAGGACCCAGAGACCGGGGTGGTTTGCCGCACATTTTGGGATTTTGGAAAAAGGAAATCGAAGCCAGGAAGAACACTTTTCGTGTGGGGGTAATTTATGGGCCTTCCGGTTGTGGAAAGTCTTCGCTCGTAAAAGCAGGTTTGATTCCCAGGCTTTCCAAAGATGTTTTGCCAATATATCTGGAAGCATCTCAATCAAACACTGAAGATAATATTCTTAAATTGTTGAAAAGCAAAATTTCTGACCTTCCTCAAAGTTTGAAGCTGAAAGAAGTAATTCGCCAAATAAGAAAAAAAAGACCTTTGGGGCAAAATAAGAAATTGCTGCTCATTGTTGATCAGTTTGAGCAATGGCTTTATTCAAGAGATCTCGTAAAAGATTCGAATTTAATTCAGGCGCTCCGACAGGTTGATGGGCTTGCAATACAGGTGATTCTTCTCGTTCGTGATGATTTTATGTTTCCGGTAAATCGGTTGATGGGACTTTTGGAATTAGAAATTCAGGAAAACCGAAACTTTACAATGATGGATTTGTTTCCTATTTCTCATGCTTGCAAGGTATTAAAGCTATTTGGTCAGGCTTTAAACTGTTTGCCTGAGGGGGAAATTTCAAAAAAGCACGAAAAGTTTATTCAGGAAAGTATTGAGTCTATTTCGGTGGAAGGTAAGGTTGTGCCAGCCCGATTGGCTATTTTTGCCGATATGATCAAGTCAAAATCCTGGGAAATGAAATCAATCAGGGCTGTTGGGGGTGTTGAGGGGTTAGGTGTTCAATTTCTTGAAGAATTATTCGTAAGACAGTCAGCACCGAACCTTTGTAAGGCGTATGAGTTTGAAGTCCGAAAGGTCTTGCAAGCATTGCTTCCAAAACAGGATGCCTCCATTAAGGGTGCTGGCCTTTCCTTGCAAGAAATGGCAAAGGTCTCGGGGTATGATTTGGCCTCCAGAGAGTTTCAGCAGCTAATTCAAATTTTGGACAAGGAATTGAGGCTTATTAGTCCTGTGGGATTAAAGGAATCAGAGGACGTAAATAAGCTGAATTACCAGTTATCCCATGATTATCTAGTACCTTCGATCAAGGAATGGCTTTTAAGAAAACAAAAGGAATCACCTCGTGGCAGGGCGGAAATTCTTCTTGAGGAAAGGGCAAAATCTTTTTCTCAAACTCATGAGAACCGCCAACTACCAACGCTAGCTCAATTCCTAAGCATTTTATGGCACACAAAAGCAAACATCTGGAATGATTCCCAGAGAAAAATGATGAGAAAATGTGGCAGTTATTATCTGAAAAAACTGTCACTTTTCCTATTTGCTGTTGTGTTGGTCTCACTGTTTTTTACGCGTATTGTGGGAGACATTCAATCAAGGGCTTTGGTCGAAAGACTTTTGGATTCAAATTTTGATGAGGTTCCGGATATTGTTTCTGAAATGAAGAAATATTCATCCAGGATTGTTCCTCTATTAAATGCTGAAAATAAAATTACCGCCCAAAAGAATAACGACTTTAAAGCGATTCGTTTAAGCCTTGGACTTTTGCCTTTCGATCCATCGCAATGTGAATTTTTGTTCGCTTACTTGTTGAAAGCAAGCCCTACAGAATTACGAGTTTTAATCGAATCCCTCAGGCCTTATAAGGAAATCCTTAAACCAAGACTATGGAATGTGCTTGAGGAATCAGAAAGTGAGGGGGAATCAAAATTTATACGCGCTGCAAATGCTCTTGCGGTTTACTGCCCTGATGACCCCAAATGGAATGAGTTTTCTTCGATGCTTGCTGAGAAAATAGTTCAAGAGAACCCGCTGTTCCTGAAAACTTGGAAAGATGCATTTTTTGCCATTCGAAATTTTTTGATTCCCCAACTTGTAAATGTTTTCAATGAAATTGGGGAAGGCAATGAATCAAAGCGTTTGCTTGCAGCAAATTTGCTTGCCGATTATGCATCAAATCGCCCGGATATAATTGCTGAATTAATGTTGAGTTCGGGAAGTGATTTTTTCTATGTTTTTTTGCCATCAGCAAAAATTCATAAACAAGAGTGCCTTTCAATTTTTGAACGGGAATTTTCCAAAGAGATATATGTGGATCAATCCACGCAATTAAGGGAAAAAAACGCCTCGCGTCAGGCAAATGCTGCGGTGGCCTTGGTTTTGCTTGGCGAAGCTCAAAAAATCTGGCCAATATTTCGCCACACCGTCACTCCAACTGTAAGAAGTTTTTTAATTCATCGATTTTCCTCATTTGGTGTTGATCCTTCCTTGGTGATTTCTCGACTTAAGGAAGAGAAAGATGCTTCGGCTCGCAGGGGATTATTGCTTACTTTGGGGGAATATGATGAGGATATTTTCAAAAAAATAAATTCCTCGGATCTTATCGCAGATATGCGAAAAATTTACGAGGAAGATCCGGATCCTGGAATTCATGCCTCCGTGGAATGGTTGCTCAAATCTTGGGCGGATGATGATTACTTGGGTGCCATAAATGACTCATGGGCAAAAAATAATCAAAGAAAATTTGATGATAATTTAGTCAATCTAAAACATAAGTTTGACTTTAAAAATAATAACTCCAGAAAATGGTTTGTTAATAGCCAAGGGCAAACTATGGTTGCTTTGCCATCACCTGCAGAGTTTGTGATGGGTGCTCCAACTTTTGAATATGGTTATGCTGGAAATGAAAAGCAGCACAGGAAAAAAATATCCAGGTCCATTCTGATGGCTAACAAACCTATCACGTTGTCACAGTTTGAAAAAATGTATTTGGGTTACCGCGAAAGGTTTTCGGAAAAGAAGTTTGGTCGGGCGGATGATTTGCCAGTGATTGCGGTTAGTTGGTTCGATGCAGCGAAATATTGTAATTGGCTTAGCAAGCAGGAAAATATTCCCGAGGAACAATGGTGCTACCAGATTCAAGGACTTAATTTTCGGATGAAACCAAATTATCTCAGCCTTGCCGGTTACAGGCTTCCAACTGAGACAGAAATGGAATTTGCAATCCGGGCAAATTCCACGACGGCCCGTTTTTATGGGGATGGAGACGCATTATTGGATAAATATGCCTGGTATTTGAAGAACTCACAGGAAATGCCTTGGCCAGTAGGTAGTTTAAAACCTAATGATTTTGGATTGTTTGACACCTTGGGGAATTGCTGGTGCTGGTGCAATGATGATTACCGAAATTATCCCGAGGATGATGTTGTTTCAGATGACAAGGAAATATCCATTAACGCCCATCCGAATATCAACAGGATTTTAAGGGGTGGGGGCTTTTATTTTCCTGCCTCCTATCTTAGATCGAGCTATCGCAATAACACTTTGCCTACCACAAGAAATATTTATGCGGGTTTCCGTTTGGTCAGGACAGTGGCACCACATTGATAAATATTTTAAACAAGGTGTCAATGAGGTTTATAGCATGAAATACAACTAATAAAAAAGCCTGTGAGTAAGTCACAGGCTTTTTTCGATTTAAATTAAAACAAGCAAGTTTATCTGTATGGTGTGGCACCGGGAGGCGTCGGTATTCCTACTGGGGTGCTACCGGGTAATGCGCCGTTGGGTGGCAGAATAGTGGTTGGTGGCGTTGGTTTTACACCAGGTAGTCCTGGCGGAGGAGGAATCATCACAGAATCGCTGGATGGTGCAGTACCATTTGGCATTTGGGGCGACTTCATTTTGTTTGAAGTATCAGATCCCTGTGGTTCTGCAATAGGGCTTAAGCCCGGTGCCAAGGATGTGGTCGGTATACCCAGATTAGGTGCACCACTGCTGGCAGGTGGAAGTTCTGGTACGCCAGAAGGTGGTTGTGGTGCTGGAATTTCATGAACCTTCTGGCTTGTTTTTTCTTGGTTGAATTTAGTCTGGGTGATTTCTGTCACGGGATTGCTTGTTGCAATAGGTGCAGGCGAGTTCGTTGCCTTGGGCGTATTGGAAACGCTTATAGCCTGCCCTTCCAGAGGGTTTTCAGTAATAGAAACCGCACCCGCTCCACTTATCACAGCCTTGTTTGCGTTACCGGAAGGAGCTTCAAGTTTGTTCAGTGAATATGTTGGTTTGGGTGAGAATTTCTGGTCATCCTTGGCGCACATTGGGCACCATTCAAAGCAGCCTACCGAGAATAAACTGGCTACAGCCAAAGATTGAATGCCTGCTTTGAATATTTTATTTTTCATGGGATCATTTCCCTAGATCGCTTTTGCCATCGAATCAACTGGATTCGATTAGTTCAGGCATTGCGAAAAGTGGAGGTTGGATAATCCCAATTTAAATTACTGTCAATAACAAAAGGAGCACCACAGACGATTGATTTCAATCACCTGTGGGTAAATTTAGGAAGATTGGGGTGCTTGTTATTTGTTTGGCATTCCACCCGGTCCTGGCAATGGTGCTGGCAAGGATTGTGCAGGGCCTGCAGTACTAGATTGATTGGTGCTTCCTTCCATGGAGGCAAGTTCCTTGGAAAGTGGGAAAACAGGTGAAGGAGGAACATATTGTGGTGGATGTTCCAGATAATGACCACTAGGAAGGGTCATCCCGGCAACATGTGTTTGACAACCACTAATGGCGCTAAGAAACAAAGTTGAAAGCGCAAAGCTCAACCCTATCCATTGAATTCGCTTTTTCATTTCCCAATCTCCCCTAGATTTACCAATTTCATGACAATCCATGCTCCTTGGAGTGTCTCACCATTCTTATCGGCTGGAAAACTGTCCAGAATTTACTGGAAATACCAAAAATATCAGTTCATCCTTTAGTAGCGGTTGCAATGAGGTGACCGATTAGTTCGGGTTTAAGGGAGCGGTTATCCGCTTATTTGCATGAGGCACTACCATACCACCTTGAGCTGGGAATCGGCTGGAAAGCCGGTTCCTCAAGTTAGTTTTGGAACCAAAAAACACATTCTTCCAAACAAAGTTGGATATCAGGCACCTCCGTGGATTGAAACAGGGCCAACAGTCGCGCCATTTGATTTTTCCAAATCCATGTTGGATTTGATTGTGGACATATCCAACGTAAGTCCGCACTTTTATCACCTCGATCCCCAAAAGATCCTCGTGACAATTATCAGGGCCCGCAACCAACAGAGGCATGGTCTTCAAGCAAGAGTTACCCCGATGCGATTTGAAGGTGGTAACCTGCAATGTAGACGAAGAAACCGGTTGTACGAGGTGCAGCGGTATTTTGTGGATGGGCGCGAGATTTTCTACATTGTGACTTTCTGCCTGCCCAGGTTTCAAAATCAGAGCCTTGAAGGCAAACTCGTCACTGTTTTTCACGAGTTGTTTCACATCAGTCCATTTTTCGATGGCGACTTGCGAAGACACCCTGGAAGGTGTTCCTGGCATTCCAGCGATAAAAAAGAATATGATGCCCAAATGCTAGTGTTTGCAAGAGAATATCTGGCTACCACCCAAAATCCCAAATTGCATGATTTTCTAAGACTTGATTTTTCCCAATTGATAGCCAGACACCAGGGTCTTAACGGGTTGTTTGTGCCTGTCCCCAGGCTCTTGCCGCTGAGACAACCAGCCCAAATTTTACCCGCAGAAGATTGAAAGAACCTGCATGAACGCTGATGAACTTTCCCTGGATGAAATATTTCAGTCTGGTGAGCATGTTGCCAAAATTAACACCAAAGCAGCGGGGCCATCTGGTTCACTGCCCTTAACTGAAGAATTACTTTTAAAGGCCCCAAGTGGTGACCTTTTTGGGTGGTCTCTCAATGTTGGTATGGGTTGGAAACCTGAGGAGATGGGAAGACCCGAGTTTCTAATTCTTAGCACTGCCGGCGGGTTGAGAAATCCAGATGGAACTCCTCTTGCGTTGGGATATCACACCGGACACTGGGAGGTATCGCTTCTGGTGGAGGAAGCTTCCAGGCAATTACGGAAGTTGGGTGCCATTCCATTTGCAGGTGCGGTAACAGATCCGTGCGATGGAAGATCCCAGGGGACGACTGGGATGATGGATAGTCTTCCATATCGTAATGATGCGGCAATGGTTCTTCGCCGGCTGGCCAGATCATTACCCACAAGAAAGGGCGTGATCGGTATTGCAACCTGTGATAAAGGGTTACCTGCAATGATGATGGCACTTGCAGGGTTGCGTGGCTTGCCAGCGGTGATTGTGCCTGGCGGTGTGACCCTACCGCCCGAAAATGGCGAGGATGCCGGCAAAGTTCAAACGATTGGCGCCAGGTTCTCCCACCAGCAAATCAGCTTGGAGGAGGCAGCCATGGCAGGTTGCAGGGCCTGTGCTTCTCCAGGTGGTGGCTGCCAGTTTCTTGGTACTGCGGCAACATCACAGGTCGTTGCCGAGGCGCTTGGGCTTTCTATCCCTCATTCCGCACTTGCGCCATCTGGTCAGCCAGTTTGGCTTAAGATGGGAAGTGACTCAGCTCGTTCGGTTTATCATCTTTCCAAAGCAGGTATTGGAGTAAGGGATATTCTTACAGATGCCGCCATTCGAAACGCCATGGTTGTTCATGCGGCTTTTGGTGGTTCCACGAATTTGTTGCTTCATGTTCCAGCTGTAGCTCATGCCGCTGGTTTAAGAAGGCCAACTGCCGAAGATTGGATCGAGGTGAACCGCAAGGTTCCCCGCCTGGTGGACGCGTTGCCAAACGGGCCGGTCGGGCATCCTACCGTCAGGGTGTTTCTGGCAGGCGGAGTTCCCGAGGTGATGCTTCATTTGGCTGGCCTAGGCTTGCTGGATACCTCGGTTCTTACGGTTACCGGAAAACGTTTGAGTGAAATTCTAGATGCTTGGGAAAAATCTCCACGCCGAAAGATTTGCAAAGATATCCTTCGAGAAAAAGACGGAGTTGATGCATCAGAAGTGATATACGCGCCTTCCCTAGCCAAGGCCAGGGGCCTAACCTCGACGGTTTGTTTTCCCAAGGGAAATATTGCACCCGAGGGTTCCGTTATTAAAGCGACTGCGATCGATCCCGCAGTGGTTGGCAAGGATGGAGTTTACCGGCACCGTGGGCCAGCCCGGGTTTTTCTTTCCGAAAGAGATGCGATTCAAGCCGTTAAGGATAAGAAAATTCAGGCGGGTGATGTGATGGTTCTTATGTGCCGTGGCCCCATGGGAAGTGGCATGGAGGAGACCTACCAGATAACCTCTGCGTTGAAACACCTGCCTTTTGGAAAACAGGTTGCTTTGGTGACGGATGCCAGGTTTTCCGGGGTTTCAACGGGTGCCTGTATTGGCCATGTGGGCCCCGAGGCTCTCGCAGGAGGTCCGATAGGAAAATTAAAGGAAGGCGATTTGTTGGATATTGAAATTGACCGGGTCAAATTGGAAGGTTCTGTCAACCTTGTTGGAGAAAATGGTCAGTTCTATGGTGTTGAATGGGGGAATACCCAGATTCAAAAAAGGCAACTTAAAAGTGATCTTCATGCCGATGAAAATTTGCCAGATGACACAAGATTATGGGCAAATCTTCAGGCGTTATCGGGGGGGACTTGGGGCGGATGTGTTTATGATGCGGATTGCCTTGAGAAGGCCATCAAGTTTGTTCGAGGGAATAATTAGCTTATTTTCAGACTGTTGATTGAAATTCAACCCGTCATCAATCATAGTAGGGCTTTCCAAGTTCGGAAGCTGATTTAATAAATGAAAGGCGAGCAAAATGTCAGTCAGGCTAAAACTGTTTGTCATGATGGTACTGGAGTTTTTTATTTGGGGGGCTTGGCTGCCGCTCATCTTTGGTTATCTGCCTAGTCTTGGGTTTTCCTCAACAGAACAATCCTTGATTTTAAATGCTTTCCCGATTGCCGCGATTGTTGGAATGTTCTTTTCCAACCAGTTTGCGGATCGTAACTTCGCTGCTGAAAAATTCCTTGCATTCAGTCACCTGATTGGCGGGTTGGCGATTTTGGGTTGCGCCTTCACTCGTGAATTCTGGCCATTTTTTCTGCTGATGCTTGTTCACTGTCTTCTTTATGTTCCAACCATTTCCATCACTAACTCGATCGCGTTCGCGAACATGAAGGATGCCCAAAACGAGTTTGGAATTGTTCGCATGGGGGGAACCATTGGCTGGATTTTGGCTGCCTGGCCATTTACCTTCATTCTTGTGGATTGGGATAAGGTAAACGCTGCAAATGCCCAAGGGTTTGTGGCCTGGTTGGGCGCTGTTCTCGGCAATGGACTTACAGGGGATGCTTTGAAAGATGCCACCAAGTGGACTTACATCGTTTCAGGTGCGGCTTCAGTAATACTCGCTCTATTCAGCCTTGGTTTGCCTCATACGCCTCCTAAAAAGCCAGAAGCTGGCTCTCAGGACAACCTCGCCTGGCTGGAAGCTTTGAAATTGCTGAAGCATCCGTTTGTCTTGGTTCTTTGGGTAGTCACCTTTATCGATGCGTTTGTTCATAACTGTTATTTCAACTGGACGGGTGCTTTTCTTGGTAGTGAGAAGGTTGGTATTCCCGGCAATTGGATCATGCCAGTCATGAGTATTGGTCAGGTTGCTGAAATTTTGACTATGGTAATTCTTGGGGTCACACTGAAAAAGCTCGGCTGGAAAGCCACCATGGTGGTGGGAATTCTTGGCCACGCCATTCGGTTCGCCACTTATGCATATCTGCCGGAGTACAAGGGACTCATTATTCTTGTGCAGGTGGTGCATGGTATTTGTTACGCGTTCTTCTTTGCCACAGTTTATATCTTTGTGGATGAATTCTTCCCCAAGGATATTCGTTCCAGTGCACAAGGTTTGTTTAATGTGATGATTCTTGGCGTTGGTGCCTTGGTGGCAAATTCTGTATGCCCATATCTGATTCAGGAAGTGTTTACCAAAAATAAGGCGACCGATTTTCAAAGTTTGTTTTTGGTACCATGCGCTGCTTCAGTTGTAGCTGCCATTTTGCTGGCGCTGTTTTTCAACCCGCCTGCAAAGGAATCTTTCAATCCCCATTCCTAATTTTTGGTTTCCAATAATTCGCTTTAAGTCTCCTCGAACTCAAGTTCCAGGAGACTTTGCTTTTTGCCATTCAGCCTATCTTGACAAAAATGTTGTAATATTTCCCAAAAGCGCAAATCTGTCAAAGTTATCTCTAACCAAGGACGATGTTTAAGATGGATTGGATAAATGCTATTTACCGGACTTTGATCCCCAAGGATTGATTTCGCCTGAAACGGAAGATATTAGAAATGAGCCGAAAATTTTTGTTTTTGGTTTTTGTGGCCGGAATTATTGCCTCAGTTGGAGTTGGCTGCAAGTCATCCAGAGAAAATGCAATTCCAGCAAGTAGTTCTGAACCGCCATTGGCTTTCAAAAAGTTCAAGCAACCAACGGCAAATCCAATGGAACAGGAAATCAAACTTACTTCCTTTGGCGGTTCAAAATAAACCGCTAGATTTTTATTTGGATGAGCATGTCAGGCAATTGACACCTTTGTGCAAATTTTGGTCGGCTTGGAAATACTCTTAGATCCCTTACATATTCTTCCTTTCCATTCGTTACAATTACCAAGACATCCAAACATCGACCCCTTAACATAAATAGGGGGCGATAAGATTTTACCCATCCATGGAAAGTGATTCATTGTGCACAAGGAATTAAGAATAATTTCTGGAAACCTTCGCGGAAGAAAAATCGAATTCGCGGTGAATCCCAAGATGCGTCCCACCCCGGATCGGGTTCGTGAGGCTTTATTCAGTATTTTGGGCAAAGGAATAGCAGGTTTGCCTTTTTTTGATGTTTTTGGTGGAACAGGTGTTATTGGCATGGAGGCGCTCAGCAGGGGATCGTCGTTTGTTACATTCGTTGAAAGGGATTTTCAAATCGCACAAACTTTGGAAGGCTACCTGAAGAAATTTGGTGTTGCGGATCAGGCTCAGGTGATCAGCACCGATGCTTATCGTTGGGCTGCGAGATGGAGAGCGCCTGAGAGTGCATGTGTTATTTATATCAGTCCTCCCTTCCCGGATTTGAAAAACAATCCCCAACAACTATTGGACATGATCAGCAGTTTCCAACAGAAAGTCGCCATTGCCAGTGTTGTGGTTCTTCAAGCCGAGGTTGAGGTCCCCATAGGTGAGATGCCTGATGATGCAAAATGGGACAAACGGGTGTATGGAAGAAATGAACTGCTATTTTGGGTAAGGGAAGAAAAAGGTTCGGAACCACCTGCCGATGAATCCTGAGAATGTTGAAAGAAAGTTTGCCAGGGAAGTGGTCCAGAAACTGGTGGAAGCAGGCCATCAGGCGTTGTGGGCCGGGGGGTGTGTTCGCGATGAAATCCTTGGCCTGACCCCGGCTGATTATGATGTTGCCACATCTGCCAGGCCTGAGGAAGTTCGAAAGCTGTTTCCAAAAACTATTTCAGTGGGTGCAAGTTTTGGGGTTATTGAGATAATTGGTCCCAGGCTTGGTGGCGAAAAACCCACTATGATTCAGGTTGCAACATTTCGTGCCGATACTGGTTATTCTGATGGTCGCAGGCCAGATTCAGTGAGGTTTTGCGATGCCCGCGAAGATGCGCTGAGGCGTGATTTTACGATTAATGGGATGTTTTACGATCCCATTCATGGGCAGCTAGTGGACTATGTTGATGGCAAGAGTGATTTGGAAAATAGAATTCTTCGGGCCATTGGAAATCCAACAGAAAGATTTGCTGAAGACCGGCTGAGAATGCTTCGGGCAGTCCGGTTGACGGCCCGGTTTGACTTGAAAATGGATGCTGCCACATACACCGCTATTAAACAGCATGCAAAAGCCATCCATGCAGTAAGTGCCGAGAGAATTGCAGATGAGCTGCACAAGATTTGCCGGCACCCTTCTCGAGAGCATGGAATACGGCTGTTTGTTGAATCCGGACTCTCTAGTGAAATTATTCCGGAATTAGCACTCAATCCCCACGAATTTTGGAAGGAAACTTTTGGCATATTTCGCCATTTACCCCCGGATTCTTCCTTTGCATTAAGTTGGGCGGTTTTAGTGAGGGGGTTGAATCTCAAGTTAGTGGATCAAATTTCCGAAAGGTTGAAACTTTCCAATTTGGAACACGATTTGATTCATCGGTTGGTGGAAAATCAGGATTCCTTAGCTGAACCAGATGAGTTGCGTTTGTCGGTATTAAAAAAAATCTTATGCCAGCCGTGGCTGGATTCCCTGCTCGCTTTCATGAAGGCGGTTCGCGCTTATAAAGGGAATAGCCTTTCACCTGTGGAATATTGTCTTGCCAGAATTTCTGAATGGGGGATTTCAAAGATCAACCCGCAGCCTTTTATTACAGGTGAAGATTTGAAAGCCTTGGGTTTTCTGCCTGGGCCCCAATTCAAGCAAATTCTTGATCACATACGCGATGAACAGCTTGACGAAAGGTTGCAAGATCGCGAAAGCGCATTGGAATTGGCGAAATCGTTGGCTGGGAAAAAATAATAATAATTTGGATAATTTTTGCTGCTGGGCTTGAGATGAACAACAGCGCAGGTATACTCACATTTGTTCAGATCAAGGAATAGCCCAATAGGAGAATCAAATGGCTGAAAATTCCCAAGACAAAGAACTCAAACAGGCCCTTTCCCAAATTGAGAAGCAGTTTGGCAAAGGTGCAATTATGCAACTTGGCGAGGCTTCTGAATCAGATGTGCAGGGAATCTCTTCGGGGGCACTTAGCCTGGATATAGCCTTGGGTGGCAAGGGAATTCCGCGTGGCCGAATCATAGAAATATTTGGTGCTGAATCCAGCGGCAAGACAACCATCGCATTGCACGCGGTTGCAAGCGCACAGAAAAAAGGTGGTGTAGCAGCTTTTATTGATGCTGAACACGCATTGGACCCCAGTTGGGCGAAAAGGCTTGGCGTTGACCTTGAGGCGTTGTTGGTAAGTCAGCCCTCATCTGCGGAAGAAGCATTGAAGATTGCCGAGATGCTCATCAAGTCCAACTCGGTGGATTTGATTGTTATCGATTCGGTGGCAGCGTTGGTTCCAAGGGCCGAAGTGGAAGGGGAGATCGGTGATGCTCATGTCGGCCTGCAAGCCCGCCTGATGAGTCAGGCTCTTCGCATTCTGAACCCCACTATTGCAAGAACAAAGACCAGCATGATCTTTATCAACCAGATTCGCCAGAAGATCGGCGTGATGTTTGGTAACCCTGAAACTACCGCTGGTGGTCTTGCATTGAAGTTCTACAGTTCAGTTCGTTTGGAAGTAAGAAAGGTAACCACAATCAAGGAAGCCGAGGAAACCATTGGTTCTCGAGTTCGAGTTCGTGTGGTGAAAAACAAAGTTGCACCTCCTTTCCGCCAGGCTGAAGTGGATCTGATGCACGAATGTGGCATAAGCAGGGAAGGGGATCTGTTGGATCTTGGAATTGAGGAAAAGATCATTGATAAATCCGGTGCTTGGATAAACTACGGTGATACTCGTTTGGGGCAGGGACGTGAAAACGCCAAGACTTTCCTTAGGGAAAACCCAAAATTGATCGATGAAATCACCAAGAAGATTCTCCACAAGAAAGGTATTGGTGTGGCAGCTTCTTCCGAGGCGGGTTATGCAACGGAAACCCCGACCCCAGCGCCTGTGGCTGGCAAGGGTGGAAAGAAAGCAGCTCAAGCCGCTGATTAATTTGTTTTTGAAATTCTTGAACCCGTGGAGCGCCAAACTCCACGGGTTTTTTGTTCTAACCATCTGCGCGATGAATTAAGATTAGGCAATTACTTCACCTTGGATGAATCATGGCGAAACTTTGCGGATTAACCTTTGTTTTTCTAATGGTATTTCATGCAAACGCGGTTGTGTTTGCCGAATCGCCTCTTAACCAGATTCAGAAAGATGTCCAGAAAGCTGCTTCCAAGGCAGAAAAATCCATTGCTAGTATCTTGGTTTCTCGAAGTCCAAGGTATAAGGAAATCGGTGCAGTTCCACCCGTGGATATTCCCGGCAAACTTGGCGGGTTTCAGCCTATCCAGCCACAAGTAAGGCGTTTCAGGAATGTTCCCGACCGTAGCCAGGCTGGTTTGGATCTTGCAGACCCAGACACCGTGCCGGATTCTTTTGGCTCGGGAGTTCTCATTGACAAGAATCTTGTTCTTACCACCGCGCATGTTGTAAGAGGGGCAGTCAAAATTTATGTCAGGTTCCCCGGTAATAAAGGTTCCTATGCGGATATTCATGCTTTGGATGGCCGTAGTGACCTTGCTGTGCTTCGTTTGATTGATTTTGTCGATGACTTAAATCCTCTGCCTTTTTCTGAGGAGGGAATCTCGCGGGGACAGTTTGTGATTCATCTTTCCAATGGTTATGGATCCGGGTTCAAGGATGGATCACCTGCAATCGGCTGGGGGATGGTTTCCAACCTTAGAAGAAAGTGGACCTC
>Ga0255154_1000165_pt1 | contig 29380 bp, 47 predicted proteins | sample Atl_Atl_RepB_8h_FD_188419 | JGI IMG/M metagenome (GOLD analysis project Ga0255154, IMG submission 188419) | Freshwater microbial communities from Altamaha River, Georgia, United States - Atl_Atl_RepB_8h | ecosystem: Environmental > Aquatic > Freshwater > River | place: USA: Georgia | collected...
CGACGGGCACTGCCGCCACGACAGCGGTGGATGTGAGCTCGGCCTACGACGCAATCTTCAACGCCACGGTCGCGAACGGGAACTACAACTCTGGCGTCCCGTTCATCTACCTGAGCTCGCCGCTGACGATTGGCGGGATCACGTACCCCGCTGGTACGTGGATCAAGGACAGCTTCATTGCCAACGCCACGATCTCGAGCGCCAAGATCCAAAGTCTGGTGGCCGACAAGATCACGACCGGAACCCTGAGCGCGTCCATCGGGATCAGCACTGGCTACATCGCTGGCGGCATCACCCCCGGCATCTACCCCCCTGGACACCAGTTCTTCGGGACTGGCTTCTTCCTGGGCAACTACAACGGTACGCAACAGTTCTACATCGGATCGTCGACCAACAATCTGTTGTGGAACGGCACCGACCTCCAGGTCAAGGGGATCATCTACGCCAACGCCGGAGCCATCGGCACGAACATCCTGGACGCAAACGGGCTTCGCTCGAGCAACTTCGCGGCGAACTCGGCTGGCTGGAGACTCCAGAACAGCGGTTCCGCTGAGTTCAACGACGTCTACCTTCGAGGTCAACTGACCGCTGGCGCAAGCACGGGGTACGCCTACAACCCAAACGGGCAGTGGGGTCTGTACATCGGCCCATCCGGGTTCTTGATGGGCAACGCTTTTGCTGGTCGCTACTTCAGTATCGACGGAAGCGGGAACGTGTATGCGCCTGGGTTCCAGATTGTCAACGGCTCGGCGACTTTCAGCGGGAATGTCAGCGCCAACACGCTGTCGACAAACTCCGGTCGATTCACTGCGTACGCCGACGGCTCTGTGGTTGCGGACTTGGTCGACATTCGTCGCCGCTTGGTGCTGGAGACTGGAGCTCTTGACCCGGCGGAATTTGTGATTGGGACAGACGGCAACGGGAACTACTACGGAGCCGGAACGGTGTTCATTGGAGAGATCTATCAGATCGTCTTCACCAACATCTACGACTCAAACACCCAGAACACCTACGCCAACCAGCCGTATTACGTTTCGGCGTATTTCACCGGCAGTCAGTTCCGCAACTACAGCGGTGGCACAACAGAATTTAACCTCAAGCTCACCGCCAGCGTTGAGCCTGTTCGCACCTACTCCAACACGGGGTCTGGTGGAAACGACTATCGCTTGGCGCTCACCTTCAAGTACGAAATCAAGTTGGTATCCGGCACCTTTAACTCGTTCCGACTCCCGACTGCTTCATGGACGCTTTACAAGCTGTAAACCCGATGTATGCAAAGATTGACCCTAATGGATTCTTCGATGGCTATATCGCGAAAGCGGCGGTCAACGAGCACAACCAGCACCTTGTCGTAGAGGCCGAGCTCCCCGAGGTATTGCTCCAGCCTCTGCAAAGCTGGCGCTGGCAAAACAACCAGTGGACGGCGGCAACAGACCATCGCGGCCACTCCTGGTACAACCCGGACAACACCGACGAGGTGTTCGAGGCCAAGAAGTTTGACGATGTCCCGCCGCAAGGCTGGACGTGGTGGCAACCTGGTCAGACCCCGGTCATCACCCCGGCAGAGGCGCTCCGCAAGAAGTGGGCGGCAGTCCGCGCCAAGCGCGACAAGTTGCTGGCCGAAAGCGACTGGGTTGCGATCCGTGCCGCAGACCAGGGAACGCCAGTTCCGAAGGCGTGGAAGGATTACCGTCAGGCGTTGCGCGACATCACGCAACAGACAACAGATCCCGACCAGATCGTGTGGCCTGTGAAGCCTTCCGCCTAACCACAACTGCATCCAATTTGCCCTTGTTTTGCACTGTTCGTCGATAAAATCGGCGACATCGAAACGAAGGGCAACGATGCTGAAAGTACGACGCGCAACAGAAGACGATCACCTCGATCTCTTCAAGCTCGCGGTGCAGATGCACCGTGAGACCGACTTTCAGCATTTCACTCTAAATCCAGAGAAGCTGTTCAATAGCATCGGCAACTGGATTCACCACGAGAGCGGGATCTGCCTCGTGGCAATCAAAGACAACACGCTGGTTGGCATGATGTTCGGAACGATCATGCCGACTTGGTTCAGCGACGATCTTGTCGCTCGAGAAGATCTTCTCTTTGTTCGCCCGGATCACCGTGGTGGACGCACTGCCTACATCCTCGTTCGCTCCTTCATGGAAGCGGTAAAGGGTGCTGGCATCAAGCACGTACAGACAGGTGTTTCGACAGGTTCAGGCCAGGGTGCGGAACGACTGTACCGGCATTTTGGAATGACCTACATGGGTGGCAACTTCGTCGCCCATTTTTGAAGGAGTAGCTTATGTGTGGCAAAGGTGGTGGTGGAGCTCCGGCTCCAGATCCGTTGATCGGACAAGCGGCAAAGCTGAACGCTGAGACTGCCGCCCAAGCTCTGACTTGGTACAAGGACGTTTACACCAACGAACTGTTGCCGATGCAACGCGAGCAACAGGACATGACTCGCACGTTGGTGGATCGGTACCTCGCCAACATGGAGAAGCAACAGCAGTTCGCTGAGGAGCAGAACGCTTACTACGAGAAGACGTTCAAGCCCATCGAAGAGCGCATGGCGAAGGACGCGATGGAGTACGACTCCGAGGGCAACATTCAGCGCCGCTCCGGTATCGCCTCCGCCAACGTCGCACAACAGTTCTCCAACGCCCAGCAAGAGACCGCACGCAATCTGTCGCGCTACGGCCTGAACCCCAACAGTTCAGCCTTCGCCGCCACCAACGAGCGGCTGATGCGCGAGTCGGCGCTTGGTCGTGCTGGTGCGGCAACGGGTGCCGCATTCGACACGATGGACAGGGGCATCGCCCTGCGTGCCGGTGCCGCCAACTTCGGTCGCAATATGCCGAACACGGCATCCAACTTCTACAGCAACGCGAATGCGTCTGGAGCCAACGCTACCAACGCTTCCGCGACCAACATGAACTCGGCGATTCAAGCCGGTAACTTTGCTGGGCAAGGATTCAACACCGCAATTCAGGGCAACAACTCCGCTGGCAACCTCATGCTCGGCGAGTATAACGCTCGGATGCAGGGCTACCAAGCAGACCAGCAAGCCAATGCTGGTATGTGGGGCGGCGTCGGGACACTCGCTGGCTTGGGCATCAAAGCCTACGCCAGCAACCCTGCGGCCTTCGCCGGTCTGGCGGATGGCGGCACAGTCCACGAGGGGCACGGCGCGGTGCGCGGCCCAGGTGGCCCGGTCGACGACAAGATCCCGGCAATGCTCTCCAACGGCGAGTACGTGGTTCCCGCCGATGTGGTGCGTGCCAAGGGACTCGAGTTCTTCGAGAAGCTCAAAGACAAGTACCACACCCCGGCGGCTATCCAGCGTCGTCAAGCGATTCAGAGAGGTTAATCATGGCAACAAGCGCAATCGGCGGATTTGCCGCTGGACTCGCTGGCGGGCTCAAGCTGGGCCAGGAATTGAATGAGTCGGAACAGCGCCGCAAGCTCGCGCTCGAGCAAGCGGAGCGAGACAAGACTCGCTTCGAGTTCGAGAAGGAAGAGGCCGAGGACAAGTCGTCTCGCCGTAAGAAAGTGAAAGCGGCAGAAGACGAGCTCGACAAGATCGACGGTCTTTTGACCAGCGGACAGATTCCGCTGGAACAGCAACCAGCCGCACCAACAACCGCGATTGCCGCTCCTCCTGTTGAGCCACAGCCGATGGTGGAGTCCGGTGCTATCCCGACCCCGGCTCCTGCGCCCACGCCTCGTGCCGCGATTACGCCTCCAGGTGCAACTCCCGCTCCGGCTCAACAGCCGCAACAGAATCCGTTCCTGACTGGCGCAGAGGGTAAGTACAAAGACCCGAACATGGCTATCGACAAGTACTACGACATGAAGGAGGCGGCGCTCACAAAGCTGTTCCGCGCTCGTGGCGAGTACGACAAGGCCGAGCAAGTGCCCGAAATGATGCGCCAACTCAAAGAGAACAAGTGGACGCAGAAGGTAGGTGCATCGCTCGCCGCAATGGCTGGTAACGCACCTGGAGCACGCGATGCTTTTGGCCGCGTCTACGGTATGTTCGCCGACGGATACGAGCTCGACCCCACGAAGGGCAAGTTCGAAGAGGGCAAGGGCTGGGTTGGTCTTGAGCGCGTCAGCGCAGATGGCAAGCGCGAGACGTTTAACCTGTCTCCCGAGCAAGCCATGATGCTTGCCTCGAAGTACAAGAAGCCCGACGAGGTCATCAAGTTCCTACTGGATCGTGGCGACAAGGCTCGCCAAGAGAAGCGCGAGGACACCAAGGTCGAGAACGACACTACCCGCGCCAAAGCCGCCGCCGCAGAAGTCGAGATCAAGCGTCCTTACTACCAAGCCTACGCCGGGGCATTGGAGCGCCGTGGCCGGGACGAGGCCAACGCCCAGCAACAGCGTGCCAGCGTCGAAGCCGCCGCCCGGATGTTCCCGCTTGCGAACAAGGAGTTCAAGCCCGAGGAGCTAATGCTCGATCAGGATCGCGGCAAGGCTCGGCTTGAGAAGAAAGCGGCAGACGAGCGGATGTACAACAAGACGCTCGATCTCGCCGGACTCAACCCCAAGGTGGACATCCGAACGCTGGCGCAACTTGCCCGTCAAGGGAAGGTTGACGCACAGGAGGATGCGGACGGTCGTGTCTTCACGATGGTCGGCAAGACGAAGGTATTTCTGAATTAAGCAGGACAAGCCATGCAACCCACGCTTCGACTGGGCCGAGTCCCAGACCCACTGGATAATGACATCGAAGACGATCCCGCTGGTCTGTTCAAGTCCAGTGGCGAAGCGTATCGACAAGACGTCGTTCCCCTGTCCCGAGGGGAACAGGTTGCATCGGCTGAGTCTGTTCAACCGTCTGCCGCTCCCAAGGGCGGCAAGTTCTCGTTCGACCTGTACGGCGGGATGGATCAGCCCCGCGCACAGCCCGCACCCAAAGCCGAGCCTCGTGCTGGCAAGTTCCAGTTCGACCTGTACGGCAACGAACCCAAGCCAGAAGCCGAAGCGCCCGCACCCAAGGAGCCGGGTCTCGACATCAGCGGAGGTTTGAAGAAGGGCTTCAAGGGACTGGCGGTCACTTGGGACTTCCTCGCCAACAAGCTCGAGAAGGCTGTCACCGGAAGCGACGAAGACACCGGACAGATTCTGGCCAAGAGCGCCGACGAGTACCGTCGCCTGGAGTCCGATCCCCGAATCGCCGAGCTCGTGAGGAAGGGCGATGCCGCCCCTGACACGATGTCTGCGGTCACGGATATGTTGGGCTACGCCGTTCGTAACCCGACCATGATCGCCAACTTCCTGGCCGAACAGGTTCCGGGCATGACGGTTGGTGGCGGTATTGGCGCGGTGGCTACTGCACCCGTGAAGGCGGCGGCAGTTGGTGCGGCCACACGTCTCGGCGCAAGCGCGGGAGTGCAGACAGCGGTGGGTGCTGGCGCTACCGGCGCTGGCATCAACACTGGTGCGGTGGTGTTCCAGTCGCTGGGCTCCAACTACGTCGAGGGTCTGAGCAAGTACAAAGGAGACACAGAAGCGGCCTCCGAGTACGCCGTCACCAAGACCGCCGCCGAAGTCCCGGCCAACGCTATCGCTGGCGCGTTCCTTGGCCTCAACCCGTTTGCATCCAAGCTGGCGAATGTCGGCACTCAGGCCGTGATCCAAGGCGCTGGCGGTGCCGCTGGCGCGTACCAAGCCGCAACCGCAGTGGGCGAGGAAGCCAGCCGTGGCGAAATGATCCTCGAGTTCTTGGGCGAAGCGTTCTCCGCCCCGGTGGACATCATGGTCGAGAAGTTCGGTGCCAAGGGCCAGGACATCGACAAGACCATCGAGAAGAAGATGGAGAAGCCCACCGAACGCGAGGAGATCTACCAAGCCCTCGTGGCGGATGAGCGCGTGGCCGAGGCCATGAACAAGGCTGGCATCACCGGGCCCGACGATCCTGCATTTGACGGTGCTGTTGCGTCGTTCCTTGGAGCTCGTCGCAAGGCGGAGGAGATCGCGGCAGTCCAGCCGATCTCGGATGAAGAGCGTGCCCAGCGCACCAAAGAGCGCGGCGAAGATGTGCAAGCCGCATTCGGCGACACCGCCAGCACAGGGGTGGGCGTCGGCACAGACACCAACGCTGAGGGACAGGGCGTCATCAAGCGTGAATCTGTTCGGGTCACAGACCAGGGGCTTGAGCCAGTCGGCGACAGATTCGAACCTGTTGTCCTGCCGGAGTCCCAGACGGGCAACCAGGCCCGGACGACAGCCATCGCACCCGAAGACATCGTCGCTCGCCAAGAGGGCTTCGAAGTTCTGCCCGCCTTCACGGTCGATGGTCGCAAGGTGGGCAACTCGTTTGTCTCCGAGAAGTCTGCCGAGACCTTTTTATTTGGCCCCGTCAACAAGGAAACTGGTAAGCGCGAGGGCGGTTACGCAAGTTCTGTTGAGGGGATGGAGTTCCAGATCCGTCGTGGCAAGCGAGCCAAGTCGGCGGGTGGCGGCACGTTCTTCTTCATCGAAGGCCGCGAGAAGCAGAACTCCGCTGGGTTCGTGTCCGAGCCCGCACCGCAGTTGCAAGCGCAGATCGACGCCGTGCGCGACGGTCGCAAGAAGGCCGCAGTGCTGGGCACTGAGGATCTTTCCAAGGTCAAGACCGATGGCCTGACCACCTTCGAGGTGAAGGGCGAGGACGGCAAGACCGCCGTCGTCGTGGTCAAGGACAAGAAGCTGGTCAACAAGACCCGTACACGCGCCAAGAAGGTTGGCCTCAAGCAAGCGATGGGTGAGGTGCTCGAGTACGCCGAGCCGACCGTCACCACCGAGGCCAAGGGCGACGAGGTCGTCGTCCAACAGACCGACAACAAGACCGGCGAAATCATCAAGGAAGAGGCTGTCTCTCCCGAGAACGTCGCCAACGTCACGCCTGTCCCCGACACCACCACCAAGGTGACGACTGTCGAGGATGCCAAAGCGCAACGCGCAGAAGGAGAAGCCGATGCCACTCAAGCCGGGGAACAGCCGCAAGGTAATCAGCCAGAACGTCAAGGAACTGGTGGACGACTGGAAGAAGGACGGGACAATCGGAAACAGCAAGCCAAAGAGCAAGAAGCTGGCGGTGAAGCAAGCCGTGGCAATCGCCCTGACGAAGGCAAAGGCGAAGAAGCTCCGAAGCAAACCGTAGAGCAGAAGCTCAAGGCCAAGCAGAAGGCCAAGAAGGAGCCCAAGCCGGAGAAGCCCAAGGCCGAGAAGCCGGAGCCCAAGCGCACCGACGGTCGCTCTGAAGCGCAGATCGAGGAAGACGCTGTCTTCACATGGGAAGACAACGACGACGGCAAGGTCGCCCACATCCCGTTCTTCAAGCTACCGAAGGACGTGCAGAACGAGTGGATCGAGGCCACCGCACCCGAAAACGGTGACAAGCCCTACGCCACTGCCGAGCTCCACGACCAGATCGTCCAGCGGGTGCTGAACAACGCCCGTAAGGAACGCGCCAACGCCAAGGCGGCAGAGAACCGCAAGAAGGCCGAGCAGGATCAGGTGTTCCGTGTCGTTCCCGCTGGCAAGGGAATGACGGTTGACGCCGTCACCAAGATCTTCGACAAGCTGGTCGAGAACTGGGCAAAGATTCCGGACGTTGTAATCGTCCAGTCAGAGAGCGGTCTGCCCGAGTCCATTCAGGAAGAGATCCGCAAGCAGGACATCAGCGGCAAAGTCCCAGGTGTCTACAACGGCGGCAAGGTCTACCTCGTTGCCGACAACCTTCCCAATGCCAAGGAGGTGATCCTTACCGTCGCTCACGAGGTAACAGGTCACTTCGGTCTGCGCCGTCTGTTGGGCAAAGCCTACGAGCAGACGATGTTCGACATCTACAACGGCAACAAGAGCGTTCGCGCTCGTGCCGATGACATGATGGTCAAGGAGGGTCTGTCCAAAGAGCACGCCGTCGAAGAGGTGCTGGCAGACATGGCGGAAGAGGGCGTTACTGCGGAAAACCGCAACGCCCTGCAACGCATCTTCGCCCTGGTTCGCAAGATGCTCCGCAAGATCGGCATCAGCTTCGTCACCGACAGCGACGTTCGACAGATTGTTGCCAATGCCCGCCGCTACGTCATCGAGGGCGACCTCGAGGCTGGCATCGGCGAGGCGGCGCTCGACGCTCCACGCATGAAGGCCGGTGCTTCCACGTTCTACTCCGCGATGGAGCGTGCGGTGCGTGGCGCAAAGCAGAACTCCGCGCCAGCCACAGACTGGAAGTCGATCATCAAGAGTCTTCCGAACGTCAAGCCTGACGAGATTGCATGGACTGGCGTCAACGAATGGCTCGACCTCAAGGGCAAGGAAAAGGTCAGCAAGGAGGAATTGCTGACGTTCATCGCTGGCAACAGGGTTCACATCAACGACGTTCTGTTGACCAGCTACAAGCAAGACGTGAAGGATCTGCTTCCCTCGGACATGGTGCTCGAGCCATCCGAGGACGACGTGCGCGAGTTCGTTCGTGAGCGCGTCGAGCAAATGGATTGGGATGGCGTCTACCAAGAACTTGGAGAAGAGGCTCCGTTCGTCGATGAAATGGACATCGCCGAGTTGCGCGCCTGGATTGCCGAGAACATCGGCTGGCAGAACTACCTGCACCAGCACCGCCGACTCATGGAGCGTTTCCAGCGCGGGCGCGTTGCCAAGCTCAACAAGCCCAAGCACGGCGACGGAAGCCTTGTCCTGCCCGGTGGCAAGAACTATTCGGAGATCGTCCTATTCGATCCCTCTACGCCCTCGTACAAGCAACACGACGACATCCACTTCGGGGACGTCACGCAAGGTCGAGCCATTGGCTGGTTGCGAGTCAACGAGCGGAGTGATGCCGACGGCAATTCCGTTCTGTTCATCGAGGAGCTCCAGAGCCAGCGAGGCCAAGACCTCCGCAAAGGCAAAGTCGTTCAGGCCAACCGTGAGAAGGCCGAAAAGCTCATGCAGGAGTACAACTCCTTGCTGAGTCAGTACATGGACGTCGCCGAGTCTGAGCGTCCCGCCATGCTTGAGAAGATGGAAGACCTCAAGCGTGAGCACCAGAAGCTGAAGTCCAAGGACACAGACGCCTACGACAATGTGCCGGATGCTCCGTTCGTCAAGAAGACGGAAGCATGGACGGCTCTGTTGCTGAAGCGTGCGATTGCCTACGCCGTAGAGCGCGGGATTGACCGCATTGCCTGGACGACCGGCGAGCAACAGAACGAGCGGTATGGATTCGCTGGCGACCAGCTTGCCTACACGCTGGACAAGAAGACTGGCCTGTACACCATCACCGTCATGCGCGATGGCCGCAACGTCCGCACGGTCGATGACATCAAGAGTGGCGACTTGGCGGAGTACGTTGGCGACAAAGCCGCCGAGTACATCACCGACGAGAAGAACACCCTTGTCGAGAATGAGCTCGGGACTTCTGGCGTCATCGAGGGCGAGAACCTGCAACTGTTCACCGCCAACCTTGGCCCTTACTACAACAGCAAGGTTCCGTCTGTTGCTAAGGAGGTCATTGGCAAGGACGGCAAGGTCGAGGTGATGGAGATCGAGGGCACAGGCAAGCAACTGGGCTTCGTGATCCCCGAGTCTCTCCAGCAAAAGGTTGCCGAGGACGGGCTCCCCCTGTTCCGCCGCAAGGACTTCGAGTCCCAGTACGACGATCTGTCGCCTAAGGCCAAGGCCATTGCTCTTGCCAAGGGCCACTACTCGCCGCCCGGTATCAAGGATCGACTCGATGCACTGCGCCCGATCTACCGTGGCTACCTCGTGCAGGGATTGTTCGACAAGTACCAGTCGATCAAGAAGCTGGGCGACGAGCTCTACATGAAGGCTCGCCTCTCCAACGGCAAACAGGACGGCGCTCTGTCTGTTCTGTTGCACTTCGGCCAGGTCTTCGACGACGGCGGTGCGCTCAACCTCAAGAAGAACACCAAGGGTCTGATCGAGGTCATGCAACCGCTGGGCAAGGAGGTTGACCGCTTCCTCCTGTGGATGGCGGCGAACCGCGCCGAGAAGCTCAAGGCGCAGGATCGTGAGCGGTTCTTCACCGACGAGGAGATCAGAGAGCTCAAGCGGATGAACCTCGGCACGATGGAAAATGGCAAGTCCCGTGTTGCCACCTACCTCAAGGTGCAACAGGACATGAACGCCATCAACAAGTCGGTGCTCGACATCGCCTTGCAGAAGGGGCTCATCAGCCAGGACGCCTACAACAGATTCACCCAGGACATCTGGTACGTCCCGTTCTACCGGAACATGGAGGACAACGTCCGCGACGGCATGGCGGCGGCACAGATCTCCGCCAAGATGACCGGCCAACAGTTCAGCAACAAGCTCAAGGGCTCGAGCCGTCCGCTCAACGATCTGCTGGACAACGTGCTCCTGAACTGGTCGCACATCCTGTCGGCGTCCATGAAGAACGGCGCGGCCACCGAGATCCTGGCCGAGGCCGAGAAGATGCAGATCGCCGAGCGCATCAAGCCCGGACAGCCCGTGCCGAAGGGTGCGGTCAAGGTCATGGAGAAGGGGCAGGAGGTTCACTACACGGTGAGCGACCCGCTCTTGCTCGACACCCTGACGATGGTCTCGACCATGCAACACAGCGGCCTGTTCACCCGAGCCGCCGCGAAGCTCAAGACCATCTTCACGCAGGGCGTGGCGCTGAACCCGACGTTCAAGATCAACGTGCTGGTGGCCGACGCAATCCAGTCGCTCGCCGTTTCCGACATCAAGCGCAACCCCCTGACCAACGTCTTCGAGGGCATCCGCCTCTACAAGGACAAGCGTGCCGAGGCTCTGGCTGGTGGCGGTCTGTTCGTGGCCGGTGCCGCCAACGACGGGGAGCAGTCGGCCAACATCCGCCGTCTGGCTCGCGAGGCGCAGACCACCAACGTCTTCGTCGCCGACAAGCAGGGTCTGAAGGACGCCTTGCTCAAGGTCTATGACAAGTACGAGCGTGCGTCCGAGGCGCTGGAAAACTCCAGCCGCCTGTCGCTCTACACCCAGATGCGCGAGAAAGGTCTGTCCCACATGGAAGCCACGTTCCTGGCGAAGGACTTGCAGGACTACTCCCTGCATGGCTCGTTCGCCGCGATCCAGTGGCTGTCTCAGGTGGTGCCGTACTTCAACGCCCGGATGCAGGGTCTTTACAAGCTGGGTCGTGGCGGTTCGGAAGATCCCCGCCGCTTCGGTCTGGTTCTGTTGGGCGTCACTGCCGCCTCGCTGGCGCTGTACCTCGGCCAGATGGACGACGAGGACTGGCGCAAGCGTGAGGACTGGGATCGTGACACCTACTGGTGGTACAAGATTCCGGGCACGGAGACCGCCGTCCGCATCCGCAAGCCGTTCGAACTGGGCGCGATCTCCTCGATCATCGAGCGCCTGACCGAGCAGATGGTGGACTCGAGCGTCGAGGGCAAGGTGTTCGGCAAGCGTCTGTTGTCCATCCTGGGCGACAACCTGGCGATGAACCCGATCCCCCAGATCGTCAAGCCGATCTACGAGCTCGCCGCCAACAAGAACTCGTTCACCGACCGTCCCATCGAGTCGATGGCTCAACAGAAGCTGTCGCCCGAAATGCGGATCAACCCGTCCACATCGCCCGCCGCGATTGCGCTCGCCAACATCAACGGCGCATTCATGGACTTCGCGTCCAAGGCGACCGGCGAGTCGTTCAACGCCAACAACTTCAAGATTTCCCCGGTGCAGTACGACCACCTCCTGCGCGGCTACCTCGGGTGGGTGGGCACGATGGTGCAAGCGGCGTCTGCCGAGGCGGTGCGTCCGTTCAAGGAGGGCGAGACCCCTGCCAAGCGGATCGACGACTACTTCATCGTCGGCAACTTCGTGCGAGAGCTCCCCTCCAACCAGTCGCGCTTCCTGTCCTCGTTCTACGAGAACGCCAAGGATGTGGCGATGGTGCAGTCCGACCTGAAGTCCTACATCCAGGCTCGGGAGATCGACAAGGCGGCGGATCTGTTGGAGGCCAACCGAGACAAGATCGCCCTGGCCAAGCTCTACCAGAGCGGGCTCGACAGACTGAACATGATCGACCGCAACATCAAGTTCATCCAGACCGACAAGAACATGAGCGCCGAAGAGAAGCGGATGCACATCGACCGGATGACCCAACTGAAGATCGACGTCGCCCAGCGGATCGAAGAACTGCGGGTCGCCCGCAAGAAGGAGAAGTGATGGGATACACCAAGCCTGGACTGCGGGAACGCATCAAGCAACAGATCATGGCCGGGAGCAAGGGGGGAGACCCCGGCGAGTGGTCTGCCCGCAAGGCGCAACTGCTGGCGTCCGAGTACGAGAAGAAGGGCGGGGGCTACACGGGTGCCAAGACCGGGGCCCAGAAGTCCTTGTCCAAGTGGACAGACCAGAAGTGGAAGACCTCGGACGGCTCGCCGTCTGAGGGCAAGAAGCGTTACCTACCCGAGAAGGCGTGGGAGAAACTGACTCCGGCGGAGAAGGCGGCGACCAACCGGGCGAAGGCGGAGGGCAACGCCAAGGGGAAGCAGTTCGTTCCCCAGCCCAAGGCTATTGCGGAGAAGGCGGCGAAGGTTCGGAAGGCTTCGTGAGGAAGTGGCGGTGCTTGAGTCGTTTGTTGACTTCAGCCACCGCCAGTTCGACGTCCTTGACCACTGACGCCTCCATCTGCGCGTCGTGGATCTCGAGCGCCTCGTTGATGGCGGTCATTTCCTCGGCGCGGTAGATCATCCTGCCGGTCTTCTTGAACCTGTCGCGGAGCTCGAGGTGGGCGTAGGTCGCCTTCTTGAGCTCGGGCAGATACTCCTTCCCCAGACCCCGCTCGGCCAGCACGATTCCCACGTTCAGGGCGTCGGCGATGTCCTGCCAGTCCCGCAGTGTGCCGCTCCCCTTGGTCAAGTTCTGCATGGCGAGGTGGTAGCCGATGCGGATGTTCGTGCCCGCCCCACCAAGCGGGCGCATACCCGAGATCGCGTACTCGATGGGGTTCTGAATGACCGGCTTCGGGCGGTACTTCTTCCGGGGTTTTGCTGATCGTGCCATGTGACGTAGTTGTGACGTGGGGTGTTGTTGTCCCTAGTGGAAATTGATCGGAGAACGAGTGCGAATGGGCGGGTAGTTTGGCGCTAAGAGTATGAATCTGTTGGAGAATGTGCCGGGTTTGAGAGAGACTCGAAATCAGGTTTGGGGCAACCCAACGGGGGTTCGAATCCCTCTCTCTCCGCCAATCTTTTCAATCAGTTACGTCCATTCACCACCAGTTTGAGTTGCGGCTTTCCGGCAAAACTAGCCTCATTGTGACGTAGTTGTGGCGTAGTTTCCGGCAGTGGCTGGTTGGATGTCGTGGACGGTTCCGGCTGTTGGGTTGGACGAACCGGATTCACCCACTGGCGCAGGGACTCGACGTCGTGGTGAGCGTACTTGTTCACCATCGCCAGCGTCTTCCATCCGCCGAGCTTCTGCAACGCTTGGGTCGGGACTCCATCGCGTGCCTTGTCCGTGGCCCAGGTGTGCCGCAGATCGTGCCAGCGGAAGTCCTCGATGCCCGCCTTCTCCAGCACCGTCTTCCACGCCGTGTGGCTGATCTGGCTCATGGGGCGACCCTGATAGGTGAAGACGAACTCCTCGTGCTTCCCGGCCTCGGCCACGATGGCTGACATCGCCTCCTCGCTGAGGGGGATGCAGAACTCGTCGCCGTTCTTGAACTCCTCGCCGGGGATCGTCAACACCTTCGACTCCAGATCCACCCACTCCCACCGCAACTCGCGGACGTTGGACTGCCGTAGCCCTGTAGCTAACGACAGGCGCACCATCCCGCGCCAGTGGTCGGGACAGGCGTCCAGCAACAGGAGGCGCTCCTCGGTCGAGAGCCAGCGCACCCGCTCCTTCGGCTCCTTGTACCGGACGAACCGGGGAACCGCGAGGATCTGCTTGTGCGCCAGCGCCACGTTGAGGCACGCCCGCAAGGCGGCGAGATAGCGGTTGAGGGTGGCGTTCGTGGGCGGGGTACCCAGGTGCGTCACCGTCTCCTGCATCTTCAAGATCGCGCTCACGATCTTCGCCTCGCTGACCTGTTGCAAGGTCACGCCTTCGAGTTGCTCCAGCCACCACTCGAGTTGCTGTTCATACTGATCGACCGTACGCAGACCTTCGCGGCGCTTCTGCTTGATGAAGAACTCCACCGCTTCCTTCAACGGACGGTCGGGCAGGATGTCGAGCTTCTCGCACTCCGTCACTTCGTTGCGCTTCTTGCTGAGGTACTTCTCGGCCAGCTTGAGGTTCGACGTCCCGGTCGATTCGCGGAGGCGCTTACCGCCCACCCCCTTGATGTCGATCCAGTAGATCTCGCCACGCAAGATCAGGCCACGGGGTAGCTTCTGTTCCATCGTTCGTTCCTTTCCGATGGCGCGTTAGCTACCCGCCCAAGTCGCGGCTTCATTCTTGTGCTTTTCGAGGTAGGCGTCAATGTCCTCCTCGTACGCACGCCAGCGACCGACGCCGTTGAACTTGAACACCGGGAGGCGCTTCATGTTCGCCCACCGACGAGCGGTCTCGTAGTTCACACCCAAACGCTTCGCGATCTCGCGGAGGTTGAGCGTCTTCTTCTCTTCGATCACGACTTCACTCATAGGCCAATCACCCAATTTGCGGCGCGGATTGCCACGCCAATGAACAGACCAACTGCCGCCCATCCCGCCGTCAACAGAACGGTGAAGAACAGGGTGTAACCCACGGCGGCAACGAATCGCTCGTAGCTCATGCGGCTTTCTCCTCGAACATGGATTCGGTGTCCGGCTCAACAGACTGTTCGACCTTGATGCCCCGGCCCAGGGCCTCGACGAGCTCGTCCTGGTTGGCGACCTTGACGTTGATGACAGACTTGGCGACGTGCGCCAGGGCTTGCGAGCGGTGGTTGGCACGGACGAGACGCATGGTCTGGCCGTAGCCGATGAGGTAGATACGAGAGGCTTTCATGGGCGGGGTCTTTCTTAAACAAATGCAGACAGATCCGGGGGCGTCCAGCCCTCGGGCTTACCGATCTTGCCGCCCTCGAGGATGACGGGCTTGCCGTCCACGAGCTTGGCGTCGTTGGCGTTCAGCACCGCTTCGTCGGCGCTGATCTTGTCGAAGGCCGCAAGGAAGGCGATGCCGTTGCCGGTCACTTCGCCGTCGCACAGGGCGTCGAGAGCTTGCTCGCGCTGGTCGATGCGGATGCGAGCAAGCGAGGTACGGGTCTTGAGGTTCTTCGACACGTAGTTCAGTTCCGCCATCACCGCCGAGACGATCTTCTGGTCGTTGGGGCTGGCGAAGTCGAGCGTGCCGAGGAGCTCAATGAACTCCTCGATGTGGCAACCGATTTGCACGGACAGGTTGGCGGTGGTCGGCTCCTTGCCGCACGCCATCAACCATGCCGCAGTGCGCTCGTAATTCGTCACTGCACGGCCTCCGGTTTCACGGATGCGGCTTCGGCGGTGGCGCGTTGCATGGCGCTCTGTTGCGAGTTCACTTCGGCGATCAGGTAGTCGATGACCTGGCGAACAGATCCGTGCGGCTGGCTGTCCAGCGCCCGCAGTATGACGTTGACGTGCTCCATCGAGAGCGTGATTTGAAAGTTCATGGATTTCCTCCTAGTTAAAAAAAGGTGGGCCTACTCGCTACACCGGCTCGACCGACTTGCGTGAGCTAACACCGGCATCCGCTTTCGGCCCGCAACTCACAGCCTGTTCTCGTCGAGCTTGTGATCTCCGCACCAGTCCGACATGAAGACCACGGGGTAGCCGTTCATGGTGGGTGCGTGGCGGCGGCAACGCCCGAGGGGTTGCTTGCCTTCCTCGCGATGGGCGGAGACTTTCTCGACGAACCACATACAAGTCTTGCAACTCATGTTCTCGTGACGATGTTTCCAAGGATCAGTCATGCGTCACCTCAGAATGGGATGTCGTCGTCGTCCAGCGGGTCGGCCTGACGGGGCGCGGGCTGGTTGCGTGCTTGCTGGCGAGACGGAGCGGCGGGTCTGTTGCCGCCACGGGGTTGCTGATCCTCCATCGGGGTGACGGACAGGCTGAAGAACTTCTGTCCTGCCAGCTTGGTGCCCTCGCGTCCGACCTTGAGCCAGCCCGAGAGCCAGTAGTCAACGCCTTCGATGTTGATCGTCCCGCGATAGTCGGGGTGGCTGTCCTTTTCCTTGCGGTCGTTGCGCTTGAGGAGTCCGGTGTTGGTGTTGTCGTATGCCATGTGTGAAGTCCTTCCGAAGTTATGGCAGTTAGGTAAGCGCGATGAGAGTGGGCTCTTCAATACGCACATCGAATTTGGGAAGCGTCGGCTTCTTCTCGCGAGGAGGTTCGACCTTCGCTTGCACCCAGCACCAGAAGTCGGCAAGCCGGATGTGCAACCAGTCCCAGTACTGGGTGCTACGCCACACGCGCTGGATGCTCATCTGTTGTGGAGTCCACACGATGAAGTCACACCACTCGCGGTTGGTGATCTCGAGTTGGCCCTGCATCTGGGCCATGTAGTAGGGCGGAATCTGTTCGTAGATCTTCTGGTTGAAGGGGCACTTGATCTCGCCAAGCCCCTGGTCGCCCACCAACAGATCGGGGGAACAGCCCAGCCATTCGAAGTTGGGGTGGACGACGAAGCCGGTGAGCTCGGTCTCGACGCCGGTCACGAGCTTGTACTGCTCGTGCGCCACTTCCTCGTGGTCGTTACCCCACTCGGTCGCTTCGTTGCCCTCGAACACCTCGAGCCCCATCAGTCGACGCCACAGTTGCTGGCGCGAGCCGGGAGCAAGGCCAGCCGCCTGACCGAAGGCAGAGCCCGTGAGCTTGCCTTCGCGTTCCTTGAACCATTCCGGGGTGCGTTGCGGTGCGTTCACTTCAGACCCTTCGCCAGCGCTTGCGCGTACTCCTTGACGACGGGCTTGAGGTGCTCGGCGAGGGCGGAGAAGACTTTGCGGAGCTCGTCCGCAGTCTCGGCATCCGCTAACAGTTCCTTCGCCTGAGTGATCTCCTCGGCGGTGGCAACCGGCTTCGGAGGCTCGGGCTTCTTCTCTTCCTCGGGCAGATCCTCACCCGCGTAGATGTAGAGGCCGAGGCCGTGCAGGGCGATAGCTTTCGCCAAGCACCGTTGCATGGCGGTGTTGACTTGGAATGCGTCGGGGTCGGGGATTGGCTGGTTGCGGTGGTTCATCACCGGCAACTGAGCGGTGCGCTCTACGCCGAACGCCCGCACCGTGCAGAAGACCATTGCGGTCTGCCCGATGTAGACGTAGGGGACTTGCTCCTTGGTCGTGGGGTCAACGCCGAAGCGGTATTCCCACGTTGCGCTGGGGTCGCGCTGGAGAAGCTGATCGACGGCGAAAGCCCAGCTTAGGTAGCTGAGGCCGTTCTTCTTCTCGATGTAGTCGTTGACGTTGACAGCCCGTAGGGTGGCGAAGCTGTCAACAGGTTCCTTGTGTTCCTGTTCCTGCATATCGTGTCTCCTGCGGCGAGACCATCCCGCCGCTCCGGAGACCGATTATCAAGGCAGTTTGTAGGAATTACAAGGATTCTTTTGTCGTAGCGTACAAAGCGTCTTGTTTTCGCAACACTTGTCGGAAATATACCCCTACCGATTCCGGTACTTACGGTGCTCGACCATCACGCCGAGGATGTCTACGCCGTCTTGGGAGGAAACGACCTCCCAATCCTCGTTTTCCGGCACGAGCTCAAAGCCTGGGTGGCGAGCTCGGTATCGTCTGAATAGGACAATGCCATCAGCTTGTGCCGCTACGTAATCACCCGGCTCGGGACGCACAGTGGTGTTGATGACCACTCTATCTCCAGCCTTGAAGACTGGGGCCATGCTGTCGCCCTCGATTTCCAGCGCGAACGTGCGGTCTCCATCTGCACGGTCGGTCATCAACATTCCTTTTGGATCTATTTCTCTTCCAGCAAGGAATATTGACACGGAATCGTACGTCAGTACAGGCACCTGATGGACTCTGATCTGTTGTCCATGAACGGAAATGGGAACAATCGCCGTGTGGCGATCCCCTTCGCCGGACTGTAGCCAGTTTGGATTGACGCCCAACACCTCGGCGATCTTGTGGGTATAGCGCGACGACTGGGCGGGTGTTGCCTCGGCCACGATGTAGCTGATCGTCTGTTGCTTGGTTCCGACCAGTCGGGCCAGTTCTGCCTGGGTCATGCCGCGCTCACGGAGAAGATCCTTGATGCGCTTGCCAAGCCGGTTTCCTTGTTGATTCATGGTGGCCTCGTCAATAGCCGTTCGTCGAAAACACAAACGCATACTAAAGGCCGCTTGTTACTCCTGTCAACTGCGACGGGTGACGCGCCGAAACTAGGGGAAATCACCTAACCCGTTGTTTTCCTACAACTTCCCTGTTGACTGCTCCACGTGAAACAAGGACACTTGTGTCCGTGGATAGATCGCGGGTCGCTCCTGCGGTCGAAAAGCCGGGGAGTTTCGTTCCTTTCGCCCCGGCCTTCCACCCCCCTAGGGGGCTTGTACAAAAGGGAAGGGCAAAGGACGACACGATGTTTCACTACCAGTTCCACATCCGGGACTACCTCACGAAGACCAGGCATCTGAGCCAAACCGAAGACCTGGCCTATCGCAGACTCCTCGACACCTACTACACCGAAGAGCAACCGCTCCCCGCAGACCCTGCACAGTGCGCTCGCCTGATCGCCATGCGGGAAAGCACCGCCGAGGTCGAGGCGGTTCTCAAGGAATTCTTCACACTCGAGCAGGACGGCTGGCACAACGCCCGTGCCGACCTCGAGATCGCCGCCTACCACCAGCGAGCCGAGATTGCTCGGTCGAATGGTGCGCGTGGTGGACGCCCTAAGAAAACCCAGTCGGATACCGAGTCGGTACCCAGCGGGAACCCAGCGGGGTACCCAGAAGAAACCAACTCGAAAGCTAACCGTAAACCGATAACCAAGAACCAAGAAAAGAATACGCCGCAAGCGGCGGTTATGTTCCCCGAGGTCAGCGAGAAGGTCGTGGCTGACTTCCTCAAGTTGCGTCGTGCCCTTCGCGCTCCGATCACGGAGATCGCTGTCGAGGGCATCAAGCGCGAGGCTAAGAAGGCAGGGCTCTCGCTCGAAGAGGCACTCACCATGTGCGTCGAGCGTAGCTGGCGTGGCTTCAAGGCGGAATGGGTGAAGGACAAGCCCACCCAAGACTTCGATTGGGACGCTGAGTTGAAAGGAGCCATCTGATGAACCCGAACTTCGAAACCCTGTTGTCGCGTCTCTCCAAGGTCAAGGGGCGCAACGGCAACTACGTCGCGTGCTGTCCTGCCCACGGCGACCGCAACCCCAGCATGACCATCCGCGAGACCGAGGACGGGAAGATCCTCATGCACTGCTTCGCGGGCTGTTCTGTGGCCGAGATCGCCGGAGCCGTCGGCATGGATCTGTCCGACCTGTTCCCGCCGAAGCAGGAGGGCTACGACCTGAACGGAGCTCGAGCTCGCAAGGCTCGCTTCATGGCGACCGACTTGCTCAAGGTCATCCAGCACGAGGCGACCATCGTCGCCGTCTGCGCCAGCACCATCGCCAACGGGCGTGTGCTTTCACCCGAAGATCACCAGCGTCTGCGTCTCGCGACCTCACGCATTAACGAGGCTATGGAGTACGCACGATGAGCAGTCTCACCTACATCGAACGCATCGCTGGCGAGCTCGACAACGCTCGAGCCAGCCGCCTGAAGGAACAGAGCGTGGACTTCGACGCCTACCTCCAGGCACGGGAGGAGGACATTGGCCGCATCAAGACACCCAAGTCTTTCGGCGAGGAGTTGATCGACGAGTTCTTTGGCGACCCCCGCCAGCACGGGCTCGACCTCCCGTGGATTAAGACCCGCGAGAACTTCCTGATCCGCCCCGGCGAGGTCACGGTCTGGACAGGTTTCAACGGGCACATGAAGTCGATGTGTACCGGGTTCGTGATGCTCCATCTGTTGACCCAAGACCAGAAGGTCTGCATCGCGTCGTTCGAAATGAAGCCGCGCAAGACCCTGCGTCGGATGGCAACCCAAGCCATCGGCACAAAGAACCCGACCGAGGAGTACGTCAACAGATTCCTCAACTTCGCCGAGGGCAAGGTCTTCCTTTACGACCAGCAGGGCGAGACCTCACCCGAGCGAATCCTCGGGGTCATCTACTACTGCGCCGAGCAACTGGGCGTGACGCAGTTCGTGGTGGACAGCCTGATGAAGGTGGTCGCCAACGAGGACGACTACAACGGACAGAAGCGGTTCATCGGTCAACTGTGCGCCGCCGCCAAGGATCTGAACATCCACATCCACCTCGTGCATCACTCGCGCAAGCGTGATGACGAGAGCCGTCGCCCCGGAAAGCAGGACGCCAAGGGCACGGGCGCAATCGTAGACCAGTGCGACAACTTCATCACGGTCTACAAGTTCCCGAAGAAGGACGGGGACGACGAGGACAAGCCGACGCATGGCCTGTACGTGGACAAGCAACGGCATGGGGAATGGGAAGGACTGGTCGCTCTGTGGTTCGACGACATGAGCTTGCAGTTCAAGGAGAGCGTTCGCGATTCACGGAGGCACTATGTCTGAGAAGCAAAGCTACACACACCTCGTTCACAAGATCGGCAGACTCGAGCTCGAGATCGCCACCCTGCGCTTGGAGATCAAGCACCTCAAGCGCGAGAGGAACACGGCTTACGAGGAGGCATCCGAGTTCGTCATGGATCACGGACTGATCCGCAACGGAGACGAGTTGGTCAATGTCTGCGAACAGATCAAGAGTCTGTCCAGCCGTCGCAATCCTGAGTGGGACTTCCAATGAGCCAGCGGTATTGCAAGCACAAGTTCGTGAGCATCCCCGGCAGGGACTCCGACAAGGGCTACTGGTTCCGGTGCATCTACTGCGGCAAGGAAGAGTTCGGGAGGGTCGCCAGTGGACAACCGTGAAGAACAGAGACGCCGGAACAGAGAGCTCATGCCCAACCTGGCTGAGTTGGTCGATGAGTTCCGGTCTGTTTTCCCAGACGCCAAGGTGGTCTGGGGCGTGGACAAGGTGACGGGGCATGAGGTGGGCAAGCGAGAGGAGCTCGATCCCGACAAGGTGTTCCAGATCCCCCGCAACTACCACCCATCCCAACAGATCGAGACGAAAGGAAAGAAGAAATGAACGAGAAGATTGAAGCCCGACTTGCCGAGCTCCGTTCGATGAGCGATGCGTTTGCCAAGGCGTTCGCCGAGCGCACGTACTTGGAGAAGTTCCGGGAGGCGAAGCTGGCGATGCTGATGAAGGAGGCGGAGACCCGAGGGTTCTCGCAAGTCACCGCCCAAGACCGTGAGGCACGAGCTCATCCCGAGTACGCCGCCCTGCTCGCCAACCTGCGTACCGCAACAGAAGAGTCTGAGCGTCTGCGCTGGCACCTCGAGGTAGCGAAGATGGGCGTGGCTGTGTGGCAGACACAGAACGCCAACGAGCGTGCGGAGCGGAGGGCGTATGGAGCATAACTACGGAGCAGACCTTGCGAACGGGCTGGTCGAAGAAATTCTAAAGGTCATTCACAAGTATGACGAAACGATGGTCGTTGCCACCGCTGTGGGGTGTCTTGAGATAGCCAAGCAACAACTGATCCTCGAACAGTTTCAGGAGGACGAGGATGAATAAGGACGACATCAAGCCCGAAGACCACCCTGACATTGCTGGGGGCTGGATCTGGACAGATATGGAGATCCGCTGGATCAAGAAGCAGATTGCCGACGCCGTCGCCGCAGAGCGAGAGGCGTGCGCGAAGGTTTGTGAGGAATTGTTGCGTATGGTTAGTTCAGGCGACGAGCACATGGATGGCGTGACAGATTGCATTGAGGCAATCCGAGCAAGGAGCGGAGAGCGTGAGCACGACGCATCATCGGACTGTTGGTGCAACCCTGAGCTCGACTACAAAGACCCGGACACCGGGGCGGAAGTGTGGGTTCACAAGGAGCCGCAGTGACTAAGTGCGAGCACCTCGGAATCTGTCAGGACAGCAAGCGCAAGTGCGCCGACTGTCCACACAGGCGCATCGGCTGGGGCGTCACCGTCACCCGCATCCTTGATCTGTTGCAGATGTTCGGGCCACTGACCCGTGCCGACATCTGCGAGCACCTTCAGGGCAAGCATGACGCAGGGAACGTCTCCGCCATCCTGACGAGGATGCGGAAGTCCACCCCAAAGAACCCGAAGCGCATCTACATCATGCGCTACATATACGAAGCCGAGTACGGCACGCGCCGCTACCCCCGAGCGGTTTACGCACTTGGCGACAAGCCCTGCGTGAAGAAGCCGAAGCCACAGACCAAGGAGAACAGGCGCCGGTACAGAGCGAAGCTGAAGTCGTTGAGCACCACTAACAGCGTGTTCAACCTCGGGCTCACCGTGCGACAGATTCGTGAGACGAGGAGATCAGCATGAGCGCATTAGAGAAACAGGTGGCTGGCGACCACTACAAGAAGCACGCCATTCAACCCATCGAGTTCATCCACGCGAACGGCATTCCGTTCTGCGAGGGGAACGCCATCAAGTATCTGTGCAGGTGGAGGGAAAAGGGCGGGATCGCCGACCTCGAGAAGGCCAAGCACTACATCGAACTGTTGATCGAACTGGAGGCAAAGAATGCACCCAACACTTGAAGCCGCCATCGAGGCGGGGAAGCGAGGCGCAATGCAAGCGGCGGCGCACGCCGACTGGGAGAGCATGGAGTGGACGCAACGAGCGGCGATTCTGTTCATGGACTTTGCCCGAGACGAGAAGCTGGGCGAGCCCTTCCTGACAGAAGAAGCCCGAGCCTACGCCGAGAGCAAGGGGCTTGAGCCAGCACCAGACAACAGAGCTTGGGGCTTCATCGCCAAGGCAATGCGTGAGTCCGGGCACATCGTCTTCGCTGGGTACGCCGCCGCCAAGAGCTCGAACGGTTCACCCAAGTGTCTGTGGAAACTGCTGTGAACAAGCCGATTCCTCCGCACCTTACGTTCCGACAGGCGCTGACCCTCGGCTACGTGTCGCGGATGGAAGACCGCGAGTACATGAATTGGGTGAAGACCCTGCGGTGTGTGTCCTGCCATGCCCCGGCTGACGACCCGCACCACCCGACGGGCACTGGCTTCAAGGGGATGGGCTCGAAGGTTCCCGACTACTGGGTCATCCCGGTCTGTCGCAACTGCCACGACGCCATCCACCACAACTGGAAAGAGTGGGAGGAGGTCAACGGCGAACAGATCTTGCACGCCGCCCTCACACTGACCCAAGCGTTGTACGAGGGGAGACTGCGGTTTGAGTAGGTTGTTGTCGCTCACCATTCTCCCGAGCTCATGTCGTGTCCCCGGTTGTCTCAACCTTGCAGGATCGTACGGAGTCTGTCGCTCCCACCAGGACGGCCTGGTCAAGGATGCCTTCGATGCCGCCGTCCGCGAGGGAGTCTGTTCTGCCACCTCCCCGTCGTGCTTCCCATCCAGCACTGAGTGGCGTGAGTACGTCGTAGCCGCAGTCCTGTGCCGCAACACGAGCGAGCGCCGAGCCGCACCCGTGGAGTTCTGCCGGGACTGCACGCCCGAGTACAAGCGAGAGCAGATGGAGGCGGGGAAATGCGCCCACCCGGAGACGGTGTTCATCCGCTCCGAGCGATACCACGGAGACGTGATCGGGGTCTGCATCCAAAAGACAACAGGCAACTGGGAGCGGGCAATGATGGGTCTCGATGGGGATGTCGTTGCCTTCCCGCCGGACGAGATCGCCGACGCCACCATGACCAAGATTCAACAGGACGCCGCCCCGAAGAAGCGTGGCCCACGTTTCAAAAAGGATCGGGTCTAATGCTGGTTCTGCCTTACCCCATTTCGACCAACAGATACTGGCGCTCCTTCCGGGGGCGCATGGTCAGGAGCAAGCTGGCGCTCGAGTACAAGGAAGAGGTGGAGGCACGGGCGCTCGAGGCCGGGGTCGGTCTGTTCGAGGGTTGCGTGGCGGTGTCGATGTTGCTCTGTCCTGCCTTGCCGAAGGACTGGGCGAGGCGACAGAAGAAGGATGTTCAATGGGTGTTGGGGTTGAGGCGCATCGACTTGGACAACGCGCAGAAGGTTGCGCTCGATGCGTTGCAGGGAATCGCCTACGAGAACGACAGACAGATCACCCAACTGTCGATTGCTCTCGGCCCTCCTAGGGAGGGCGGTGCGCTGGTGGTGTTGGTGAAGGCAGATGAGAATTGGAAGGGGCAGTAATGGAGTTTCGCAGTGCAGAGCAAGCAGTCCGGTTCAGCTACAACATCAGCGAGAGGTCGGAGTTCGCCCGGTCAGATCCGTTGCGGGTGAGGGGTACGAGCGAGGCCGATCTGTCGCCTATGGATCTTCACGCCCAGGCGGCGATGATCCAGTCCCAGGTCAACAGACTGCACCCTGTTGAGCGGGCTTCGGTGCTGGCGATGTGTGGCAGAGGGAAGGATAGGTCGGATGCGATCAGGTACTTGGCGCAGTACCTACATCCGTTGGTGGCAAGCACTCTGCCCGGTCAGAGTGAGACGATGCTGGTAATCTGTCACTGGGTCACAAAGCGACCCGCGATCCGGGCAATCGCAGATGACAGAGCCGTGAGTTACAGGAAGGTTTGTGCGTGGAGATCTGCCGTCCTCCGGGCGTGGATGCCCTTGCAGATGCGAGCCATCGGCAGACTCCATGACGTACTGGTCACTGGGGGTTTGACGATTCAACCTTGATGCGGTTGAACCCTCGCCCGTACCACACCCGTTCCCCTGTGAGGACGGACGGGTGGTTGCGGTAGTCGTACGCCCCCGGCCTCGCCGGTAGGTCTCGCAGTTCCTCCCCGTTGTACGTGCCTCGCAGGAAGAGCTCGGATCGGAGCTTGGCCTTGAGCCGCAGTGCGGGTATCTGTTCATGGATTGTCCCGAGTTGGTGGTAGAGGTCGAGCCCCTCGCGGGTGATGGTGAAGAACCCCATCCCTGCGGTACGCACCAGCCCTCGCTTCGACATTTCGAACAGTTCGACCCCAACAGATCGAACCTTCAGGCGCTTCGCCAGGGCTTGCGAGTTGACGTCATCCTTCGAGAGGTGGGCGAGGATGCGGTGCTCGAGGGAGTTGTACTTGTAGGTCATAGCGGTGTTCCTTTCTTTACTGGGCATGGCCATGCGGTTTGCAGGACTGAGAAAACATAAGCGGCGGCGGGTAGATGCCGGAGCTCCGGCGTGTTGACGAGCTTCATTTCAACCATGTCGGTGATCTGCCCGAGCGTTACGGACTGGGGTGGGATGCAGTGCCCGCCGTATGCGTTGGCAGTCCCGTCCGCGACCCCCGAGATAAAGCCCATCGCGAATGGTCTGTTGGATCTGATTCTGTCGAGCAGGTCGTTCCCGGTGTAGAACTGGGCGTGTGCCGATAGGCTTAGGGCGCAGAGCGCCAGGGCAATCTGTTTCATGTGTTCCTCGCTTTCAAGGTCTGTTCTACTTCTGAGGCGAATGCCTTGCACCACGCCTCCGGGTCTCGACTAAAGTCGAGGCCACGACTCCACTCCGTGAGGTTGAAGCACTCGTGGACATCCTTGTCCGTCAGCCCCTGCCATTCACGCTTGGGTTGGATGAGTTGTTCTGCGGCAAACGACATGGCTTGCCCCAGTTTTTTGACCAACACTTGCTCAATCAAAGGCACGATTGCTTCTTGCAACCAATCCCGCAAGGCTTCTTCTTGTTCTGGTGTGGGTTGGAATTGGTTCATGCGTTCTTCTCCTTGAGTTTTGCTTCAAATTCTTTCATAAAAGCGTCTGAAGGATCATCGAAATAGTATTTGTCGAGCAATGCGCTACGCTCCTCATCCGTCAGCCCCTGCCACTCACGCTTGGGTGTGTTGTTGATTGCGGAGCGCAAGCACTTCACAATGTCGCGCTGGGCGATTGCGCCCATTTCGATGAGGTCAATGACTGCCTCGATGGTTTCTGTTGTGCTCAACTGTGGCGTGTTCATTGGTACACCTCCTTGTCGTCGTCGCCAACCAGATCGACCTCCATGTCGCCACCAAATATCAGGGCAATCGGGTCGTAACTGTCGGGCGCTTCGCGGTCGATGATCTGTCTGATCTCGTTGCATCGCTTCGCCAGTTCTTCGCACTTGGCGTAGAGGACGCGACCCTCCTCGACCACCTTGTTGTATTCGTTTGCGAGTGCTCGCAGTTCTCCGTTCTTCATTGCGCTCTCCTAGATGCGGCATCGAAACTCTTGAGGAGTTGGATCGCCAGTTTCAAAAGGTCTTCGGCTCCGCCGAACTCCAACAGATTGAGCTCTGTCTCGTAGGCATGGACTTCCCCGTGGATGGGGATAAGTCCGTGCAGTCGCACCAGGTGGGGTGCGTCAATCATCACGGTCTGTTGCGTCACCGTCACGGTCTGCAACGGTTCGAATTGTCGGAGGAATGCCTCCACTTCCTTGGCTGTCAGCATGGGGTTTGCCTTTCTGTTTACGGTTGAGTTGGTTGCGGGGTACTACCCAGCGTTCGTATCCATCGCCGACGTCCATGAGGAACGCACCCCGAATGCGCCCAGCCTTGAGTAGCTGGTGCATCCGTTGGCGTGTGACCCCCATGATCGTGGCGGCGACTGTTGCCGAGACGTAGCCCCGCTGGATGCGGAGCTCAATGCTCATAGGTCTTCGCCCTCCCGCTTGAGCAGTTCCTTGGCGGCTTGTTCCTCTACCTTCATCATTTGGTCTGCCCAGTTCATCAGTTCCTCCGCCTCCTTCTTGTTGGTGGTAATGATGTTGGCGTTGTCAGCGGCAAGGGCAATGATCTTGGCGCAGATGGTTGCGTAGATGTGCATCGCCCCCTTCGCGCCCTTCTCGCTGAGGTGGTCGTTGACGACCAGACCTGCAAGAATCCCTTCGAACAGCTTGGTCTGCTTCCGTACGAGCATGGCGATCTCGACGGTACGGGCATAGCCCTGCCCCTTGTTCGCCCGGATGGTGTCCATCATGTCGAACGCAGACTTGAAGGTGGCTTCCACCCCATCCTCGGGCTCGTCCTCTTTGGCCTCGCGGTGGAGGTCGAGCACGATCTGCACAAGGTCAACCGCCTTGCGGTTGAACCCGCCGATGTGCCACTCCTTGATGTGAACTACTGGCGTGCCGTTCTCCCCGCAGTAGTTCACGCCATCCTTCCAGTTGTAGATGGTGGCAACAGTCCCATCGCCGAAGCGAATCTGCCAGTGAGCATCGACCTTGTAGCCGTCGCCCTCGCCGGGAGCTCCGAACAGATCGCACAGTTCCCGGAAGGTGGCGGCGGTCTCTCCCTGGAGGCACGATCCATCGGTGGAAATCTGTTCTTGGTTGTGGGTCACGTAGTCCATAAGGTCACTCCTTGGGGTGGTGGAAAAAGAAAGGGGCGCCGAAGCGCCCCGTGAGTTGGTCTGTTGGGTGGTGTTCATGCCAGTGCCTCCGAAGGTAGCCATACGATCTCGCCCATGACTCGGATGGGGGTGACGAACGTCACCTTCTCTTGCAGTTCGGCGAGGGTGGTGTGCGGTGTCACGGACTCGCCGTACTTGTCGCACCCCAGCACCAGCCCCTTGCCAGCGAGCGGATTGGGGTAGTCGGCGTGTTGGAAGAACGCCGTCTGTTCTTTGAACAGCCCCTCGTCATCGACGAAGATGGCGTCCCCCTCACGGTTGATGCGAGCACAGTCGTAGGTCTCGCAGTCCGTGAGTTGGTAGATGTGGTGGAAGTCCCCGTTCCATTGCACCTCGGTGATGGTGCGAGCAAAGGGGTCGATGAGGAAAGCGGTGCAAGGGTTTGCCATGTCTGTTCCTTTCAAACGGCAAGGGCGTAGATGATGGAGAGCGCGAAGACGACGATAGCGACAGCCTTCGCTACGTCGGCAACAACTTCGAGCGATACGGGCAGGGACGCCACTCCCGGAGGGAGCAAACGCTTCTGCCAAAACTCACCCTCACGAGTCATCGCATCGGGTTGTGGGGGTGGTGTGTAGAGGCATCCGATTTGAATGCCAGCCTTGGTGGTGTAGCAGGGCACACCGTTGATAATGGGCGTCACTTGTTTACGCCTCCGTCGAGTTCGTTTCTGTCGCATCGGGTTGCTCCTTTCGCTTGACAGGTTTGGGTAAGTCGAGGGCGACTCGAACCTTGGCGATTGCGTTAGCAATCCCGGACTCGTAGCCACCGTACTGTTCGATCTGATCGCACACTGCGACGAACGCATCCCGCATCAAGCCGTCCGGCTTTTCCTGCGGGTTCTTGAGGACGTACTCGATGACCTTGCACAGTCCATCGACAGAGTTGAGGCGAAGGTCTTTCAGGATTTCGCTCATTGGTTTCCTTTCGTGAGAGCTATCAACAGATCGCCAAGTCCAAGCTGTTGCTTGGGATGGAGGTACGCTTCTGGCCAGCGCCAGAACGGAGTCTTGCCAGCGGCGACTGCGGCCTGAGTCAGTAGCAACAGACCGACGATGTGTTGAACGGCGGCTACTGCATCTTTTAACGAACCCTCGGGCGGTGCGGTATCCGGGAAAACGAGGGTGTAGTCCCGAAGGAATCGGGGGTGTTGACGCAGTCGTGCCCAGTCGTCATCCGCCAGCTTCTCGGCGACTGCCACCGTCATGGACGGCGTGATCTCGTACACGTCGGGTCTGTCGTTCTTGATGTTTACTGTTCCATCGTGGAACAGTAGGTTGATGGGCTTGTCTGTTGGCACTTGGCTGAGTTGCATGGGGTTCCTTTCGTGGGTTGGCTTACCAAGATGACTGGTACTCGAAGTACCACTCCTCGATTCCTGGCGTAGCCAGGAGCTTGTCGATCTGTTCGGCGGTGTACTTCGTATCCTCGAAGTACCCTTCGTCGTAGTCGAGACTGCCGAAGAAGAACCCGGCCTGAGTCGGCAACAGATCGGGTGCTTTGCTCCTGTCTTCGAGCACCTGTCGGCACAGGTCTCGCAGTTCCTTGAGGTGCGAGAGGTCTACGTCGTGAGCTCGGCACTCGTCCTCGCCGTCTTGCACGTTGTCAACGAACCACTGGTGAATGTGGTTTGCCTTGCGCCAGTAGATTGCTTCGCACTCAATCCACTTGACCCGCATCGAACCCCGACCGGGGATGTCGAGGTCTTCGATTGCTTCTGCAATCGGCTTGTCTTCGTCGCGATGGCTGGAGACGTAACGCTTTGCGTTGAGGTACATATCGAGTCCCATGATGGTTCCTTTCAGAGCTCTGTCCATCCGGACAGAATGCGGGTTACGAGTTGGTCGAAGGTGATGCGAGTGAGATTGCCGAAGCCGTCGTCCACCCAAAGGGTGGGGCGGGTGCCTCTGTTGTAGTGCTTGGTCATGGCTTACCTCCGGTAAGGAAAGGCGGCGTCGATCAGTTCGTACA